>Ga0065711_1032385_pt1 | contig 27452 bp, 15 predicted proteins | sample Hoacrofraction12_FD_59098 | JGI IMG/M metagenome (GOLD analysis project Ga0065711, IMG submission 59098) | Hoatzin crop microbial communities from Cojedes, Venezuela - Epithelial fraction 12 v2 (version 2) | ecosystem: Host-associated > Birds > Digestive system > Esophagus > Crop | place...
TTTTTTTTTTTTAGCGTAAGTGGACAGGAAAGGTATGAGGAAAAAGACGCTGTGCCAGAATTTTTCTAAATGATATCTTTGGGAAGAAATATGATTACATATTTTATCTTTTCCCCTAAAGCACAAAATTTTTATTAACCTTGTGTGATGAGACACTGTGTGGCTGGAATGCTTACTGTAAATAATATCAATTGCTCATTTGGAGAACTTATCCAAAAGTTATTTGAAGCCAGTGGGGACCCTTCCACTGATTTTAAAGGGCTTTGAAATAGGCCTTTAGCCTTGTTTTCTGTTCATGAATCATTCAGAAGTCAATCCTGATGTCTAGTTATTTGTAAGTATTGGACAAATAATTTGGACAAACAACTTCTGGTCTACAGGCTGTTTCCAAAATGTTAATTTAGACTATTCACTGTTCAATATTCATGATGTGTGATTAGTCATCTACATCATCATGATATTACTTCTTCTATCTAATTGAAGGATTGAAACTATTTAAGCTATAGCCTCTATCCATTTACATTCTTGTAATGGAGCAGCTCATTGCTGTAATATATGAATGAATAATGAATAACAAATGTTGAATAGTGAATAATGAATGGTAAATAATTTATGAATTCTGGTAAGATTTTTAAAATAAATATTCATTCTTGCTAATATCTGTGAAAATTTTGGAGTTAAGAACAATTTCACAAATGTTCAGCAGCTGCAACAAGAATGTGGAATAACAAGTAAAACTTGAATAATATAGGATAACATTTATGATTCTATTTTTAATGAAATATTTTTTGGTTTTTTTTTTTAAGTATCGGATTAGGTCTGCAAGAAGAGGAAGGAAACTACATTATTGATAGGAAAACTGACCAAGGGCTTTTTTGGCTTTATTGCTTTCCTTCCACCCAGCAGCACTCTGAACCTAAGAGAGTAATAATATGCCATATTTTCTTCTTTACATGTCCTGAGTTAAATGTGTCCTCTGATTCAGCATTCTCATACTCAGGCTATTCCTCATTATCTTGAGAGAAACAACACAAATATTATGATAAAACAAAGCAAAAATCATTTAAATTACATTTCTTTTGAGTCAATTGCATCTTAAAATACAAGCATCTCTCAAGGTCTCTTCGGTATCTCACTTGTTCAGCATTGTCACCTTGCTGCTAGTTTATTCTATATTCATAGCTGCTTTTAGTTTTTCTTTCTTTTCTTTCTTCAGTTACTTTTTTCAGCATGATTGGGTTTTTTTGCTTCTTTTTGTCTTAGGTCTTTCAGTCTTTTAATTATATTTTTATCTCCTCATTCTTCTACTCACTAATTTTCTTTTTCTCTGTTCATTTTTTTAATTCTCATTGCATTTCGTCACCATCCATCTTTTGTATTTTCATTTATTTTCTTAGCATATAATTTAATATCTTCAGTTAGCCTTCACTTGTACTCAGCTCCTCTTTTTATCTGTTGATCATTTTTCTTATCACATTCTTATTTATCAGCTAAGCTGTCTCTTGTAAAAAGCTGGAAAATGATTCTGATATAAACAGAACACTTGCAAACCTTGTAACCCATGATATATAATCAGTTACTTGTTTCTAATGTTCACAGACCTTTTTCTACTATTTTCTGCTGCAAATCTTGTATTTCTCATTTTGGCTAGATATCTGATCTGATCCAGGACTCATTTCCAATAAATTCTACGCGGTACCTTATGAGTCATAAACGTATTATTTTTCTAAATATCTATGTCACTGCTAATACATACTCAGAAGTCTCTGCCCCTTATAATTTCAAACTTGTGTTCTATCACAATTGGACAATTAGAACAAAGAAATATAAATTAGAAGAGAATCACCCATAACTAATCCTTAAGTCCAACCAATGACTGGCCTAGTGAGAAACCAATGCTGTGGATTTAGAGACATTTGATGTTAAATAACATTGTACTTAAATCCTGTCCATTAGATATGATTAAATCTCATTAGTAACGTGACAATACAAAATATCATTTGATTCTGCAGTTTGTGTATGTCACAGTCCAACACTCTCTGACCAGGTTCTTTTAAATTGTACTAGGTCTGGCTGACAATGAGTTAATGGTCCTCATAGCAGCCCAGATAGTGCTGTGTTTTGTACTTCTAGTTAAAACAGTGTTCATAACACACCACTGTTTTGGCTACTGCTGAGCAATTCTTTCAGAACATCAAGGCTGCCTGTCCAACCCACAGGACACAACCCACCCCACCTTCCCAAAGGTCAGTAGGCTGACAAGGGGCAAGAGGCAAGAGTCTGGGGGGGATCACAGCCAGGACAGCTGATCCAAACAGAAAAAAAAGAATATTCTGTACCATATGATGTCACGCTGAGAAAAAAAAGCTAGGAGAAAAGGGTATGTCATGGTCAGCCACTAATTATTAAGGCATTTATCTTCCAAAGGAACCATTACTCAACTTGATGCGCTACTTCTCAGAAAGAGGCTAGACATCACCTGCTCATGGGAAATAGAGAATAAATATTTTTTTTTTCTTTGCTTCTGCAAGTGACCTTTACTTGTTTATTGTTAACCTGCCTTTTTCTAGACCCATGAGGTTTTCATCTTTTTTCCTCTCTCTGTTCTGCTGAGGAGGGGGAATGTGAGAGCAGCTTGGTGGGCACCTGACAGCTAGCCAAGGTCAACCCATCAGACAGATATTCCACATGAGAAGAGTCTAACATTTTAATGTCAAATTTATTTATTTAAAGATATTTTATGTTACATGGGATTTTGATTTAACAGAGTGATACAGCAGCGTAATAAAATCACAATCCAAACATGATATAGCAATTACAGTATACAATTGGATCACAATATATATTTGATTCCAATTACCAGTCTCATGGAATATATATATATTAAACTTTTTTATATTCTATATTATAGTCTCTGTATACTTCCCATCACCACACTGGGTGTCCTCAATTGACTGGAAAGAATACATGGGTTGAAGCCAGCTTGCGTCTGTTGCCCTTTTCAATGATAATTTTGTTGGTTGCTCAATTTTTATACTTTTTGTTGGGCTGAGCCATGTATATACTTCCCCTGTTTTGACTGGTCAGGCTAGCTCAGGAAGATGTTGACACTTTTTTAGATTAATTCAGGGAAGGCCATTTACACAACCAGTTGATTCATACAGCTGATAAAACTGTTTGGCTAAAACATAGGCCACTCTTTGGTCATCTCTGTGTTGAGATGAGTTCAGCCTTCCTTAGAACAGATGTGGATTCTCTGTATCACACCCTGAGCTTCATGAACACATCACCTTTGCCTGTCTCTTCTGTCCCTTCTTCTATGGTAGGGGTTCACTGATCAGTTGTACTTCAAAAAGCCCAAAACTACCAAATGCTCAAATATCAGGCAAAGGTGATTTATTCAAAATTGCCAAAAAGCTTATGTACTATCCTCATCATAACTACTGTTATTTGTAAGAGAGGAACATGATGACAGACTTCATGTCCATAAAAGACTGTTACAAAGAGAAATTGAATGATCTGTTTTACAGGTCCAAGGTAGACAATTTAAAAAAAAAGTACTAGATTTTAATGCAGCAAGAAAAACATTGTGAAAATCTTTTTAATGGTAAAGATAGAGAAGCACAAGGAGAGATCCTGAGGAGTATCTGTCAATGGACATCTCGGACCTTTCAGATCAGATTGATTAAACTTGTATATATGATGCCAGTATCCTTACAAGGGAAGGATATTTTCATAGAATCATAGAATGGCTTGGGTTGGAAGGGACCTTCCAAGATCGTCTAATCCAATCCCCTGCCATGAACAGGTGCATTCAGTTTAATGGTCATGATAGTTCTTTAAGCGCTGACATTATGGTAGAATTTCAGAGTTATGATTCTGTGATCATATTCTGGTATGCTGGGGACTATACATCACTGAAAAAAAGAAACAAAAGCCAACCAACCAATAACAGAAAAAGAGAAAAGAGGATCTTACCATACATCTACTGAAATTCTTACTTTTGAACACTGATAGCACCTAAATAAAATAAAAAAGTTTGTTATTCTTTTTGCTGTTAATTTTGCTTATAAACTGTGATTCCAAGTAGTGGCTGAAAATGGCAATAAGTCAAAGGTTTCTTCAAGAAAATATTTGATTTTTTGGTAGGAATGGCACAATTTTTCTATAAACTGTGTTTAAATTTATCCCTGATTTTCAGAAGATGTACTCAGAACTTTTAAATAGTGTCTTTTTTCCCTTCTATTTTAGAAGAAGCTACTTTGATTTCACCTGATTGTTTTCCTGAGATACAGATAATTTGTCATTCCAGGTAAAGCAGAGTTCGGAGATGCACTGTTCAGTATGATTTTAGAATAGAGTTCTTTCCTCACTGAGGACAAGCCTTCTTGAAATTTATTGTTGATTAGAGGTTTAAAAATCACCTACAAGAAAATATTAAAAGCACTGGGACTAATCTTGAGAAAAAATACTGAGAGGAGTCTTCAAACACATATGAAAGTTATTGCAGGGAGTAAGAGAATAAACTGTTGTCCATGTCCTATCCTTTAAGATTAGAGCCAAAACCAAAGGGTTTAAAGTGTAGCAAGACAAATATATTTCTGTTGATAAGGACAGTAAAACACAGGGGCAACAGATTTCTTGGAACTCTGTGAAGTTTTCTCATTAATAACCACAATAGGATATTTTTCAAAGCAGGCTAAATAAACATGTCAGGAATGTTTTAGGCATATTAAGCCTTCATTTGGCCAGAAGAAGTAGACAAAGATGCCATCTCATAAATTCTTTTGCAACCCTTTTCTATGCATCTATAACAGACAACTCAGTTTCCTCAGGACTGAAGCTCATGTAAGCAGATCCTTGTCAGCTTTACAATATCGTTTCGGAGCAGAAAGGTACTAGAACAGTGTGAACATAGAATAACTTCTCAACCTGTTTCCCTTCTGAGGTAGGGTCTTTGCTGCCTTGAAGAGTTGGCCTGGCAGCTTCCTATGTAGTTCAAGTATTACCTAGACAAGCATTTGTTATGCCAATACAGATATGCTGAATGGGATACAATTCCTTTTAAACTACACTAATCATATGAGGATTTATAGACAACAAAGGGAAATAAGCACACAGAGTCTATGATTCATCTGACCTAATTTAGTTATCTATCTGAGGAAGTGAATTTTGTCCTTAAAGCGCCTATTAATCTCCAAAAGAGCGACTAGGATTTCTATCTCAAATGAAAATGCCTTAAATGAGATTTCCATCCACTTTTGCTAACCTTATGATGATAAAGGTGATATAAGTACTATATAAAGAAGAATAAACAATATATCCATAGATAGGACTTATGTCTCATGGTAGTTCTGATGGACAAAAATGGTCCTCACGGATGAGGGATTCATTTCAGCTCTGTAGTGCAATTTGAGATGGCTTGACTTACAGCTACATCTTTCTGCAACTTCAGTACATCTTATACAAAGTTTTAGCTCTTCGCTTGTATTTTTTATATTTCCTTCTCATACACACAAAATTTCACAGATACAACATGACCAATTCTTAGGGTGGATCCAGCCACAATCTAAAAAGTTGGAGAGGCTGTTCCGCTGTACAGCCATTGCAATCTCATGAAGGCAAGAAAGGACCTCATGAATTCAATGAAGTAAAAATACTTACAAAAATGTGTAAACATCTTAGAATTGAATTACTAACTACACAAACCTCACTGACTTTTGGGCAAGTTTTACTGATATGTATTAATAGTAGATGAAGACTTCTACTGCCAAAAATTCATGTTCCTCTTGTGTACGTTAACATGTATTTGTAAAGAAGGTGAGATTTTCTTTTTCTTCTTTTGAGAAAGAAAACAAACAATATACCTCAAATCAACTTCCCAGTCAGTTCTATGTGCTTACAGCTACCACAATTCTGGAGAAATGAAAAAGTAATTATAATTTTATCTCCTCACCAGAAAATAAGATATATAAAAATAAAAACATGTGTGTATATAAAATACTTGTCCAGAGTAATTAACGAGTAGAATTTTACAAAGCTGTTTCAGACAATGTAGAGATTTCATGGTTCACCTACTAAGACCAGAACCCAAACCGAAGAGTCATAAAACAAAATAAACTGCTGTGGAGAACTTCTAGAATTTTGTTCTGAAGGAAGATTGAGAAAAGACACAAGGTTTCTAGATGTTAGTGATGATACTTGTTTTAAGTTCAGTATATCCTATATTATGAATATTAGTTAAAATATGCCCCTCTCCCTTTCTTCAAAGTCTTATCTTTTCAGGTTTCCAGTATTAACAGAACTGGATACCTATTCTCCTGTGAGGTCTTTACCGTACCTTGCATTGCCTGTACAAAATTAAAAGAATTACATCTGCAAATCCTCTGATAAGAACACTAATGATAATATGCAAAAAACAGATTACGAACTTTACAAAAAATGCAAATTTTATGCCATCAGCAGAGAAAAGAAAAAGACATAATTTCTTCTGCATTAAGTGTATTTAGAGTGATGCAGAGGTCGTTGGAATCAAATGAACATCAGCATATGCTTAAAACTGAGCTTCTTGTCTACTTCAGAAGAGAGGTTGAAAAAGATAATTGGAAAGATGCTCATTAAATATGACAAAAAGATTACAACAGACTCTACTGCCCAGTTCTGTGTGTAACATAGAAAATCAGTTGTGATTCCTACTAAGATTATACATGTGAAATGATACCAGTGGCAGTACGCAACAGAATTTACATATCATCATCATTACACAAAGTAAGAGGCGCTGTGCCTTTCCAATCAAAAGAATTTTGATAACAGGATTATGTTCAGCATCCACCATTATTTTCATATGCCATTTTAATTTCCTCAGGCTAAGCGCAATGCAAATTGACCTGGAATAGATACTGGACACAGTTATATTCTGCAGAACATTGCTCATGCCTATGCATTGTTCTTTTACCTTCATATAAATTTATGGTTGCATTTAACTAATAATTAACCTTTTGAAATATATCTCATGACCACCAGGTGCTCCTTGCCTGCAATTCCATCTGTAAACAGAGGAGTGGGCAGTTCCATATATTGCTAGTACTGAAATTATTCAGTACGGACCAGATCCTGAAGCTGCTGCAATTTCAGCACCTTCTTCAACCAAAACATAGAATAATTACAGAAATGGTTGCTCGGACCAGCTGAGGACCGAACAGAAACTGACAGGGAATTTTGTTGCCCAATATTACATGATTTTGCTCTATGCACTTTTTATAAAGCTTTAGAGAATTTCTGTGCCAGTTACTCTAAAGTATTATTTATTTGATTAAAGAAGTCCATTAAAGACAAGTTAAACATGAATATTGAAGATGAATCTGGTGAGGGATGTCGAGGGCAAAAAGGTTTCTGAAGTACATAAAGTATTTATGTTAGTGTATAATCAGCAAAAAAATGACTATCGGAGGTGTGAACCTGGCATTGAGTGGAGCAGGGGTCTTAGTGATGCAGTGTATGAAAAAGGCTGAGGTACCGACAGTCTTCTTCGCCCCAACTTTCACCAGTAAGACTGTTCTTTGGCAATCCCAGGCCCCAGGGATGAGGAGGAAAGTCTGCAGCAAGGAAGGCTTAGAGATTGGTCTAGACCAAAATTAATTACATGATCTAACCCAGCTGATAGCTATAGCCCTTATTCTATGTCATACATAACACAAATAGTAGAGGTACTTAAAGAGAATGTACAAGAAACAAACCTCAGTAGTCAGTGATCCTAATATTTTAAATTGTTTCTGTGCAGATATCGTTTATGATTGATGTGATAAAGGTCATAGGTTTTAATTTAGCAGAACAACTTTCTCACAACAAATATGAAAGTTGTAATTAATTAACTTGCTACTATCTTTATGTCAAAACACCGAAGCAAAACATATGTCTTCACTAAAACCTTTCAAGACTTAAAGACAGCATGGATTTTTGAAATTAACCATATATTGTACAAAAAGTGGCAATAATGAAATCCTTGGCTATTTAGAACACATTTTTAAACAACATGTGTTAATTATAAACTAAAAATCGACATTTGCATTATACCTTCAATTTCTGGGGGAAAATAATGTTTTCTGTGGCATCATAAAATGCAAACATCAGACTTAAATCTCATTTTAAATTTTGATAGTTGGTTATTCACTGAATTAATTGATTACTAACATATAAATATTTTATAAATAATTATTATGGATTTCAAAATTTTATCCAAGTCACTGTTCAAAACACATTTATCCAATAGTCTGGGAATATTGATTGTACAGTACTTGTAATCCATCTCAGATGCATCTTGACTCAGATAAGATAGAGCATTGGAGCCCAAAATATCCTTATTCTTTAACTGCTCTCCTAAGCCTTTCTTTTATTTTACATTGCCCGGAGACATACTTGCTACAGGAAGAGGGGGCCCTTAGCAACTTGGGCTGAACCCGTCAATGCCACTTGATCTTGTGACTTTCCATCTGCCTGTGCTACTTTTTTTACTATTTAGCGGTAGGCTCAATTGGTAGGCCTCTAACTGAGAAGAAATTGAGCTTCTGGTCGCTTCAGTCAACAGTATGTTGGAGGTAATTTGAGGTAACACATGCCCATTTATCAGAGTTTGTGATAATCTTCAGAAATGTCTGCACCTAGGAACCCTATTCACCTCACTGCACTTCTGCCAGGATGCAGTTATCTTTCTAACCTACACAAAATTTCAGAAATGTTGACACTTATTCTAGCCATACTTGAAGAACTCGACACAGTTTGTATATATATGTGTGAAATGAGAGGGAGGAGTAGCCCAGGATGCGAGATTGCCTGGCAAGGGAGACTGTTAGGTGCCAGACCATATATATGGCAGAACTAACATTGTATTTGAAGCTCATTCATTGAACTTGGGTAGGGACACAAAAGGAAGAAAGTATTAGTGAATGTCTGTCTCTGTGTATTATCATTATGAGCAACAGTAAGTACCTTGCTGGGTGGATTCTGACACACGTTAGTATCTAGATATTCTTTGCATGGGTTGTAAAACTAAGTTATATAGGCAAACTTATAAACTTTATAGTTTCTTACACAGAACTTCTAGTTTTGTAAACTTCCGTAGATTTAGTAAACCCTTGCATGTGATCAAAAAAGTAAAAATAACAGTAAAAAAAGAACAACCCAAGACCTTCCATAGAAGTTACTTCATTCCTCTATGTGTGTGTGTCCCTAACAGTTAATTTATTGTAGCCACACAATTTGTCTTCTGAGATATTCAGATCACAAGCCTTACCCCAGAAGCACTAGACACAACTGGCAAACATTAACATTAACATTAGATAAAAACAAAAACAAAACAGTTGTTCTACAGTGCCAGTGAAGCACCCTGTGCTCTGTACGACTGCTATCAGCTAGAAAATCCTGCCCGAGCATGCTGGATTCAACAAATATTGAACTATTCCATGGACAGCAACAATTTCTACTGGAAAAGTTCAGTATAGTCACCTGTGCAGTTCTCTAGAAACTATGCACTTTTCTGGAAAGTGGAGAGGACGATTTGGAGCATCTCAAGAAAAAAAAGAGAGCTAAACAGGATGTCCATACTCTCCACAATCAAGGAAAGCCTGATCTCCCAACGCAGACTTGTTCTCTTGTGTCTCAAACAGAAAGACTAACCACTCTTGGAATTGCCCTTTGGTACTTGTTTATCAAAGAGTATTACTAATGCATCTAACTACAGGAGACCACTTTGAAGACCAAGTGAATGGAGGTGTCGCTAGGCTAAAGAAAACGCAGTGAATAAATTTTGGAGTCAGAATGAGCCTGATGATATATCCGGCTCTATAGTAGATTCATGTCCAGCTTTCAAAATATTTACAGTTCCTGGCTTGTGGTCTTCACTTGTCTAAGTTTTTGGCTACCCCGTTGTGCCATGAGAGCCTTCCTCCAGAACTGGGAGATTTGCTGTGATGTCAATGAGTAAAGAATTTTTTTTCCTTTTTTCATATTGTTTATCAGTTATGCCAAAGATTATTTTGGTGCTTCTTTTCCAATACGCATAACAAAAATGACAAACATCATCTTGCATGACCTACCAACTATATGAGCTGAGGTTTGAATGTCATAAAAAATTCAACCTTCTTTTACGTATTTATGACTGATAAAACTACTGCCTTATTACTATTTCAGACTAAAATGTTGGTCAGCCTGCCTGACATCTCTTCATGATTATCTGTCAACTCAAGATCATACCTAAAACACAGTCCTTATTTTCCCCTCCAAAAACACTACCTTCTACTGCACTTCCTGAATTTTCGGGACAATGTAGCTTCTGGGATGTCATTTAAACCAACAACCTGGATGTGATTTCACTGCTCTCTGGATTCTGCAGTTTATGTCTCTGTTTTCCTGTAATAACATTTGCCTTTCCTATTCAACCAAACAGCTACAATTACTGTCCAGATTTTTATCAACTCTCACCTGAATAGCTTTACATACCACATTTTCATTTGTCTTGACAATTGGTTCCTATTAATATCCACCCAGAATTATTCTTCCCAACAATATTATTTTGGCAATGTCACCTCTTTTGGTACCCTTTACTACTCCTCGCTCTTCCTTGTTACATAAAGCATGAAATATTTGTGGCTACTTTAAAAGTTCTGCTTTGTTTACCCTCACTTGATCATCATTTCTCATTTAAAAAGTCGCAACCTTCTGTCATCAATCCATTATGTCAGCCTTCCTTCCCCACTAGTTTAATTTTCAAACACTGCCTTTCTGAATATTTGGGAGGAGATTCATATAAATGTATTCAGTATTATTTCATTATGTTCCTTTGATGCTCTTCGTCTTTGTGATCTCTGTTTAAAAACTTCCTGAGGAAGATGACTAAATAATCTCTTTTTCTTGTAATCCTCTACCTCATTTTTTGTATTCCTCTTCTGAATTTCATCTTTGAATTACAGTGTCTATGCTTTGGGACATAGATGGTTTTCCAGTCTGGTGTTTGTAAAATACCTATCACATCCAAGTCCTAACACTCCCCAGGCAAGATCTGAACTGTCACCTAACTGCTAACATATATCCAAAGCAGAGCCAAAGGACAAACACCAAATATCTACTCTGCCTAATCTGTTTAGGGCCTGGGAGACTACAGGCATGGTAGCTTTCCCTAGAAATCTTATTGAAACCTTAGAAACTTTGCTGCTACACATGGGCAGATCTGGTATCCTGGCTGAACTAAGGATATGAATGGATATTTTACAGTCAAAACCACATGGGGACCACAAAACAATACATCTGTGCTTGAGAGACCTGCAGTATTCCAGACTGGAAGTTTACATTTTTTTTTCTAAACTGGAACCTAGACAGTTCTTTGCCTGTTGGGACTCAAACTTCGTAGAATTATTAAACTATTAAGTAATTAAGATTGAGAGTAACAGTACCCTTCACACCTGTTAAAGAAAGAAATGTTAGCTGTTAAAAATGCCGGTTCCCAGAATACAGCTACCTCTTGAATGCTGTTGTTCCACAGTCTTTGCAGTCTTACGTGACCCATAATAAAACTGAAATAAGAGCCTTATGTCTTGACAGGCATAGGAAGACATCCAAACTGCACAGAGGGGACTGTGTGCTCTGACAGTTTTTTAATCCAGAATCTGAAGCGCATGAAGTGTCTTAAGTGCCTGGGTTTATTTTCATATAGACCAACATGCTGGGCCTTTCTTTAGTTCTGATGTCACCCACCCCTCTTGCCCATCTGTAATCCCTCTGTCCTAGCTAGTCTAAAAGTAGTTCCCAGATGACAGCTTCTAAGGTAAGGATCTGTGTTGTAATTTCTGTATCCTCTGAATAAATTCATCCTCAATTATCTTGACTATTCTTAAGTGGACTCTTTGACTTTGTGTATGCTATTAAAGCATACTTATACTCCAATAAGCAATCTGTAAAAAATGTATAATTGGATCCTCTATGTGTTGTCTCTCATTAACTCTGTCTTAAGTGTACTCTGTTGACAAGTTTTTTTAAAAAAAAAACAAAAACCTATTCTGACAGTCAACCTTGCAAATTCGTCCTGAGATCTGCAAGTCAAATTCTGACACTATTTAAATTCTACAAGTGGAGTTTTATTAATAATTTATTGATTATTTGTGAGCACAAAAAAAAAAATGTAGTTCATATTCTCACAGCTTTATAGGCACTAGAGTGTGGTGTTAAGAAGTATAAAACCGTTAATATCCAATTAGTATAAGAAACACATCTTTACAGAAATAAGTGTAAATCATACTAACTACAGGGAGGAATGCAGTATTTAAATGTAAAAGAGCTGTCATTTTAAATGTACTCACTATTTCAGATAGAAAATTTAGACATTTGTTCATGTTCACTATGAAATTAATAATTTTTATCTGGCTGCTTTGTAACATCACTTCACCTAAGTAACTAAGTACTCTGTGATGTTACAGAAAATCCAGATTTTTTCAATAACTTTTTGAAAAAAAATGTGTGCATGGGCAAGGGACTAATAATAAAAAAGATACTTTAACATACATATTATATAAATTATGTACATTTATGTACATAATATTGGAAAAGACAGAATCAGAAGAGAAAGACAGTAGTTCAACTGCAGTTTTGAACTTTTTACTGTGTTTTAAAGTGGCAGCTCCTGCTGGAAAACTCTAAATAATTATCCATCCTCCCCCAGCCCTCAGTAGAGCTGGTCAGAACCAATCCCAAGCACGACAATCAAAGCAGCACAAGGGCTGCCCTGCCTTGATTGTTTCCCACAGGAACTCCTCTAGCTGCTAACGACTGGATGGAGCTCTGCGTATTCTAGTCTGTCTTCCTTCCCCTGTTTGATCCTGGTATGTCCCCGACATGCCCCACACAAAGGAACGGGGTAACAGATTAGCTATAAAGGCATTTGTCCAACAGAATTTTTGATTGTTTAACAAGAATTCCCACAAGATCTTTCTGTACTCTTTTCTTTTAGGTCTGTGATACGTTTTTAAGAGAAACGCTATTTTTAGTGAACAGTTCAATTCTTTGTTTTAACTAAGTTATATATAGGTTCGGTATGCTTCCTTCTCCTCCATATATACAAGTAGACAAATGAGCTAATGCACAACATATCTGTTCTTATCGTCTCTGAGGTACCTAGAAATAGAAACTAATGTTATCATTCCATTTATCCATACAGTTTCCTCTGCCCGTTTTTTGTGATTTATAACACCCTATGAACAATGAATTAATATTTTAGTTCCTCTTGCTTTTTTTACTACTCTTTCTACTGGAGTCAGTTGTCAGATGAGATTTTCATTAAGATTTTTGATTATATTAAACACTTCCGTTGCAAGCACTGACAGAGTGCTTTGGGGGGCGATCTTATATGTTAATCTATTTTTTCCCTTGTCAGCATTTGAGATTTTTTAAGAAGCTGGGTTTTGGATTACTATGTTGTTATCTGTTGCACTTTGTATTAAATGCCCTTTTATTAACTTTCGTACCATAAAAAAAATTTTCTTGGAATTTAGATTTTTTTATAGTAGAGATGAATTTTAATTATTTTAATTTTCCCCTTTAACTTGTACCCTCATGCCCTGTGTTCATCTAGGACAGGGTTAGTTTTCACCAGAAGCCAGGAGGAGACACAGCCAGGACCTAAAATGGCCAAAGAAATGGGGTATTCGATGCCTTGAGCCGTCCTGCTCAGTTCTGAGTGAGGAATCTGGCCTGGGGCAAGTGAATCGCAGCTCAGGAGTGTGTGGGGCATCAGGCAGTGAGAGAGAGTTTCTCTGTGTATTCCCTTGTTTTTATCAGTACTATTGTTGTTACTGTTCACTTCCTTTGCCATTCTGTTAAACTGCCCTTATCCCTACCCATGAGTTTTTGCCTTTTTCTTCCCATTGTCCTCCCCACCTCAGTGGAGGGAAAGGCAATAGAGCAACCACGTGGCCATTTGTTGCCAGCCAGGGCTAAACCACAACACCTCACTTCAATGTTAATTCTGTGAGTTGTTGATTGAATTTTTTTCCCCCTGCTGTCCAGAAAAGAGTTTAAATTATAGTCACTTACTATTTCTTGGTTTAAAACCTATATTTATTTAGTACCTTCTTGGGTTTCACATGCTCTGCTAATGCCAAAATGAAGTAGATGATTCGCAGTGTTTTTAATGGCAGAAACCATCATTTCTTCTCATTATCCACCTTTTCTCTTTCTCCCTTTAAAGTGAACCAAAGTAAAATAAAAACTCCCTTTGGATGAAAAGCAGGCTGCTCTGAAACCACACACAAAACTGTTGCTAATTTCAGTGGAGTTAGAATTTTATTCTTATTTCGTGTCATCCTATTTTATCTTGTTATTTCAACAGGGTCTAATTTAAAGTCAGCAGAAATCAATGTAAAGAATCCTGCTGACATAATTTGGCTCACAAAGTTCAATACTGTTTTGTGGATGCCATTTAATATTTCCCTTAGAAGTTAGCCTAGGAAATGTATGGAGGAGACAACCTATGTTCATGTATATGCACTGAAGTTTGCATCCTAAACCTTAGGTTACAGGATTATTTGAGCTTAAAACATGAACTGGCTGCAAGTGAAATGCAATCACATGCATAAGGACATGGTAGTTGCTGAACAACCTACCCTATCTTGATTTTTAGAGGAAGAATAGAATTATACTGTACTAAATTAAAAGGACAATTCTGATTTTTAAATAGAAGGAATATAAGTACCCATGCTGGATTTGGACAGACAACTGAAAATTAACACTCTGTCTCTTATGGAAGTATCATGGGGATTTTAACAACCAAAAGTTGTCACAAACTAGCTTTTATGTTTTCACTGAAAACAAAGACAGTCTGGCTTTGATAGCACATGAATTTTGCATTGCAATGATCTTAACTTTGTATGTTTAAAAATATTTTCAGCAGTAATTTTCAGAGAACTGGGATTAAGAAATGATTGTGTCTCTTACTGAAGGTTATTTGTGCTCCCAGGTACACCACTGAAATTAAATCTACATGAATATTGAAACTACCTTTTAACTAGTATTACAAGATCAAATTGGTGCTACTAATACTCCAATCGACATGCATTTGTGGTTCTTCAGTTCTTTTCCAGGTGGGTTTTTTTTCCATAATCAATAAGTAGAGTAATTTAATCCCCAAGTGGTTCAACCCTCTTGATATTTAATATGAATGCTATTCCTTCTTGCTAGAAAAACTGTATTTTCTTAAGTAGACTTCAGAAAAAATCCCTACTCTTTCTGCCTTCAATACCCTGGGAGCTTTGCACCCACAGAGATTTCCTGTGGAAATATAATATATATTCACCACACTAAAGTTGTGAGACACTCGTCCGTAACAGAAACTTCTTACATTTTCATTTTCTTAAAGATTTCTCAAATATGATGAAAGTGCTGTATCACTAGCACGATATAGAAATGCATGTGACGAAAACTCCATGAACTTCCCAAAATGCAAAATGTTAGGGAGGATTCTGAAAAGTATTTTCATTAATGGGGTATCATGATTGTACATTGTCAAAGCAGCAGAGATGGATAGTCAAACAATAAATAGAGCAGATGGCATTTCATCTGCACAACTGAGTCAAGAAATTTGCTCACTTGTATCCATTTTGCGGTGTGGGAGCTTTAGCTCCACATTGCCAGAGGGAAGTGCCATTAGCTCCACATTGCAAGAGGGAAGTGCCAGTGGGATTCCACAGTGGAGACAGAAAAAAATTAAAATGATTCAACCACTGAATTTTGCAGGCACTTTATCAGCTGATAACACAGAAACAGGGTAGCAGTTCAGAAAAGATGACTGACAAGAGCAGATACTCACGTGGAAATTCTTCACTAAGTACACCTGAGAGGTTCCTTCACACAGAGACACTTCTCTAAGTGCCTCAGTGCTGCCTCAGAAACTGTGTTTCAATGCAAGTTTTCTCCATTTCCTTCTGCTGCTTTGTTCATTCTTTTTGTTTGTTTCTTTCCTCTTGTTTTCTTAAAGTGGATAATCTGTCTTGCAATACTCCAAAGGGAATTGCCAAAACTGTTATAACAGAAGCCCTTAGAAATACTCCCTCACATTCATGGAAGATGTTTTAATTTCAGACCCAAAAAGGAGAATTGGGCCTGTTCAGCTTGATTTTTAATTGAGGCTTATGAAGTGTTTGTGGCCTTATACAGGAGAAGAAAGTTGATTGAATGGTCCAAGCAATGTTCATATAGATAGTTTCATTAGGAATCTGTGGGTGAATTCCTTAAGGTTCCTAAACGTGGCTAATGCCTATAATTCGATTTTTCCATTTGCATTAATATACTCAAAACAGATGCTGGCCATAAAAGTTATGTATGGTTGTGCACAAAAATTGAAAAAAATTAATGGGGTTTTTTTATGATTACTGTGTCTGGTAGACACAATTGAGTAAGAAACTTGCAGGAAATTAACAGATAAACACACAGAATTCCTGCTGAATACAAAAGGATGTGCATGCTTAATTAAGAATGGGCAAAAATCCTGGTAAGATCAAAGCCTAATGTACTGTTCCATCCTTTCTTTCATGTTATTGTGACCAGGTTTTAACACTATGTGCTACAAACGGACCAAGAACATTTTTGATGCTAAATATTTTGGTGTAATGTCAATGATTTTATTTTTCTCCACCTGCTACAACTCTTCATTTTCATTTGTTTTTCATGTTGAGCAACCTACTAACACTAAAATGTTCAGAGGGGCCACAAGGAGCATGACTGTATCCCTCTGGGAAGAAAAAATTCTGATTTAGAATCAATTCAAATTGGACAGTAACATCTGAATTGTTAATCTCACCTGCTTCAAACCAACTCCTTGTGGACTGTAAGCATACATGTCTTTCTTTTTACCCATATCTTACTTGCAAGGTATGTTGGTCTTTATGGGGATCTTAGTATCAGCTTCCTTCTGAAGTTGACTCAAATTTTCCATTGCTTTTACTTCTCCATTGCTTTTTATTGCAATAAATAAATATTAGAGCTCTGTTTCAGATTTTCTAGAATAATTATTTTATACTGCATTTTGAAAACAATGTCTTTTTTGCTGAATAAAAACAAGAAAATTTAAACAGTAAGTTCTGTTATCTATATTTTTTTCCTCTGTACTAAGAAAATTGAAAAGTTCTAGTTATTAGCTACTTTAAATGTGAGTGCTAGGAAACAACTGACCTTTTGGATCTTTTTACAGATTCCACAGTAAGGCCTACACTTTTTTCAACCAATCTTAATTTCATTTTTTAATTAATCACTCCAATACTGTATACCACTCTTCAACTAAATATATTGAAATATGTCACAGGCCTTGGTGAAGACTAAAATCTCTGTCTAGTTATTACAATTCAATAGCAGCTTTTTTTTTTTTTTAGAAAAAAGCAGTCTATGAACATTGAGTAGGGAGAAAAGGTGCATTACAGAGCTGTTAGGATGAGAAGGAAGAACATGCATTTCACAGACTTCAGGGTTAATTAAGGCAAGCAGAATGTAATTATCTACTTCAAATTAGGCCATGAGAACATTACGAGTGATATCATACAATTTTTAATGGCCAGTTATGTTCGGGACCTTGTTTTTATGTTTTATCTGAAAGATGACATCGCTAGCAACAGGGTTCTATCTAGCACGATACCTGGGTAGTACTAATACAGGGAAAAAAATGTTGCCTACTGTATCACTCACTGATAATATCTCCTTAAATACTTTAGAGGCCCATGGAGGTCTTCTTTCCATCTGTGTACAGACCAGACTGACCTCATTTAATTTAAGGGTTTTCATATGATTACAATTTAAATTTGTTTTTCTGCAGCACTACAGATGATTGCATTATCTCTCCTAGCCAGCACTCTGAAATGGAGAAGCACTCTAGAAATAAACCCTTTTCAGGACAGTCTATGGTTTGATTGGCATGGTAGTTCAGGGGCAAACAGATGCCAGGAGTACCTCTTTAATAATCCTCTGCAATAAACACAGATAGCAGGGTGGAAGAGGAAGTAGATTTGTCATTGGTGTTAAGGCTTTCCTCCCTCACATTGAAAGGAGAGGATGACAAGGTAATAATGTTACAGAGAATGAATGGAGTTTTGGCTCTATATCCTAAATATTGGCAAGCATACACATTCTGTCTGCGAAGCAGCATGCTCTGTACCACCTCTAAGCCCACTTGAATCTTTTTCGGTCTGTCTCCCTCTTACTGTCTGGCTGCTTAATGGACAGTATGTTTGATTCAAGTTTTACAGTTAAGCCAGAACTGCATCTGTCTGCTTACAGCTCTCTCTAAGTGCATATAGGCAAAAACATTTTCCACTGAATTTTTTTAAAAAGTTTTTAATGAAAAGAGTAAACAAGTATTACCAAAATAGTTATAGAAATACTTCAAGTGCTTCTTTCTCTAAATGGAAAACAGGAAACATCCTCTGAATTGTGTTGATAACATTTTTCTTATAAAAATTTTCTGAAATATTTGAAGACATAATTAAATGCTATGTTGAGTATTGACCTACATAAAGGTCAAAGTCTGTGTAGTAAGGTTTCTTTCCTGTCTTCCTGTTCCTTTTTAACTGTTCTTTTCATTATATCTAGGTCTGCCGTTTTTCCCACTATTCCTTATGAATCTTCTTCTTCCTAAACCATCAGTCGGGTTACTTTTGCAATTGTGGTATTTTACTTAAGGATCTAGGCATCGAGCTTACAAGTCTTTACTCATATTGGTAAGTTTACTTATATAAGAATATCTACTGAAGTTGGTAATGGTTTTTTTTTCTGACAGTAAATTTAAACAGGTATTTGTATTTATAAAGTGAATCCTCAGTTTTAACAGTGATAGACAAATTAGCAGCAGGCTTGCATTCTACAGTAATAGTGTTTTTCTGTCAAACTGTTTTCCTGTCCTTTCAGTCCACAAAACTTTGGTGTCATTTAGCAGGTGAAAGCCTTCAGCAAAGTAGAGACACTTCAGAGCACAGCTAGGTACAAAATACAAGAATTATAAAACTGTCATAAAACTCAGAATGTATTGTAATCAGCAGTACAGTAGCTGTGACTGGAAACCAGACATTTATTCTAAGGAGTTCTTTATGGTCTGGTAAATTGCATTAAATTTCAACAAAATTGTAATGACATTTTCTGCAAAATAATATTTTAATAATCCAGGACACTTACAATTTAATCAGATTTTTTTCTTTTTCTCCACCTTCTTTATCTTTCCATCCTTTACTTTGTTCTCAGACTTTTATTTTGCCATACATAGCCAACACACCCTCTCTTTTTCTATTCTGCTTACACACTTGCCTGCACACTTCTCTATAGCACCAGCACTCTGAATCTAATCTCCTAGTTGGCAGTTTTGCACCGCTGTGACTTCACTGACCACAGTGGGTTTTCCACAAGCTTAGATGACTGTACAGAAGATCAGAGTGAAACTCAGCAACTTTACAATTATTTAACTGGAGTTTTCTGTTGTATGAAAGCTAAAGCTCCTAATATAAAGCAACCTCCTCTACACACAGTAAGGAAGCAAAGCCAAAAAACGGAAGAAGATCAAAGAGTTGGAAAAAAAAATAAAAAGATATTTCTGAAAGTGAATAATTAAACAAAGAGAAGCTAAAACAATATGAAGAAATTCTATATTTCTCTATAGAGAAATACAAGAACACACAGAAGGCAAAAATGTTACAAAGAAATATTTAATATTTAACCATTAATCAGTAAGTAGTCTAATACACATTATTTGTGCAGCTATAAATAGTTATCAATGTTAACAGAATGATTGCCGTTCTGTCATAGACTATACTATCTCTCTCTCTGCCTTCCTGTTTTCTTGTGCCTTCCCTACCCATCCCTGCTTCAGTTCATTCTCTGTTAAGTGTCTTCAACCTGCATCCATCTTTTCTGTTGCTTTTGACACTTTCTGTAGCCAAGTAATGGTGAGCACAGGTAATATATTATTTATTTATTTATTGAGCATCGTGCACACTAGGAGGCAAATTAGTATTCTGTCCCTATCACTCACTGCTAGACACTGCACGCAGATGGAACACATTACCACATTAGACCAGTTAAGAGGCTTTAAATTAGATTTGTGACTTGAAAGTTTGAATAAGAAAACTAATAGAACACAAAATGAAGCAGAGGGAAAATTAGATTAATTATCTACAACATTTGGAGTGAACTGTTGTTGATGTACTATGTTGTAGAAGGTTATTTTTGTACTACAAACATGCTTTAATTTTGCCTACATTAAGCTACATGAATGGTTGTGAAAACACACTTATTTACAGTTTTTAATAAACTAGAGTTACTTTTTAAATTAAAAATAGATATTTTAAATGTGCAGCATCATTTTCCTCTCAGTTGTTTTGCTTTACTATTCTGGGGAGATAGGATGAATAGTAAGCACCACAGGGAGTGCAGAAATTAATCATAGAAATACAAATTTGAATCTTAATGCTGAATTAGAGGAAGATCAGGTAAGAATTTTTAATGTAAAGTTGTTAATTTTGTGTCATTTTACAATATAAGACAAAATTCTCTATTCTGTGAATGCATCAATGCAGCTTTTGAACAGGGAAATGTACACACAATGCAAAAACTGATAAGCTTTTTTCCACCTTTCCCGTTTTCCCTCTCATACATATGAAAAACTCACATTCCATCAGGAAAAAATAGCAATGAATAACACAGGCAGTAGCCAAATTGCACATTTACAAGTCTGCTTTATTGTTGAGCTCTCTTTTTATTTCTAAAACTATTTCCCAGTGATTTAGGCAATTCAAGTAGACTGAGACAATTCACCTGCAAATAGGATTGAGTTCAGGGACCCTACATTCTCATGTCACTAGTGGTTCTTTTTTTTGCTCCTGACTTCTTTATTAAGCAAGACTGTTGATATTTAATAAAATAAACTGAAGTTGGAACATCAAAAAATGCTCAAACAAAGCATAGTCTATCCCAAATGAATTTCATCAGTTTTGCTTTTTATTATTCCCTCTTCCATATTTGTACATGGTTTTCTTTACATGAACAGCCTTTGCCTATTGTAAACAGTTATTTTTTGCAGTTTTCATATAATTCACTTCATCTAGGTTATTGGATGTTAGAAATATTTTCTGCAGTGCTTGGACTTTTAGGAAGAGGGGATAAATGAATAATATCTAATTCCTGTACTTATGCAAAAAGAATACTTATTAAGAAGTACTGCATAACCTTGGTAAATTTTTTAAATGCAGTATCCAAAAACTGGAAGAGAAGTTATGGATGAAGAAAAATTATAGAAAATCTCCTTATGAACAGTTACAGCATATATGCAAAGATACAGTGTATATACCCACACATATATATTTATAATTGAAACGTTTAAGATGCATTGTCAGATGTCCCAATCATATATTTGTGCTTTGCGAAATACATGTTTCACTAAAGATATCTGAATTAAAAGAAAAGCTTGCTGCATCTTTGCATTGTTGTTTTTTTAAAGAACAAAGATATGTAAAATTTAAAAAAAATAAATGAGGAAGTAATGTGTAAAATATGCTAGCTAAGGAATGCAGGCAGTTGGTAAGGGTAGCTAAACAAATATCAGTGAAGAAATACGGATTAAAGAAATAGGGATGAAGTATATATACTTCTGTTTTGATGCATAGACATCAGAACCACATCTAGTGACTTTTACAGATAGTGTTATAATGGATATTAAATAGAGATATCAAACTCATGTATTATGATGAATATGAGGGATATGGATATGATGGATCTGAGGGAGAAGTATGTAATAAGTATTTATGTTCTGCATCAGGAAGAAAACAACAACAACAACAAGCTCTCGGGACAAAATAAAGGAAGAATTAGCAAATTTTATATTTATAATTATAATTATTACAAGAAGTATTAAAAACATAATGAAGTTAGACATTTATTAAAACGCAGACCCAGAACACTTGAATGTGAGAAGATACAACGAATTATCCAGAAATGTCCATAAGCTGTTTAAAACAGATGTTTTCAAAGAGGAACAATGGAAAACTCACAGAAGATTTGAAAAAAGCTGAAATGATGCACTGGTGTTTTAGAAGGTTATACAAAATAAAATTAAAGGACAGCTAGGTTGATATCAGTCTCAGACAGTTATAAAAAGATGACTTGGATGCAATCAGTAAATAATCAAGAGTCAGTAACATTGAAAATTAATGTCAGCCAATGAGGTTTAATGGAAAATAAGTCTTGTTTTACAAACTGTTTAGTGTATTTCATGAGATTACAATCTCAGTTGATAAAGGTCAGTTTGCTGAAAAAAGTATTCAGACTTTTGAGGGATGCACGGCTTCGCGCCACATGACTTTCTGGTTTTAAAAAAGAACTATTATTAAAGGAAAATTTCTATATTTAATGTACATATAATTGTCTTTGGTATTAGGTTGTGATAAGAAACCGTTGATGATAAATTATTCATCATTTTGGATGGATGTTCCTTTGATCTCATACATTAATTTATCTCAGCCCAAGGTTATTCACTATCTATATTGGTAATTTAGAAAAAAACATAAGGGAACAGTGAATAAAAATACTGAAAATACCAGAATTGGTAAAGCAGCAGTAAATAAATAACGAGGTAATTCAGCTAAACACATTCAGGTAAGATGTTTTGTTTAGTAAAATGAATTTCTTTTTAAACAATTTACTCTTTAACATGAAAGGGTGAAAGATTGTGTCAAAATAAACATCAAATCATACTAGTAGGATTAGAGCTGATCCAACAACTAGATGCTTATCCACGTTGCAATCTCCATGGACTTGAAAAAATGGCAGAGGTCTGCTTTCTCCTTTCCCTGTGCACTGGAAAGTGAGGTTGGTTTCTTCTCCTGCTGCTTCCAAGAAGAGGAACGGAGGAAGAGTACACAGCAGAGAGTACAGCTGCCAAGCTTGAGAGACGATCTTTAGACTTCTGTGGCATTTGCCACCTATATCTCTGCCTTCCCTGCTGTCACTGGCTACAGCTAACATGATCCTCCAAAGATTTTCACTCTAATCCTTATTTCTAGTTTGGTCTCTCCCTTCTTTCGTCTTTCATTCTCATAGGTGTCAAAACCTCCATTTTGACTTTACTTTTGAGAAACCTTGAGTCATTATTGCTTACAAAGATAACCACAGAATTTGCTAATCCAGATAGGATTCAGAAATCAAACTTCATCACCTACTATGCAAAGAGAAAAGTAGAACTATTTCTGCACTGCTATATGATATTAATGAAGCTATTAGTTGACTGCTGTGACAAGTTCTGGTGCTTGGACTTTAGAAAAGATGTTGATTATTTAAAAAGTGTTTGGAAATAATTACAGGAATTAGGAAGGCTGAATAAAATGCCTCATGTGGAGAAGCTGCAAAACCTCCATATATTGAATTTCTTCAAGGACATGACTGCATAACGATCTACAAATGCCTAACTGAGAAACTTTGTGGCATTAGGCATAATGAGATGCAGTGGTTTGAAGGCAAAGTTAGGTAAATTAGACTAGATATAAAGGTCATTTCAGAGACATCTTAACAGAATAGCTTCCCTAGGAAAGGAATGTGTTCTGTATTGCTTTTGGTTTCAAAATTAAACTACAAAGAAAATTCAAAGAGAAGTTAGCAACACACTCACCAAGTGTGTTTCTCTGGTCTTTATTACATGAAATAAATCAGATTAACTGATTCTAACAGCCTCCTTGGTGTTAAAATCTTAGCAATTCTCAATACAGAACCTTTGCTTTCTTTTGTATGCTTTGCACTTTTTAGCTAATGGGCAAGAATATTGAGATGGGCACTTGACACTGTCGCTACACACCTATAATGCATTTTCTATGGAATTTGAAAACTCAGCTGAAGAAGATATCCAGAAACATGCTGCTGAACTGAGATGGGTGCCTACTTAAAGTGAAGAAATCTTCCTAGTTGTAACATAACATCTTTAGCTGAGCTCAATGCTTACATGCTTACATCCTGCATAAGGTCAGGAGATACACAAACCAGTCAGAAGATACACAAACAAGCCATCTTTGACAAACAGCTGCTACATATGTGCCATAGCTCTAACACCCATAGTAAATCTGGCCAGCTGGCCACTCTAGACCACTTAATTACCCATGCTAATTTCAGAATACAAGCTTTCTTAGTTCTGGATTATACATTATTGAGTAATTGTTTAGTGTGGTCTTGCTGATCTGTAATGCAGTACTTCATCGCAGAACCTGTTCCCACAACAAGACACATTTGTTCCTTGAACTTCTGGATAGACACAGACCAGAGAAACACCATTACTTTACAAGGGTGGTTTGGATTGTTTTCATCATGCAGATGAAACAGCATTTTTTTATTTTTCATGGTATTTTACAGGGTTCCAATAGGGTTAAAAAAATAAATTTAAACATTATGCAAATCACATATTATTTGAAAACTCTTCTTCAGAGTGCATGGAGTCTCAGCTATGCACTGGGATAGGATTAATGAACTACTATTTCTGTGTTTTATCCATGACTCCCATAGTAGTGTTTTTGGCTTCATTTGGGATTGATACATCTACAGGTCCTAATATTCTCTAATTTAATGTACATAGAATCACAGAATCACAGAATGGTAGGGGTTGGAAGGGACCTCTGTGGGTCATCTAGTCCAACCCTCCTGCCGAAGCAGAGTCAACATCTTTAGTTAAGCTACTCCATCTATGTAATACAACTGCATGACATCTTTGAAGTGAGAAAAAAATATTTCTGGCATCACGTATAAATCCAGTTTGCATACAACAGTTTTAGGTTTCAGAACTTATGCTGAGAAGTAGGTAAGTACCTAAATGTCTAGGAAGAGGATTTTTATTTGTTTTCACAATCACAATCCTTTTTTTATTATTATTGATATACTACCATATGCACATTTGAAATACATTTTAAGAAGGGTTTATTTCATACTAAAACTCCATGCATACTCCTTTCTGTTTGCCAGGTTTACCTGTTTCAAGATATGAAAGTCCACTCTATTTATTAATTTGTCTTCCACTCATAGTACATGTCAGATACTAAATTTCTACCTAGAGTTTTCAATCTAAGATTAACCAAAAGCGGACTGCTTTTTTTTACCTAGAATTTTCAGTTTTTCAGGGAGATACATTACTTACAAACCAAAGTTTAGCTGTCACCAGAACTGCAAAACATGTATGCTGTTCAAGAAAAGAATCACATCTACAATTCTGCTAACAAGAACTGTTAAATTAGTGCTACAAGCAATAGTACACATATGATGGGGGAAATCTGCACTAAAATAGGTAGGCCACACTTGTAATATTCAAGGTTCTTTTTTATTGCCTTTCTATCACTTGTTTAAATGTGAAATTAAAAAGAAAACTACATAATACTAGAAATGCTGGCATGATAATCTGAAGAAGTATTCTGATCTCAGTTTCTCAAGCAGGTAATTATCAGTGAGTACAGATAACAAGGAGAGAAAGAGGAGAGAAGGGAGAAAGATCATGCCATGTGAGACCACAAGTTAAAGGAAGCACCTTATTCTTACATATTATGAAGAGGACTAGAAGACTTCAAGTAACATTACGCCAAGCTTTGGTCCTGACTCAAATTATTGAGACACCAACTCAAGTAACGGTAATAACAAAGTGAGAAACAAACAGAACAAGTCATACAAACTAAAATATATGGTTTTCAAATGAAAGGAAAATGTGAGACCAAAACAAAGTGGGACACATTCAGAGTCAGTGAAAGTTGATTTTTATGTGGGGGGTAGATGAATTTGAAAAGGTGTTATAGGCTGAAGGGAATGAAACAAGTTTCAGTAAACAAAATTGATAACTATAACACTGTTCTAGTTATGTAGTTGTTAACAAATAGTTATAAAGATATTATACATATTTATAATGCTTTATTATTGTTATGCAACTTGACAGAGGCACTGAAAAGTCTCAACCTAAAGTAAGGTTGTGTCTGTGACCAAGAATATATTAAGACTGTCCTGAATAGCACTTTGAAAAACATCAGTATGATACTATTTCTTAAAAGAATGCTAATCTGCAGCAGAAGAAAAACATGCCCTGGCAGGTCATCCACAGAATAACAGATTATCCAAAAGAATATGATTCAGAGATGTCCAGCTGATACGAGAATAGGTGGTCTCATGATGAGCAGGTTATTTAAGAAAATATCCATTTATGTGTGATCAAATTAAAGAAAATAAAAAGTTATTCATTCTGGTCAATTTTATTCTCTGGTGGGGAATAATCAAAATTGGCTATAACTGAGTGCATAGGTGATATTACTGCTACACTCGGCATGTCAGAATGTAACAAACCTCACCCAGCTGCAAAAGCACCACTTTTCTTCTGAATCAGATATGAAGAGCTGATGGTGCTAATAGCCTGCTACTTCTGTAAGGGTTCTCTTATTGTCATTAAATGGAACAAAATCTTAATATCTGGCCTGAAATTCTGTTGGCTGTGCTTCATTGCTCTGCTTACCCACCCTTGAGGCTTAGTCTGTCTACTAAACTGGGTTCAAAAGGTACTTGAGAATGAAACCTATCCAGCTTGCAATTTAGATGAAAAAAGCCATAACTATGCACTAATTTTCATCACCTATTCGGATGGAAAAAGAGAAGAAAAGAGAAAGAGGAAAAAAAAAGAAAGAAACAAATAAAATCTTCAAATATTAAAAAATGTTAATAGTTCAAGAACAAGATATTGAAATTTTTCACGTACAAGTCACCAACTTAGATCATTCTGTAACTATTTTCCTCTGGTACTGTTTAATTTGCTCTTGTAAAAGTCATTTTACCTGACACACACATTTTAGATGTGAGTGAGTGAAAAAGAGAATGACTCAATAACCTCATGATTAAGCAACTTCACAGGCTGGGAAGAAGCACGTAGCATTCATGTTCTACTTTTCAGAACATACAGTAATATAAATCAAAGGATCCTATTTTAGAGAGAAGTTAAGCTTCAGTCCAGTCTGCGTTTCAGATTAGATAAAAAGGAGGTTTGTAGCTCTGTCCTCCCAGGAGAATAAGTGAATTAATGAGCTAGAGAGTAAAAAAGAGGTCTTTCCTTCTCCGTTTTGTTTTCTTTTTTTTGTTCTGTCCTCTCATGACTTTCATTTTTTCTTTCTAAATTCAGCTCGTGATTTTGTTTTTCTATGTTTTATTTTGATTTAGTTACTTAATGAAAATTGGGGATTTTTAATTATCCAGAAGGCATAAGATTTTGCAAGTAGGCCTGTCCAATTTCCCGGTACTTTCCTAATCCAGCTGAGCTCCTGAATGTGTGTGTATACATACATACATACATACATACATACATACATACATACACACACACACACACACACACACACACACACACACACACACACACACACACACACACACACACACACACACACACA
>Ga0065711_1032386_pt1 | contig 27450 bp, 13 predicted proteins | sample Hoacrofraction12_FD_59098 | JGI IMG/M metagenome (GOLD analysis project Ga0065711, IMG submission 59098) | Hoatzin crop microbial communities from Cojedes, Venezuela - Epithelial fraction 12 v2 (version 2) | ecosystem: Host-associated > Birds > Digestive system > Esophagus > Crop | place...
CCCAAAATTTTTCCCCCCCCCCTTTTTTTTTTTTTGCCTAGGAATAGCAGTGAATTTCATTGTAGTCTCTCCACAACCCTAACCTCTCCCACAGCAGAAAGGAACAGACTTCCCCAGTTTAGAGACAGTGAATCTGTTAGCTAAAGCTTTACTGTGCCACTGTAGGAGCTTGTAATGATGTCTTAAGGGACTGATTAGAATAGTTGGCACTAATTTCATGTATCTATCATGGCCAGGGAAAAGATGAAAATGTGCATAACATCTGTGTGCAATGGTACTACCTATGCTGGATGTCTCTCACTTCCCCTTTCTCTGTCACTTCTGTGGCTCAGAGAAAGGGATTGCCTTTGTTTGAATTAGCACAACATTTACTAAACTTTGTACTGACTAGGGCCTCTGGGAACTAGAGGAATATACATGGGTACAGAATAACAATAAGTCATCATTCAAATCCAATATGTGGAGAAAATTCTTATAGCATAGCCTACACAAGCCTTCACGCCGAAAGCAGAGCTAACTGCATGGAAAACTATATTCAGGAGGAATCCTGAGACAGGCCTGCAAAACAATTCACTTTCTACTCCCCAAAACAGCATTTGTATGGTTCCCATACACCAGAGCTAAACTGAATTTTAAGGAGGTTGGAATTGCTATTCTGCAGGATAGACCCCAAAACGAATGGAGTGATTTTGCATTAAGAATGTGCCTGAGTGGGAGATGAAGGAGGAAACGGGCTCAGCTGCCAGCTTCCTGCTGCCGAAGGGAAGTACAGCTGCTTGGTCTCTCGAGCCACAAAATTCGGCTAACAGTGGTCTGGAAATGAGACACTCGTTGATGTTGTAGCTATGGCATATTCAGGTCTCAATGACTACCGTCCACATGGTACCCTGGAGCCCCCTCTCACTCCCTGACATCAAGTCATTTTTCGAGCAGTGCTCCGAGGACTCTTAGGAAGTGACGTGCCCCCTATGGCACATAACATCAGAGAGCAGGAAATTTCTCAAAGAAAGTAACTTGACAACAGCACAATCAGATCTTAAAAAGAACAGAGAAAATCCAAATGAAATGGCAGCAAAGTAATTTTTTGCATATTTTAATATCTGCATTGGCCTGATGTTCTCTGGGGTACAGCCTTACACGGTGCACCCACAATAGCTGTAATGCCCCCAGGTTCTGTATTTCGAATATTGTAAAATCCTTTCCTACAGTTTTGCCAAAGACAGGCTTACTGCATGAAGCTGTTTTAAGGGTCTCGCTAGCGATATTGTTTCTGTCTTAGCATTCCTCTCTGGGTTTCTCCAGCTGTAATCATTTTTAAGGCTGTTTACAATCTCCTCCCATACTTCCTTCATTCAATATCTAGAGGTCAATTCTTGCCTCGAGTCCATGATGCCAATTTCAATCTTCGGTTCTTTAGACTTTGAATAATCATCCCTGCTTTTTCCCAAGCTGTCCCTACAACTTGGAGGAGTCTGTCTGTAAATATATGGAGAGGTGCTTCTGCAAAGCTACCTCCTCTTGTGAATGACAGAATTCGTACAGGCAATAAAATATACGAGATAAACTGCCCCCCCCCCCATGATTTATGAAAGAGATAAAGGGGAAAATTAACTTCAATGATAATATATGTAACTGAGCTGAAATCTAATCAACAAAGTCATTATCTGGGACACTACTGTTATGATTCTGCCAGTCTATGTACTGCATTATGATGAAATAATGACGTGTTGGTAGACTGAAAAAACTATCTGGTATCTAGTTTTTTAAGAGCGTGTAAGTGTAGTCTACTTCTGGTAATTTCTACAGCGAGCACCTGTGACTTGTACAACATTGGATCTCACAGGACTCTCCTGGATGAGACAAAACCCTAGAGCTGAACACTTTAATTGACTTTGTTGTTGGATTAAGATCAGTGTATGAGGTTGTGTAAATGGAGGAAAGTAAAAAAAAAACAACCTCTCTCTCTTTCTCTCTGCAGCATGAAGAACTATTTCCTTCAATCAGAAGGGATCAAGAGTTACCAAAGAATGAATCTCTAGAAGGAATAGTTGTCTTCCAAGAGTTATTACACAAATACAAAGGTGGAGAACACACTGCTTGTACATATGTGGATTTTCAAAAGCTTAATTATAAAAATACAACATTATTACATGCGGAGAAAATGTATGCGAAATCAACATGACTGTTCATAACCACAGATGCTTCAGATTCTGTGTAAAAATCTCTGGAGTGTTAAACTTCTTGCGATCAATGGCAACACATTTTTCACGTTATAGCCTTCTATTTTCTGATAGAAGATGATGTCATAAATCTGGAAAGTGAGTCCAAGATTCATTGATAATTGTAGTACATTATATACCCATGGGAGAGACACCAGCCCAGAATAAAGATTACTTAAAACGTCTGCTCTGGTACATGGATATGCCTGATACGAAAGTAAACTTTGCCAAGGGCTATAATAGATGGACAAAATTTTCTTTTGGGGGGCCTGTGATCTTAAAGGGAGGCATAAACCCAATCCAGAGCATGCTGCAGGACTCACTCAGGCATGCAGATCAGCAGATGTGATCGCTTTATGTTCTTTACTGGGACTTACCTCAAGAAGTGCCAAATTTGTTCTAAACTATGCAGCAGTTGTGGAACCCCTGCAGGCGTTATTATGTGATAACTTCAGTTTTCTTGGACAACAGTTTCCAAGTCTTGTTTTCAACCAGTTCAAAAGCTGGACTGTTAGAAATTAGCACTTCCTTTGCACAATCCCCTTTGTAACTGTAGATGCTTCACACTGTGGCTTAGATGCAGTGCTGAGACACATGAAATGAAGTCTGAAAGAGCAATTACATTAGTATCCAAAATAATAAAAACAAAGCTTTGTCATTAAAAAGAATCCTTTGCTTCTATCTAAGCCACTGCAGATGTATTGTATTTCAAAATTCATTGTCTCTTAATGGCAAGATCATTGTCCACAAATCTCAATGTGCAGCACCTTAAAATACTGCTGTAGACCTCTTGTGCTTTCCTCCTAATTGGTAATTCATAGGCAGATTACATTGAAACAACTGGTTGTATGAAAACTCTAAAATATTTATACAATGAAATTCAAAGTGCCTGTTAAGATGTACTTTGTGTTGGCAAGAACAGACTCCTTCCTAATGCTGTCTGGGCATGTTGTATTCTTTTGTTTTACATCCTAATGAATACATATGTTCTGTGTCATTTGGAGTTAAAGTAAACCTGATGCTTGAAAGTTCCTATACTTGTACCTCCAAGATAGGTATGCCCAACTCTTCTTCTTGAGTTGTGGGAAAAGAGACACCAAGTCTTCCTTCATCACAGGCGCAGGAACCTTTCTGTCTGGAAACAGAGTTTCCTCTGTGGAGAATCCCTAATTCCCTTCTCGTTCCCCTGCCCACATCGAGGTACCTTCGCTGACCTTCTCCGCCCCTCCTCTCCCCTGGAGCAACCATTCAGCCCCCCTGATGTCCTTGTCCTTCACACCTCACATATCTTTGCCAGCACAATTTACTCTTTGATAAATGTATCTGCTGCATTACCACATGCTGATTTCTTCTGCCAGCTCCAGGGATGTCCACCCCCTTCGGTCTCAGCAAATGTTTCAGAGAGGTGTTTCTCTGGGGTTCCTGCTCCCTCCATAATATCCCTTGTACCTGTGCCAGGCACAGCACACCCACTGTGATCACTGAGGGCATTCCTTTGCGGTTGAATTAAGTGTCCCACATCCCTGCTGGAGTCTGCAGTCCGATTGCTAAACTTCTTCCACAAGCCTCTAAATGTCTTCTCCTACAGTTTGTTCCACCTCAGCATATTGCTATACTTAATCAGCGTTTCATCCTTCCTGTACCCGTGTATCAATCCATCCTTCAGTAGCTAGATCTTCATTTTGAATCACCTTAGAATTCATCAGGTAGCTTAGTTGTAGCAGCAAAAAGTGATGTCTTCGTTAACTTCAATGCCTATTTTGTGTAGCCCTCCATTTAAGTTGCACAGCCCAGTCGACTGTCCTTTTCACCTCTGCTAAAAACTTCAGAGTGAAAGAAGTTTCTGACTGTGATTTGTTTTCTGACTGTGCCTTATGCAAAGAACCCAACTGCCATAAAATCTAAGACAATGATCTGTTCTCCACGCCTCTTCCCAATCCCACAGTACAGATACCATGCTGGAGACACAGGAATGAAAAAGCAGCCAACTAATTTGAACCTATTTAAATATAATCACTCTTTAAATAGCAAAGATACAGTAAACTCCCATATTGTATGCTCTCCTGGCTTTAGGGCTTGCAGACTGCAACTCTCAATTGAAAAATTTCTGTTTACTTAGCACAGTTGGAGCAGCCTCATGAGAATAAATATTACAAGCTGTAACAATCACCACCGATATTGGTTGATCCTTGTCATTTCATCACACACCTCTCATCGCATGACATTTTGTTGGCGATGTCCCATTTCATTGCGATCCATCCCCTGAGGTACAATTTCCTGCTGGATGGGAGAAGTCTGCACTGGGACAATATTTCATTATCCATTATTCTGTTCAAAAGAGGAACATTTTAGTTTGTTTTAGCTCTCTTACCCCAAGTGCTGCACTCAGCAAAAGGACTAAAATACTGAGCAGTGATTTGTCCTAAATGAAGTAGCATGCAATGAAGGAAATAGCATGATGCTCTTTAACGTTGTGATCCCAGATACCTACTGACTTAAAGTACGTGCTGTTAAAGACCTTCTGGTGGTTAACTTGTTCTGGGTTACTTCTAGGACATTTTCTTCAGGGACAGAAAATAACTGTGCTTGTGTCACATTATAACATACTCAAAAAAGAAATTTCCTTGGTCAGTTTGGGCTTTTGGGTATATTTTTTAGGGTGGAATCCTATATGCCTAAGGTGTTACAGCTTCATCTTGCTTTCTGCTAAGCCTTCTCCCTGACAAAAGAGTGTTGCGATGCCGTTGGGAAGTCAACCCTCTAGTGGGCAGATCCCGCATGGAGCTTCCAGTCGGTTACACAAAAGCAGATCTCTGCAGTTGTTTCTTTTTTGCGTTTGTCTGGCAATAAAAAAAAACAAAAGAAGTCACATTCGTGTTTAAATGCAGTGCTACCTAAATTAAGATAATGGGGGAAATACAGTATTGTTTAGTTTCCCAGTCATGAAAGTATTGTAAACATCAGAGTTGGATTGATGCACTTCTTGATGACTTGAAGTGGTTTTCATAAATGAAGTCCAAATATGTAATAGCTGCTCTCAATTTTCTATGAGAAGATTTATTCAAAAATAAATTTAGTTAAGGGGAAAAAAGAGACAGATTTGAAAGCTGAATTATTGCCAAGAACTCAAACATTGAAGCAGCCAGTCCCTTTTGAGACAGCTGCAACATTTCATGGTGTAAAGTCAGCGAATTTCCACAGGCCCTGCTGCCAGAGACCACAAAATGGTTTCAAACAACGGCTCACTTCATGATATTTTTGTTTTTTAAAAAAAGTGTCCTTGTGCTGCTGAGTGGGCAGTGTGCACTAAGTTAGCAGATTAATGAAAATGTTTCACTGGCACAAGATTTTGATTGCCCCAGTGCAAAATTGCTTGCAGATTGGAAAACAGCATGTTTCGTTTCAAACTCATTCTCTTCCCATACATTAGCACTTGTCAATGTAGCCATTAAGCACAGTCAGTGCAGAAATTTAATTACAAAACCATTTATTTTATTGAAAGAAAAATAAACCCAAGCTACCTCAAATGCATTAGGTGGGTTCAAAACATGTTCGGCTGATAACACCCAAGGGTAGAGAGGCTGCTGTAAGAATAATGTTCCTTTCATGTGTGGTGGGGACTCAATATTAGAAACAGCTGCCTATAAGTCATTCTTTATTTAAGTTCTATTATGAATTAAAGAACAACTGATTTAATGAAGGAACTTTTTATATCTGAAGTTACTCAGCTGTGGTATTCATTCTGTCTTCCTTTCAGAAAGAGTTTAAATTTTAAATGCTAAGTAGGTGAACAGAATGATACTTTCTATTGAATACCTTTTTTTTCCTCATGTTAGCCTTTTGTTCTCCTAATGCTTGAAGAATGTAAGGTCTGTGGTATTAAAGGAAGTAACAAAAATGTGCTAAACACATCAAAAAGTAGAAAATCTGTATCTTATTTATGCCACAGAGTTCTACGCTCTGTATGTGTTATAGGCATTTTGAAAGGCCCAAGAATAAGGATCTCTAACAAAATGATAGATGTGGGTCAAGCAGCACTCTGATGTCATGGTACATATTGCCTCTGTCTCACTACTAATGAGCTGCCAATAACAGGTCTGTTTTACTGTTCTGCCTGAAGAAGAAAAAAAGGAGTTATAACCTTAGTGGTTTGGACTGATTTGTCAATTTAAAGTGCTTTTTTTTGCCCTGCCTGAGATATCTACCCACAATTTCTTGCAGACATACACTCATGTAGTCCACCCAGCTGAAGAGCCCGGAGCAGAGAGATGTGCGTGTTCTGCAGCACCCTGGGATGAATGGTAGCCAAAGAGACTGCTGCCGTTGGGGGGAACACAGCACTGCAGAGGGAAAGCTTACTGGCAACAGGATGACGTTTGCTACAACAAGAGCAGATGTGGTGGTGTTGGGTTGACGGTTGGACTTGATGATCTTAGAGCTCTTTTTGAAACTTAATGATTCTATGAGAGTGGCTCTGTCTGATGTAATGTTTCCTCCACGTCACTGTCCTGTGTCCAAGCCATCAATGCATGTGTGCGTGTGTGCAGGGGTGGGAGGAGGTGGTGGGGTCCTCCCCACATCCCAGACAGCTGGTGCCTTACACGTGAGTTTGATCGCCCCCTGCCTTAATTAAGTATGGAAACAGATGCTGTTAATGAAAAGAAAGGTATTTCAAACAGCCATAATACTTCATGTAATGTCTTCCTGTGCTAGCCAAGATTATCATGTCATGTTCATTATCATTACCTTTGATTAAAAGAATTAACCGTTAAGTGCACACCTTCATTTTAGATCATTTCCCTAAAAACACCTGTTTTTACTTTTTCTGAGTTTACCATGAAGAGGAATACCCTAGATGTTTCTGTTGACCTTTAAAGCCTTTATTTAGCTTTATCTGTGCATCCATTTTCTCTACCAGCAGAAGTGTCAACCAGTGGGTCACATTCCTCAGCAACAAGAGGGACACACGAACCTCCTCACCTGCAGCCCACACTGTGGCACCGCGGGTCATCCTGGAGAAAACTGCATGGCAAGAACACTGGCAGCCCTGCCCAGAGAGGGACCAGTCACCCTCACCAGGGATGGCTCCGCCAATGCTTTTCCATCCCATCCTGCCCCACAGCCTGGCAGGGAGAAGGCATTGGAGTCGTTGATGCTCCGAGTGGAGGTAACATATCACCTTCTCTACATCCGAGTCTACTTTGTGTTTAGGAAAGCTCTGTGAGGAAGCAGACACTGCACCCATTCACACACACATCTGGGCATAAAGTACTGAGCAGTTAAGAGTGCAGTACGCTCTAAGGGGGATGTTTCATGCCTGAATTAGGGTATTCTTTGTCCCCGGATTTTATCTTTGTTAATCAAATGAGTTTTCTCTCTCCAGTTCACTGAGAGAATTGGCACACAAAATAGTCTCAAAACCTAGGAGACCTTAGACACTGCTGTCCTGTTATCATAAATGCAAAACTACAAAACAGTAGGAACCAACCCATCCCAGCCTTTAGTTTATGAGTTGAAATGTAGTTGCAAGAGAGCTGACAAGGGAAACAAATTCTGTTAAAATATATGTGGAGGAAGAGGCTGGAAGGAAAGCTCGGCCTGGGTTACTGCAGGGATCTTCCCTGGAGGTTGGGGAATGCATTGCATAAAGGAGCCATTCTGGAGCATCACATCTCATGCCATAAACCACCCGCCAGCACTTTCCCTCGGGTCCAGCCCCAGGGAGAGAGAGGATGGTGGGGTCAGCTCTCCCATTTGGTAGGTCCCAAGTACATACTGAGGTGACAGTTGTCTTGGGTCTCTTTTTTTTTTGTACTTTGATATAAAAAGTTCCCAAGAGCTGTTTAAATAGTAGGCTGCTGAAAAAGAGACAGTAGCACAGGATGTCGCAAGACAGATCTGCAAAATGAGAGCAAAGAATCAAAACAAATGCCTCTTCTGAGGAAAGCCATCGACTGCAGAGGTTTCATCTTTGTAGACTGTTTGAGGTTTTTCAAGCTAACCAAATGGTCGCCTGGAAGTGTGAGATGAGAGACAGCTGGAGAATAACTGGACTGTGTATCATTGACACACAATAATTTCTCAGAAATGAGGCAAGAAAGTCCATTCCCCGACTTTGTAGTACCTGTCCATTTTACTTTTTTCTGAACCATTCCAAATAAACCCCTATTTAAACAAACCTTGTTAGTCATCTCTACAATGAAAAGGTACACAAGTTTTCCTTCTAAAAGTCTACATGTATTTCTTTCCTAATATTCCTATGCACAAGCATCTGCCAATTTGAGGGATTTGCAAATTTTCGATTTCTAGTACCTAAACTTCTCACAAACTTTAACACAAGATTATGCTGCACCTCTGAGGTAGTGAAATCTCCCCCATTTTACAGATAAAGGAAGAAAGAAACTAAAATGAGATTCTATGATTTTCCTAGATCTGGAAGTCTACAGAAAAGTCTGAGGCTGCACTAGGCTCCCTCTACTACCTTTATCTCTGTCAGAGAAAGGGATTTGGGATAGGAGTTATCCCAGATTTACAAGAGGAGCAGCCTCTGTTATCCTAAATTTGGATATTCCCTGTGGTACTATAGCTCCTGAGTTCAATCCTTATGCAAGACACACTACAGGAAACTAAGCCCCTTATTGAGAATCTTTACAGTAACTCAAAGCACGCTGAAGTAGAGCATGCCTTTTCATGTACTGACATACCCTGTTCTACAGCTCCACTTGCTTCTGCCCTTCAATGTTCTTTAAGGTTTTTTTTTTTTCAATGCAATGTGAGAAGCAATATAGAATGAGAAAATCCAGAGAAGAAAAGTTGCAAAGATTTTTTCAGTCCCTTAGAGGAAACAGTATAATAAAACAGTACTGCGCAAGCAAACATGTAATGTGCATCTGTCCACAGTAACACAACACCTTAGGATCTAATTCTTCAGTCAGAGGAAAAACAATCTGTTTTCTCTTAATGAAATAAGGAATAAGACAAACAAACACAATAATCATAATAATTGTTAGAGTAGAAAAATGGGAAGAATTACCATGGTAGGAAAAACGTCTTCTCTGCCAGCATTCGGGGGAAAGAGCTACCAGGAAGATGGAGTGTTGGGATGCTGAGCCATTGCAGACACCACCCGCAGCCACCTGTGCCTTCACGCAAAACCTAGGTGTGGTTAAGAGCAGCTGCTTAGACTGCATAACAGATACGAGCCTTGCCCAGACATCAGCCAGAAGTGGATGCCCTCCTGGCACGGGAGGCGGAAGACGCACCCAAATGCAGTGAAGTAGCTGCACCCTCAGCTTCAGCTTGAGTGTGGTTAAAATGGTCACTCTGATCTGTCTGAAGGGCAAGGCTGGGGATGTCAGCTCCATAATGTTTACCTCACTAGTGTATGACAAAATAAACCTAATACCTAAATCCACCATGTCCCACAAATAGTTAACTTTGGAGAAGAATCCCCCAGACAAAACAAGGAAGAGCTGCCCACTGTGTGGGCACAGACTTCAACAAACCACCTTCTGCAATGTGTGCAACGCTGCATCTGTAAAACATTTAATCCAGCTGAAAAAAAAAAACCAAAATTCGAGACAGAGTGAGTGTAAACATATTCCCATAACACTTGAAGTAGGGACAAGTGGGCAAGAACTTGACTACATGAGTTTCACAGCTCACTGGGTGTCATTCCAAAAAGCATCTGTCACCGCCACTGGCAATGAATTTTGAAAACAATTGTATTTTGCATCTTTGAGTTTAACAGGATTGCACAGCTGCCAACAAACTCTCTAAGCCTAAAGACGTAGTAAATGTGCACTTTACCTCTCCAGATCTTGTCCTTGGTTATATTACCAGCGACAGGAGTGACAATGTTGCTAGGATGGTGTTAGCAAATTCACACAGGGATCTGACTTCTCAAATCAGCACTCTCTGTCTGAACTGTTGCACGATTCTCTTAAGAGCAATTTCTTCTTTTCTCTTTTTTCTTACCAAACATGTTTCACCTGAGGTTTGTAGGCTTTTACCCATCTCGGTAATTCCAGAAGAGCAAGTACAGGATTAGAAAATATATTGTGTCTTGCAAGAAAAGCAGAAACTACTCGCCGCCTCCATGCTGAGATGTAGGTACAGAACAGGTGCTTATAGTAGCTAAAAATCTGGGGGAGCAAAGAAAGCAGCCTCTTCATGCCATTGGGAATTTGGCTGCAAAAGCATCAGTATTTACTCCTACTTGCATATTACTATTAGATGTGAGAAACTATTGCACCAGGGGCCATATTAATGCATAGTAAGATAGAATGCCGTATCCTGAAGAAAGTTTTAAAAAGTTTTAAAAGAGAAAGGAATGGGAAAGAACCATGGCACAGAAAGGTAGATAAACTGGCCCGAGTTCAACAGCAGAGGCCGAAACGAAACCCAGATTTCTCTTCTCCAGCATTCACTCTTCTAAAATGTGCTATTCTCCCATACAGGCTCATCTGGAGGCTGTAACTGAACTGTGCGGAGGAGCTGTCCCTTAGCCAGAGATAAGGGAAAAAGTTAGACTTTAACCATGAAAAAAATTACTGCTCTGGAGTTGTCTGAGTTTACTATCAAAAATCAAAGAAGAAACTGGTAATTTTTATACTAATTTGAATTGCTTCAGAGTTTATCCTTACCTGTGTACCTGCAAAGTGTTGCTGGGAAATAATCAAGATCAGAGTCACTGTCTTCCATAAGAAAAGACTTTTATCCCAAAGGCCCATGCTGCCCTATCAGCAGCATTACGTCAGTTCAAAAAAGAGAAGCAGGAAAATGCACACTAGAGAATTCTGCTGATAAAAGCGTATTAGCAAGGAGTGTAAAGTGATGCGATATCTTACCATCTTGGCCATTCCTGATGTCTCCCGGGAGGGAAACTGCAGTAGAAGGCAGTCCTACCCTTACTGTCTCCTGCAGGAATGTAGGGAGCGTGCTTGATCCTATCACCTGCCCTGCCTGACAACCCACAAAGCTGCTGGACAAGGACAAGAGCATGTGCAATAACCTCTCATCATAGGTTTGTCTGATACAGCTGGGACAATCCAGGCAGGACATCTCATGGTTCTAACAACCTGTGAATATCTTTCGATGTCCAAATACATGAAAATGTTTCTGCAGTGCTCAGCTCTGGGGTGTTTTTGCTCCAAATGTGCAGAGCCCCGCTTTGGTGCCCATGTGAGGGAGAATTGAAGATTCTGAGGGAGCAGCATGGCACGTTGAGTTGATTCTTACTGAACAGCCCACATTTTCTTGCTGCAAGCACTGCTGGTAGGTGACACAGTTACAGGTCGGGCTGTGGCAGTCCAAGGGCTGTGAAACTGCACACACACTTGCATACATCTCTGTCTAAAAGATTCATTTTTGTTGCCGATGTTTCTTCTCTTACCCATGGTGTGTTCTGTTTTGATCTTGATTTTGGGCCCAGCTGAGAATTCAAACATGCTATCAGAGCATATCTTCCCAAACACTGCTGTAGTAACATCAGTTTCTACCCTACGAATAGGAAAAATATAAAACCTGAATCATCTTTCCACCATATGAGTCAGAAACACATCCATTTTAAATATAGAACAGAGAATACACCTGGCTTTGTTCAACGTTCTTTTTTCTAGGCTGTGAGGCATTATTGTCCATTTAAAATACATGATGTGAAGAATGAAAAAAGATTCAATCTTGTATTGGAAATCACAAAGTTTTTTTCTTCCTATCAGCTATAGAGCAAGTTAACACTTCAGTTTTTCTGAGAGGCTGTCTGCACCTATTAGCAGCCTTTGGCTAAACTGCAACTGAAAAACTAGCTTAAAAAAGAACAATCTCTGCAGAAATGAAAATGATGTTTGCAATAATTGCCTAATGATGTTTTTTTCTACTTCTGTGCTAGGAACGGTAGCTTGGATTATACAAATGCTTTACAGAGGGGTAGTAAATTGTCATTCTCTCTATGGATTTACAAGATCAATCTTGGTAATTTGTTAGTTACAGCGTATGTAATGTGATATTATTGCTCATGTTACACAAGAGGATTACATGGCTTACTAAATAAAGCAGTGGTCTTTACATTAGGGACCATACTTCCTTCCAGACTGATGCCTAGACAAGTGAAATTAAATTGGTGATCTCAGCCTTAGGACCATCTCTGTTGAATATAGACTGAGATCCCCAAATGACTAAACACAACAGAGCCAATCACTCATCTCTGTATGCTCGCCCCAACACCTGGATTCCAGGTTCTTACACGATTTTTATTCATCAGCTGTTGATACACACAAATGTGTGGTTTTCAGTGTGAGATTTACTGAGTCCCAAATTTGTACCTATGCCCCTGTTAGTTTATTAGGGGCCTGTGAAATTCTATTCAGGTTATATAAAGGCGCATTCAACTACTCTTTTTAATAGGCTTCATATTTTGCAGTTAGAAAATCCATCCATATTTTACCTTTGACTTACAGTGGGAGGAGATATTGTTACTGTGTTGGAGGGTTGATGCAAATCAGAGAGAATAAAAAGCAGGAAGAGCTACTAAAACTAGCAGTTTTGTTTCAGTCCAAGTTTGTTCTTCACAAAATTTTTGTTCTTGAAAGTCCTTGCTTTGATATTCTGCTGCCCAGCCTAAAAACCTTTTTTGTAATTTTGCCTCTCACAGATAAAATCCTTTTCTTCTCTCCATGAAATTTGCCTCTTTTTATTGTTTATAAACGGTTATTCATCCACAGATGTCTTACCTCTCTTTCCTCCTCTGTTTTCTGAGCTCTGGTGAGCATTTCAACACATTTCAGGTGAAGTGGGTCCTACAATTGAACAGAATATCCCAGATGTAGCTGAATAAAAGAGGATAATATCCTAACAACCTAGGACCAAATTGTTAATGTTTACCTCCCTTTGATTATTTTTCCCATTCTAAAACTTCTGAATATATTTTATATTGAGTAAATGAGCTGAACTGGCAGCTTTAAGCCTGCCAGTCTCTATTTATCCACAGAAGAGTAAAGCTCAGCATTTCTCTGTCAGTCTAGATCAGCTGACCTCGAAAGACCATATCTGTGGCTGAAAAGACTTGTATTTAAGTGAAGTCAGCCTAGCCATAGACCCTTCAACACTGGTAATTGCTGATAACCCTCAAGCATCTACCAAGTCTTTGCATTGTAAACTCGGTGAGGAAATTAATCATGCTCAGATTTTCAAAAATACTTAGGTACTCAAAGACACTAAATCACTTACCCACCACCCATTTCTAGAGCAAGCCTCTTAGACTGACTCACAGCATTAAGCCTGCATAAGAGCCCGAGGCAAAGCCCAGCCCTGTGCCAGTATCACAGAATCACAGAATCACAGAATAGTAGGGGTTGGAAGGGACCTCTGTGGGTCATCTAGTCCAACCCTCCTGCTGAAGCAGGGTCACCTACAGCAGGCTCCTCTCCTTCACATGCAGTGTAGTACATCAAAACACTGCAAGGGCATCGGTACCAGTCTCACAAACTCCTGCTTCCTCATTTAGGACTCATCCCTGCTTCACTATCTGAAACTTTTTTGTGGGCCAGACCTGGAAGGGTGGATAAGCAGTCCATCCACTAACGTCAAAATCTTCCCCATTCAGCAGCCATACCTGTCTCAGACTGCTCAAGGACACTCCTTGGTGAAAACTAATAATAAATGGGCCCTAAATTCAAGCAAGGGAAATTTGGGATATGGTTTGTTACATCCATTTGAAAAAAAAATCCACTCCATTCTTTGTAGGTTTTTTAGGTTCATATACATTTCTGACATAAATAAATAAATAATAACCCCCCCCCCAGGGTATCTTAAAGCTCTACTGACAGGGGCAACAAGGGTATCACTTGCCTGAGCAATTGTGCTTTTCAGATGAAACAGCTCAACTGTCAGGAAAGGAGCTGTGACTGCCTATTCATTTTAAGTGGACAACAATGTCTGTAAATCACTAAATTCTGGTTACTGTTGACCAAGACTACTTGGACGAATAACCTATAGGTCCAAGTATCTGCATCCCATTACCAAGCTCCAAAGGCCACTTAGTCACTTCACCGCCAATACTGCAGCTGCCGTGCAATGCGGCTCAGACAGCTCTAATGAGCAGTTTCAGCAGCCTTGGTTTGGCTTTGTGCTTTGCAAGGACACAGGCATGCTAATAGGCCAGGGATGGGTAATTTGAGGGATGTTTTCTGCATTTTTTTGGTGCTGCTAAAATAGAATGAAAGCTTGCTGTAGTTTAGATCAACGGAAGCAATATCAGGCTGTCGGGCAGAGGAGGTGTGTGGCTGGGTTGGGCTCAGGAGTTGGGCTGGTTCACGGTGCCTGCTGTCACCAGAGCATCCCCCTGTAAGGGCCAGTGCACAAGGGGCAGAGGTCTGAATCTGGAAGGCAGCTGAAGAGCAGCTGGAGATTTCAGGCTGTACAACACAACCCTAAGCAAAAGCGGATGATGTGGTCCTAGCACTCCCCCACTTCCCTCCTCATCTCACCTGGAGATCCTCTCCAGAAAGGAGGAGCCCAGGTGCAGAGCCTGTGGCCACGGGTGGCTGCTCAGAGGGGTTTTTGGAGGGGGCATCAGCTGTGTCATGCAGAGCCCCACCGTCCCCATCAACTAGTGGTGACCACGGGCTCAGGGACAGTGGAGATGAACCCCTCTTAGACACCACTGAGGCTAGTGGTGATCCCCCAGTGGAACAACTGTTAGTGTGAGACAGGGGGTGGATAGAAACCCGCTTCCCAAAACAAGAGGGTAGCTGACACCTGACACAAGCAAATTCCCACCATTTATTGCAGATGGAGATTCCATGTGTGTAAGTCAGGTAGCAAGCAGAGGAGGAGCAAGACCAGTGCCCTAAAAACAGTGCCATAAAAGAATTATTGCCTTACGCAAAAGAGACATGGGAGTGAGAGTGACAGAGAACGGCAGCTCTGCTCTTTGAGACTTTTATAAGGGAGCAACGAGCCTTGTAATTACTGGACTGAAGCTCGTAACAGAACATACAAATGCATTGTCAGTGCAGTTGCCTCCATTCCCAGATTTTTAACTCCAATTCAGTCTTTCCCCTCTGTTCACAGGTACAAATGCCTCTGGCTTTCTATGAGTGACTAGAGCAGAACTGACTTGCTAGTTCTTACCCTAAGAAACTGTTGGTAGCCTATAGGTAGAAATCAAAAGCATGTCAGTTGAGATTTGGGTAAAGTAAGACTTGTACAGCACTAAGGCACTTTAAGTACTCAGATCTGCAAATTAGCCTGGTCTTTGTACTTTTGTTGCTTTACCAAAAGATCTAGAGCAAAACTTGCCATTTTGGGTTATTTCACCATCAATCACACAGACAAATGAGGCTTTGGGCGCACACCTTTGGGATTTTTTTTTTTAAATGTTTTCAAAATTTTCTGCAGAGAACGAAGAGGCAGCTACTGAGCATTTATAAACCATTAACAACAAAGAGTGTTAAGAAAGTCACTTCAAATTAGTTGATAAAGAACAAAAATATGTAAGTTTTTTTTTCTGTGCAGTATTGTGATTTTAGGAGGGGAAACATGTTAGACCCCAGTCAGTATGACTTAAATAATATTATGTTCTTATTTTGATGATGAATTGTTGAGGGAAGCTTACTTACTGTGAAATTTTCTACAACTTTAGTTTTCGATAATTATTCAGTGAAAACTTCTGCATTATAAGGCTTGGCTTAATTTTCCAACAAACTGAAGCTCATAATCACTCTCAATTTATAATATAGACATTTACAGAAGTTCTCTGTTGGTTCTGCATGGGGTACAAAAAAGCTGATGTCTCCAAGATGGCAGAAATGCTTATGATGGTGACACCAAGGCACCTCTGAAGGCTTTTTTTTTTTTCTCCAGTACCACAGAAAAGCAGATTACTAAGGCTAGGCAGGTGGGATGGGAATAGCTTTCCCTTCATCACACTTTCTCCTGAGGGCATCAGGAATCATTTTAGTCCATGTGCCTCACAAGACTGACACAAAGTACCATTAAGCCAAGAGGAGGATTTTCATTAACAGCAGGCATTTGCTGAGGAGCCAAAAGGCTATGTGAATTAAATCTGTGAAATGGATGATGAAGCCAGGCCCAGGCTTGACTTCAGGAAGCAACTACATACTGTTAGTTCAAAGGAACAAACCCCAGAACCACAGCTCCATAATCACCCTCTCTGCAGTCCCTTTGTAGGCCGCTGCTCTTGGATCTACTTAAGGGCTCAGCTTTTGGTAGTGAAAGTAGTGGTTTTCCCACTCTACAAAACAACTACCAGCCACCAGTGTCTCCCAAAACAGGAACTAGAGCAACGATTCTCCAGGGTTTGCCATGCTTAGCCTGTTTTGATAAAGACAGGGGTATCCTGAGTCCTGACAGGGGCAATTTTCATGTCATGGGCAGTACCCTATGCTCCATTTCCAGCTAAAACACTTAAAAATACTGATCTCTTTCTTGTTTCCCAGAGTGAGCACAAGGAAGCTTGCCACAGCAAAACAATCCTTCATAAAATTGGGCCAACAATAATATTTTTTTGCAAAATGTTTTTTTAATGGTTTGTTCATACTCTGCTGCTGGGCAGAGTAAGACAGAGAATGACATGTCCCTCATGTCCAAGTTCCTAGCAGCATGAATGCAATAAAATCAGGATGAAATACAGGGAGTTGTTAAAGGCATGTTTTATCGGCCTTCTTCCCTCTGCCTGTTTACCCAAGAGATGGCAAAAAGAGCACAAAAAGAAAAAATTAGATGAGCTGGGGAGAAAGAGGCAGATCTCCAAGGTATTGCCCAGCCCAGTCCTGTGCTCAGTGACAGCTCCTGCCTTGTCAGGCTGCAGCGGTGGGTTCCCAGTTGCCCCCACCCTACATGAAGCACATGCCAAAACGCATACGTCAGAGTGATGCCATGCTTGAGACGTGGCGAGTTCCCACCTCCTGTATTTGCACGTCATGGGCCAGACCAGGAAGCTCGCCATGAGACTGAAAGCTGAATGTGACCTCCCTAAAGCACAGGGAGGTCCACCAGCCCTCCCATCCACTAAGGAAGGGTAACCAAGCCCTGGAAGTGTGCTAGCTCCAAAAGGCAAAGGCTCTCCAGAGTCAGTGAGATTTTTTTATTGACGTTATGGAGAAACCAGGTGTAATGATGTCATCATGTATAAATGCTATAATAGATGAATCTTAAAAGGTAAATATAGTCAGTACTGAACAAGTTGCAGGTGCTCTGTAAGAACTGTGGGGCTTTATCCTGCTCTCAAAAATTACTACTAGGTTTTTGAAGTGGAGTTATTTGCAGAAACATAATCGTCAAATACACTTGAATAGGTGAAGGCTTGCAACATAATGTGTATCCTCATTTATATTAAAACATAGTTGCTTTCTTTAGTGGAAAAATGAAGAAAGAAAAACATATCTTTAAAACCACACTTGATTAGCTGAGACAGATTTTTACGCCTGCCAATTATTACATTTTATTCCTAAGATATCTATCTCTTCTAGCAACATATTTCATGGGTTTATTAAGAAAGTCACGTTGTCTTTTCCTACTTAACTGCAAATAATTCAAACAAAACGTTGGAAGTTTTCCATTACAGCTTGTTAGAAAAAAATGTTATCTTTCCAAAACAGTTTTATTAGGAAAAATCCTAAATATTTCAGAACCACTTTCAATATTCAAGAAAAGTCCAACATACTGTGAAAACACAATTTCTTCATACATGGGGAGCTTCACCTGACAAGCTCTTGTATAATAGTTCCTCATTTTGCAGCGGGGCTCCTTGGTAAAGCTCTGGCTAAAGAACACATTGAATGCTATCTGGCTGGAGAGTCTACCCACACAGGCAACTCTCATGCCTACAGAGTAGCGGAGGACTTAATTCCAATCCAAATATTTTCCCTTTCAGGCAAGGTATTTTAACTTTTTGACTAACATAAATAAATAAAATACCATAAAAATCAAATACTTTTGCAAAAGTAATCTCACATCATCAGAATTAGAGCTGTGTAAATGATTCTATTATTTGGTAGAGAAGTCAAATGAAAATATTAGTAGGAATAAAAATGATAATAAATTTTCAATCCTGCTAAGTTTATTTAACTATACATTTACTGAACTTATTTTTGAAGATCAAACCACAAAACTTCAAAATTCCCTGTCCATTGAAAACCTTGGGTATTGACCTGCTCTATCCATGGCACCATTTCCACAGCTTGTGATATTTTTAATAATGCTAGCAGAGCTCAGAAGAGGTGATCACAAACATGGATAATTCAAAATATTACTGTTGAAAACACCTTTCCGTTGAACTCTGAAATTCCTGAGATGTGACCGCTGTGGTTAATTTCAAGTCTACTGATTGGGAAAGAACTTCTTAAATCATGCCACTCATAAGAAATAAAAATCTACTTGAAATGAGTCCAAGACAAATGCTTTTTACATACAGGCTCAAATCTAGATTTTGAAATCATGCAAGACTGTTTAGTCCAATCATTTATTACTTCCTCACAAACTCCATTTTCAAGCACAAGTCCATTTTATAAGCCTCCCAACATCCAATGACATTTTTCTCAAATTATGCGTTTAGGTTATATGAACACAAGCACAGAATTTATAGCTTCATTCAAGATTAACTTTACGGAATAATTCAGGTACAATGAACAAATGTAAACCCCAAAGCTAAAGGTCAGACCCTATTAAAAACATCACTCTTCATACTTATGGGAGCCCCTGTTAACATGTACTGGACACCAGCATTTTTTGCTACCTGGTCCTCACGATGGGGTATGAGGGATTTGTTTGTGTTTGAGAAGTTAATCAGCCTTTTGTGGCAGTAGCTCTAAAGTGAAGTGTTACCTGGTGTGCCAGGAATGTCCTGTTTTCTTTTGAGAGGAGCCTGCCAAGGTACTGCATTACCATCGTATGCCTTTCATAACCGCTCACTATTATCAGCTTCTCAGTTTCATCTCTTGGATCAGCAGCAGTTTCTTAAAAGTATTTATTTTCTTTGCTAGCCCAGCAAAGGGCTGTCACAGCACATTGGATTACAGCAGCAAACAGGCCCGCTGGAGCAGCGAGACTGTTCTGCTCCCCCCCCAGCCTCCCACACCCTTGTGGAGGTGTAGCTGGGGGTGCACGGCTGGCTCACCTACAGGAGGGTAGGGAAGGTGGGGTGCAACTTTCCATGGCACACGTAGGCTTCATCTCTCCTCTCTGGCAAACCACTGCTGCCAGGGATGGTGCTCACACTGCAGAGATTACAAAGATAGTGCCCAAGGGCAAATAATTTGCTACTGCACCGTATCAGGCTGCAGCAGGCAGCAGGTAGGTTAGCAATATTTTTCCCAGAGAAGGATGACTTCATTGTCTTGTAACAAAAACTGAAATCTTCTGCTCTCTACTTCACACTATGAAAAGGACAGGAGCAGACCAAAGGGACCCTGCAAATTCTCTGTCAGGTTGGGGAAGCCTTTCCTGCCACAGCTGTGGAAAAGCACAGCTGAGAACCCACTTGCAAGTGCCAGTGGAGAGAGCTGGACTTGGTTTGGGAAGAGCAGGATTCAAAGTCCAGGTTAAATCTACCAAGATGTGGGGCAACCTCTGCAGTGGACTGGGCTGCCCAGGGCAACTTGCCCCAGCTAAGGCCGTTGCACTGGGGAGCATTTGCCCCAACACCCTTGCCGGTGTGCTCGTCTCCACTGTCTGAGTATCTGTGCTGTTTGCTGCTGACAGAAGGTGCTCTTCTCCCACCACCTCCACACTGCTCATGCCTGGGGCACAGGCTGAATTAAGGAGAGCATAGCCATATTCCCACCAGGGATCTCTGCTATCAGCGCCAGGAAAGACAAATGATGATTTTGCACTTGTAGCCAATTGTGCCACTAGAAAAATTTCCGAGTGAAATCAAGGCCTTAGGAAGGGGTATTGCAAGTCATTGCAAGGATCTCTCTGAAACTGAGAAAAATCTTGAGGTCGAGTGGCCTCGCCACCTCCCTTCCACCTAAGCAGTGAGTTTATTGCTACACCCATCGGGCATCCCACAAGGTCCCCGTCCTTATCCCTCCCAACAAGTACAGAATAAATTGCCCTGACATGGCCTGTGGCACAGAAGACCTCAGCAGGCAAAGAACAACTTTTTACATTTCCAAGAGCTCCTACACACAGCACTTCAAAGAAGGTCAGAAGCTCTTCGTCTCACCATTTCAGACTGATTGCTGTCACCACCTTGTGCTCTCCATGTAGAATCAATTAGTAACAGCCAAAGTCTCTGGTGACTCTGCAGAGACAGATTTTCTTCCTCTTCTGAAATACCATCAAGGTTTTCCCATCAAAGGATTACGCCTATGACAAGAAAGCAATGTAATTTAATATAAACTGAGAGGGAAATGGAAAACTCCCCCACCTGAGGCTAAAGCTGGGACTATTGTATCTGGAAACACAGTCGTATAATCTCCAAACAGATTTCTCACCTCTGCCTCAATAAAACGCCTTTTTCAAAACAGCCTTTCCAGAGTATACATGTGTAAGAGGGAGAAAATTAGCTTAGGTCAATCCCATGCTCTCCAGCATAGGTAATTCTGTATTTCAGATACAGTTTTGTTATTTGTCCTGTACAGAAAGACAAGAAACATTATAGACACAAGTAAGGTTTCAAAACCCTGCTTAGACTACTTCTAGGCCCTGTTTTCAGTTGTTCTAAATTAGAAGTCAATGGATCTGTGCAGTTTACAGCAGTGAATTTCTGACCCACTGAGTCTAAATCAGGAAACAGGTTTATAAGATGAATGGCCACAAATTCCCTATTACTTGGTATATTTTTTTAGAATATGCATTCTTTTGGCAGCATACCGCACTTATTATGGGCGTCCACATTTTCTGTCACAAATATTTAAGTGAAGTAGCCTTTTTAAAATACGATATCATTTGTGGATGACCATGGACTCGGTGGTGTGTGTCCATTCTTTAAATTAGTCTGCCTGATGGCTGTATCCCTTTTTCCTCATTTTTGTTCCCCCCCCCTTTTGCAGTCACATATTTTATTTACCAAACTAGTTTGTGAGAGTTGGAGGAAAGGTACTGTCTGTGCTTTCCTCACACAGAACGGATTCCAGAGACATTTTAGTACTATTCAGAAAGAGCTTGGCAGGCCTTCCCCGTCACGGTAATTCACATAGGCTTAAGGGTACCACTCAGACAGAAAGAGAAAAACAAATATAAGCAGAGGAAGAATTTTGCTAATTGTTTACACTTTCTGTGCGAACTTATTCATGAAACTTGTGGTTCTGTATTTTTTTGTATGCTCTCATAGAACAAAGAGTTTCAGTAAAGAAAACAGACCTGGTGGTTGTTTCCACTTGGGTGCTGTTTTCTCATGATGCCGACGGTTTCACAGACCAAGTGGCTGTCTTTGCTGACCCTGCACGGTAGGCAAAGTGGCTAAGCCTTCAGCAATCTGGATTTGCATAAGTTTTGGGGTGACAAAAAGGACAACTAGAATAAAAAGCAACTAGAAAATAATCGGCGCTAAAAATCTACCCATCATCATCATAGCCCTGCCAGGATAATTACGGAGAAACAAGGCAGAGATAGCAAGCGGAGGGCAGGTAACAGTGTTTTGTCCCTATCAGGCAGAGCAGCAGCAGGAGCACTCCCTTTCCACGCGGCACCACCGCAGCCTTGGACCTCCCCAGATGTAATTTCAGCTGGTAAACTGCCGAATCAGGTTTAAATGCCTTGCTGTTCTGAGGTACTTTGTGTCAGCCTTTGTTTTAATGAGGAGAAATGATTGCCAGTAATTTGGTTTTCAAAGGGAGACTTCAAATTCACCAAAGACTGGGGGTATTATGATCTGGATTTCAAATTAATCCAAAACTTGTATAAATCCTGAACTTAGCCTAACTGAGCATTTAAAGAGTTGTATTAATTTTTTCCTCTGTTACAAGTGGCTCTAAGTAGGATCACCAAAATGCCACCAAGGAAATTCTCTTGGCATTGTTTTCACCTTAGCTATAAGAAGAAAATACCAGAAAAACCTAAATAGAAAGTCTGAGAAAAGAAGGATTTTTTATTTTTAATTCAATTTGTTCTCTTACTTTTTCTCTCTTCTACACCAAAATAACAGTGGAGAGTGGAGAGTGCTTTCCCAGTGTGTTCCCAGTGGAACGATAGAGTTGCCTATGGTAAGGGCAAACTTTCTTGGACAGGAGACACAATTTCCTTTGCAGCCTCTACAGAACTACAAAAAAGCTCTGCTGGATGCAGGAGCCACCAGCCTTATTGGCTTTCCACTCCAGGAGTAAGATGTATTCCTTCAATCACACATTTATGTAAAAAATAATAAAACAGAACAAAAATCACATAATGCAGCAGATATAAAACAGTCCTGGGGAGAAGGATAGAAACTTGAGTACAGCAGACCTGATTTAGTGTCTGTGGGATTTGCAGAAGCAATCAGTCCTTAGAAAATGTATGACTGAAGAGGGCATTAAGGCCTGGTCTAAGGAATGATCCTACCTCAGGAACAGCACAAAAAGGAGGAGGAGGAAGTGAGAAAGAAAGAAACAAAAGAGATTACAAGACTGGCTTCATTTGGGGGCAATATGTTATTCCCATCAGACTGTTTCCACTCCAGGTTTTCATACTTGAGAGGTTGGATAAGCCTTGGACAAGCCTCTGAACTCTTAAATGCTCAGCTGAAGCTGGAATTCCAAACCTTTTGAAACTGGCCCATCACAAACACTAACATACATACAGCTTCCACATAAATATTAAATGCAAAAGACATAATTTACAAAAATGTCAGTGTGCCAAAGAATACTACTGAACCTGTCCAAAGATGTTTTTTTACATGCGCCACACAATGAAAAGTAGCTAGACTAGCTCAAGGCTGCGTTTAAAAATGTTTCACTACAGCTATCATTGTTTCATTGGATCCCCACAGTCACCTGAGAAGTGGTGTGCAAAACTCAGCTGTTTCACTTTCCTTCAGATTGCACCTACATCTCCTTCAAACTTCACATCCTGAGATGGTATCCTAAACAAATCAGCAGAATTCCCCTGAGGTCCAGCTATTAATATTTATTTTTTGTATTCAGGAGTTCAGCTATGCTGCCTTTGTGACAGACACATTACAAGAAAATAATTTGCCTCATAAAATGTATATTACTGCATTCCAGTTGAGCTAAGAGGGCTACAAGAGTTCAAGGTTATTTACTAGATCCATGTGTGATATTCATAAGGCTTCTCATTTTTCATTATATCAGCATACTTCTAAACTGCATCTCTGACGTTCTTTAAACCACCCAAACCCCACATTCCACGGAAGCACCAGAGAATGTAAATTTATAGGTACACCTTCATTTAAAAGCAACAATAACTATTGTTATCATTCAACAGAAAGATGCAAGCCACACCTTCTGCATGCTTTTATTACAGCACTCTCACTAGAAAAAGTCAACTTCATGGTGTTTCCCATTCCCTTTTTGTGCACGTCTTCAAGTTCAAGCACTGCACATGGACTTTCTGTGACCAAGGATTAGTCACATTGTTGACACTCATTCATCAGTTCAGTTACTCTACATTTCAAGACTTTCTCCAACAGACATCAGTCAGCCACTTGGAAATGCAGTCCAGGAATCAACAGTGATTTGGGCAGCAAAAGTTATGCTACTGGGAGAAAGTTTGGGGAAGTGTATTGGCAAGATTAGCAGAAGAGCATTTCCTACAATTTACTGACCACCAAATTAAAGGCTATTATAAAATATTGTTCAAGATGACTTGTAGTCTGTTTGCAACTCTTTGTACATGTAGTTATGGAAACTGAGCTTGAAAAAACTGGACTTTTACAGTGACAGTGTGTCTTTCTCCTAGAAAAACATGGTTGAATGAACAAGTTTCATGAAATTCAGATATGTGCTTTCCAGAAATACTGTAACTATCCCATCTGTGCCTCTGCAGTACTCAAAAAATATTTATGTTCTTAAATGTTTTGATAGTGTATCTGAGCAGCAGTCATTTGTAGCAACCATGACATAGACATTATCAGCCTTTAAAAGCTTCAGCCATGTAACATTCAAATGCATTCAGGTTATCTTCTGCTTGTTTGAAGGCAAAGAACTATAGCTGATTCCACCTCAAAACAAGTTACTAATGATTTTAGCTAAATAAATTAAAGATGATTTCTGAGCATGTCTTTTTCTTAATCTTCAAAAAAATAAGGCTCACCTGCTGGAATAATGCATGACACAAGTAAGTTTGGCATCTATATCTCTGACCTTGTAACAAACAGATATGGCTTCTCATGGGGAACCAATAAAACCCATATGGCTTGTATTTCTATCAAGGAAATGTCAATAAATGAATTTATCTGACCTGCTAACCAGAATGTTACCCATGTGTTTTTCCAGCTTGATGCTTGCTTCAAGGGGACAAAGGGTAACCTGGGTGTTGCTCATATCCCCTCTTCCCAAAACTGAGCTTTACATTTGGGCTCTTTCACCAAGACATTGTCGATGTCAGAAAAACGGAGGAAAGTCAGAAGTGCATGGCAGTAGCAGGAACAAGTCACAAATAGAGTGAGACCCAAAGGAATGTCTTTGTCAGGGCAACCATTAAGCAAAGCTCCTCTCAAGCATGTATGAATTGCAAATGCACATGAGGCTCCAGACTTCAGTAAATGGTTGAACAAGTTTACTGACACGACTCATTCTATTACTATGTCTAAACCAAATCAATTTTAGCTATTCAGCTCTGATGAATGTTAAGGTCATAATGACCACAAAAAATAAGAAAGGCACCTGAAAACATTAACAACATGGGAAAAATATGGGGTTTAACTGAAAATAAACAGAAGAAATTTCAAAACAAAGAGCAAGTTTATTTGTTCTTTCCCAGAAAGATTACCTTCTCTCATAAAAGGAGCTTGTTATTAAAGTTCCTCCATTTCCCCGGCAATGGTATCGTGGTTCTTTAACACTGTTAGTCTGGTCAAAGCCTATGTGGGCCACAGAAGCCAAGGTAATAACAGTGTTTATAAGAGCTGGAAGCAGGAAGAGGGTGAGAAAGATGAGGAGAGACAATATTAGTCATCTACAAAATAAAGAGCTAGGCAAGAGGGCAAAATTGCTGAAGGGTAGACAGAGCTAGTAGTGCAGAAACACAGTCAATTTCTTTTTAATGAAAGGGAAAAGAAAATTGCACATGCTCAAGGAAAAGTCCTTGAAAGTACCTGACAGCCAACTCTGACCGAAGGGGAAATAGAGATTAATTTGGAGCAACTTAGGTCCAGCAAAACCTTATTCCGTTAACCTCTCTTGTTTAGTAAATTCAGTTCAAAGTCCTTTTTCTCATAAGGAGTTTTAGGGCCCAGTCACACAGGATGTTGTAGGACCAGGATTTTATCTTGTGAGCTCTGCTGCTGAGTGTTTTAGCTGTCTGAGGCCATAGTAGCTGAAACTGCTGAAGTACATCTGTGCCTACACTTTATATTCTCTCCTATACTTAGTTTTAAGTCATTGCTGGAGTTCCACACGGGAGGTCACAATTTGGGCATCAAATACAATATTTTCCATCCACCAGCTAGAACCTAACAAACATTGCCTTAAATAAATTTGTGCCCATGCCAAATTCAAAATTAACTTCCCAAGCCAAGTTAGGGTTGGTGGGATGGGGCCAAGGGGCCCACAACTCTGCTGTCGAGCTAATGGAGCAGTCTCAAGCTGCCAATCCAACAAGTGAGACTTTTTTATTTAACATATACATTACACAACGTGTGCAATATTTTCCACATTCAATGAGAAGACTTTATTTATAAGCTGCCTGTGTTGAAATGGTCTCTTATTACAAGGAAGCAGCAAGCCAGGTTGGGCCTGGAAATGAATTCTCATTTTCTCCTTCATTGCAACATTCAGTGACATGTTGCTCATTCCCTCCACAAATATTTTGCAGATGGCTTTGGCCATTTACTGAACATACAGGCCCTAGAATGTGTTCCCATATCTCTTCATCTTGTTCAGCCTTCATTACTTATTGGAAGAGTACATGAGATATGGAGTTTAAGGAATTGTATCTACCTCCAGGAAGATGCTGAATACACACAGTTTTCATTTTCAGGCAGAAAACTGATTTTTGTCATCATCAACAGTTTCAAACAGTTTGAAATTTTGCAGACAGGTTTCATATATAATTTTGAATAATTTCTATTAATGCAAAATTGAGTTAGATACTTCAGAGTTTGAAAGAAAAGGACAAATTTTCACACTTACACTGACTGCAATATGAATAGATACTTACACAAAGAAATAACAAGATGTCTGTAGTTCTGTATTCATTCACGGGCCCAGGATGCTTTCTCTGAAAATTCCCACGTCCAGATTCACTTGTGATATCAGTCAAATTTCTGATCACATAGGATGCTATTCAATATTAAAAAGAAATCAGAGCATGTACAAAGTCCTTGTTATGCTGTACAATAATAATTTATTATGCAAACCTTTGGGATATCTTGCAGGTGTATATATAATGAAAATGATAATTTCATTTCTACATTCTTGGTCTCATGTCAAGCACTTTTGCTACATCTAAGACATCCAAAAGATGGCCTTAGGTAAAAAAACCCAGAGGAAGATTCTAGGTTGTGAATCCTGGTCCCACTGAGGCACCACCTACCAGCTTTGAGTTAAATATATATGTCTTACTGAGAAACATATTTCCCAATATCATTATCTTCTCAGTATTTCCTATTGTTTGGCTTAAATTACTTCCTGCTTGGAGAACACTTATAGAACCACTGGTGGCTGTGAAACCCATTTTGGATATCTGCCTTTACTCATGTACTCTATGAGGAATTCATGGTGTGATTACACAAACCAGTGCACTGTCCTGTGGAGATAACAGAGATACCTCTGAACAAGCCAGTTGTGCTGCAAGCAACGTGACTAATTCAGGCTGATAGCCCTAACTCAAGCTCTGGTGCAATCCTTTCCCTCCAGGAGAGACCACATTCCACCCTTCTAAGTTGTGACAGATGTTTGTTTAACAGAAGATGTGCATTAACCTAGGCAACCAGTGTATAATTATTCAAATGCCCTACAAATTAGCACTTTGGCTACCTGCTCTCTCTCTCTGATCAGGGAAGAGGGACTAATTAGGAAAGAAGATTAATTAGTATCAAAGGACACTTTTAAAATAGGCCTACAGAGGAAAGACAGTCTCAACACCAAAAAAAAAAAAAAAAAAAAAAAAA
>Ga0065711_1032387_pt1 | contig 27450 bp, 14 predicted proteins | sample Hoacrofraction12_FD_59098 | JGI IMG/M metagenome (GOLD analysis project Ga0065711, IMG submission 59098) | Hoatzin crop microbial communities from Cojedes, Venezuela - Epithelial fraction 12 v2 (version 2) | ecosystem: Host-associated > Birds > Digestive system > Esophagus > Crop | place...
CCGCCTGGACAAGATCCTGTGCAGCCTGCTGTAGGTGACCCTGCTTCGGCAGGGGGTTTGGACTAGATGACCCACAGAGGTCCCTTCCAACCCCTACTATTCTGTGAATGGTGGGCACTGGTACCACGGAGAGAATCCACCCTGTCTGTCATAGAGCAGGCTCCGGTCACTTTCTGGTCTAGGACTTTCTGACTTTACATGTGATACTCAGAAAAAATACAACCCTGTTCATCTGCCGTAGTATATTCCCTTGTACATTGTTCAGCTTGTAGTACAAAAGCAAGGAGAAAATTCTTATTTAGATTGACTGGAGTTGGGAAGGAGGCGGTTGTAAAAGGAAACAATGTAGATCTGTCTTAGGGCCATTATAATAATTTAGGAAACAATTTTTGCACTTTGGTACCTGGGTGATCATACAATTGACTTTGGCCTTCGTCCCCTCTGAGAGGGTGAAGCAATGGATTTGTTGCCTCCAGACAAACTCCCTGAGGTCTGTCAGACTGCCTGCCAGGCATGTGCTTGTGTATTCCACAGCCGTAGGTCACTGCAGATGCTGTCTGGGTACTGCATCCACCTCTCTGTGGTTTGATGTCCTTTGCACTCTGGGGATCCTTTCAACCAGGTGTTGGGTGTTTTTACAAAGGTAGTCATTGCCAATGAGTGCAAAACCAATGAAGGTTATACTTTCTCCTGGATAATACTAGCATGTCTCTGGTGCTGGAATGTATTAACCATCTGTGTCTTTAATGATGACTCTTTTCACCTCTCTGCTGTGCCAGACTAATCAAAAGTGTTTCCTGTTATCTGCCCTTGTTCAGGAAGAATCTAGGACTGGGAAACCAGCAGCAACTTTTGCACAGAAGACAGCTGCTTTCCATCTTGTCCAGAAACTTTGCTCCTGCAAAGTTTTCTATGAGTTTTTTTAATTTTTTTTTTTCTGTGAGAGTGAACCTTGCATCAAGATAATGAGCTTCATGCATTCAAATCAGGGCTTAAGTATTAATTAGGTCACTTTTACTAGAATGATTTATTGACCTATATTTGGTATTAGCAGCCCTAAGTTTTCCTCCTTAGAGAGTAAGTGAAAATCACCTTCATCAATCTTAAGGACATTCATAATCTTAATTTTTTCTCTATTATAAGTTTCCAGAGCAGATTAATAAGTAATCTGCTCTGGGAGTCTGACTGAGTAGTTCTTCTAGATGTTGAGAAACCTCAAAAGAAAAAAAAAATCTTGTTTTTTAGATTGTTGAAAGAAAGGGAGTTCAGACTGAGAACCTTTATTCCCTTACTTTTCCTCTTCTGAGTCTCAGAACTTTTTTCAGACCTCTTAAGATGGGAGATGGGTAAACCAAATGTAGTAACCTTCAGATTTGTGCATATTTGAACATCTAACATGCCTGGTGATGCTCTGATGTTGGTCTCTGGAGTATCCTGCAGACCAGATACTTTCTTGTACTGACTGGGATGATGTGGGCTTTTTTTTGTTTTATTTTGTTTTTTTTTTTTTTAATCTAATGAAGTACAAGACCCATGCCTCTTTCAGTATGGGGGCATGTAACTGTCATGATGTAGTCTTAGACGAAGTAAAAGGAAGTCATCTTCACAAAACATACCCTTAGGCTGTGGAGTTCCTTGCTGTAGATGCTAGAAATTTACATGGATGTAAAACATAACAAATTCATAGAAAAAGTATCCTTTGATGAATATCCTCTTTGGTTTGGGAAAACCTTTAACAGGATTTCCCGGAGGATGGAAAAATACTTGGATAAGCATCATTGAATGCTTGCCCTGTTCTGTTTCCTAAAATAGCTGGTGTTGGTCAGCATTGGAGGAAAGATCCTGGATCAGCTAATCCTCTATCATGTTCTCCTTGGCTTATGCTACCATGCTGCCTGTGTGTGCTTAGGCAACTGTATCCATCTTCTGCCTGTATGAATGTTTTTAGTGGGTTGAATTGTCACCAAATTTGGCAGAGGGCTGAAAAGCTCAAATATAGTTGGTTCCCATTTTGTAAAAAGAGGTGGCTTGAAAGAGGTTAAGGAGAATTTATCTGTGTTGTCAGTGCATGATCACAGCTTTTCCTAGTCAGTAGAGAGTCTGCAAAAGTCTGTGCTGTTGTTATGGTCCAAGCTTGGGAAAAAGCTTCAGGGCTCACACTCTATTAGACATCAGAAAATCCGGCCAAAGACACGGCCAACCAACCGACTCATTTCAATTACCTTTCATCTCAGTGTTTTCTTTGCAGAATCAAACCTGCAGAAATTTCCCTGAAAAAAAATTGCCATCTTCTTCTTTGGGCCTGTTTCTACATACTGAAAATAGACTCGTGGGAGAAGGGGGACCATCTCTCCTCCTCATGAATTCAAGGATCATCAGTTGTTCCTAGCAAGAACAAGATTGGTCTCTGACGAGACTCCATGCTATGATTTTTATATATTTCAGATCTTTATTTAGGTCTATAGGAAAGGCTTGCAGAGAACAACCAAGACCTGAAGTCCTTGCATTAGAATACCTGAATCAATAGGAAGAAAGAAAATCTGGTTCCAGCCTGTGGGTAGGAATAAAAAACACACACAAGGCCAGATTCAGCACCCTTTGCTTCTTCTCCGTTACTAGGTTGCTCTGACCGGACTCTGGCCGAGTGCAATGAAAAAAGTCAGTGCTTAGGAAGGAGGGGCGGAAGCAGTCCTGTACTGAACTGCCTACAAGGAGTCAAACTGGCTGCACCTCTGGGATCCAGACACGGGCTTGATGGTGTTCCTGGTCCTTAACAAACCCAGGCTGGGAGGGTGTTCCTGGGCTAACAGCCACTCCTGGAATTGGTGCTGCTGCATTAACACTGCACTCTGTGTTAGCAGGGCTTAAAGGCCACACAGCATTCCCAGGCGGGTACAGGAACTTGGCAGTGTATATATATTTCCTGGTTTAAAAAAAATAATCACATCAACCTGTGCCAGCCCTCCCTTATCTCCCTTCACTTTCTAGTCCCACAGTTTCCTTTCTAATAAGATCAAAAGGGCATCTAAAAGTAATAGGATTTTCTTTTCTCCTCTAGCAAGCTTTCTTTCACCATGTTGATGCTCCTGATAACTGACCATGGTTTTGCATTCATTCATGAGAGTGATTCTGGCCTACAGATCCATACAGCTGATAGCAAGCAAATCACTCTGGAGACATGACTGGACAAGTACAACTAATCGTTACACGAGCTTGGGAACATCTGCAGTGAAAACTCTTCTCAGGGGAGTCTGGAAATGGTGAGAAATATCTTCTGCTCAACTTCTCTGTAGAGATGCATGTGGATTGGTGTTTAGACAAATGGGAAGAAAGAAGAGAGCTTTTGGCTCTTTCAGCACCAGTATAGATTAGCATCAGCTAGTAGATATCATAAATTAACACTGAATTTGAGCTGCATGGACTACATGTAATTAATTATGCTCAAGTGAGTGTTACTGAACATGAAGAAAATACTAATGGCTGCACGTATGGAAGGAGTGCTTGAGAGGAAGCATTGTGTATGCTTCACCTCCAGTGGGCATCGCTTATGTGTTGTGGAAGGATACTGGGCTAGACACTTGTTTAAACCTAGACTGACTGTTCTCGGTTTCTCATATAATGTAATAGCTAATAACTTTGACCAGAAAATCTATTTCCCTTTCAGACATTTGTTTAGTAAAGAAGGGGGAGAATGAGATGGATTGGAAAATGTGCCCCCAAATTGGCCAAAATGTGGAAGGGTTTTGATTCTGCTTTTTAATTACAGGTTGAGTTGTTTGATTTTGTTGATGCATTTCTAACTTTCTGGCCTTTCAAAAAGTTTGTAACAAAAATCTAATCCCAGAAAGAGAGCAGTAGTTTCTCAGAGGTGGAAAATAACATCAAGGTAGAAATGATTTTTACAGCTGGCATTTCTGGGTTGTTTAATGATAAGTCAAACTTGCCAGAGCAGAAAAAAGCTGAGCTAATGCACAACGAGAAGAGATTTTTCCCTTGACTACCACATCTAATACTATCAACAAGCCTGCATATTCCCTACAAAGAGCAGATGGGAAAGCATCGGCTAATGACCGTATGTACAAGCTTGGGAATCTCTCCTTTGCAAAAAGGCAGATACTCCAAATAAAAGTTTTTATTCATATATACATTTATGAGTTACTATTAAGTGAAGGTCAAATTCATTGGACAGAATCCCTGGAAAGCCTCTCCTGTTTACTCCATAGTGTTACTTCACTGCTGTAGGAAGAAACATTCGCTCCTTCCCAATTTGGAACTACTCAAACATATGAGGCAAGATGGATGTAAAATCTGGTGGTGCAATGGGTCATCACGGGGAAGACATCTGAATCAAGAGACATAGGATTATCTGGAAAGGTCTGGCTCACTGATGCATGGCAGAGGAGGACTCACTGTTGGACCTGGTAGTGCTCATATTCTGTGGACCAACTGGGAGTCCCACTAAGCACTCAGGTGCTTTGCCAGATTGGAGAAAGATCGTTAAAATCCTGGTGATATCTTTATTGCTGCACTCATACTTTTCTTCTTACAGGAGTGATCAGGCAGTAGAATTTAGCCCCCTGAATGAGTTTAAATGAGGTGCAGAATGAGAAGCAGCACAGAAAGGAAGGGAGTTGCAAGCATGAACTGGAGAAGGTATGGAAGGACTGCTATGAACACATAATTTTAACGCAAGACATGAGTTTTTCCTGGTATCTGGGAGAGACACCTATGCAGGCATCTCTACCCAGGGAAAAGCCTTGTGCCTAGAGAAAACTGAGTGTTGTGTAGGTCTTTGGTTCTAGTCCAAGGACTAGCAGAGCTCTACATTCTGGAACCCTCTCATGAAGCCTGTTACCAATCCTCACATGTACATTCTGCTTGCTAAGAAATAACATCTTTTAAAAGAGAAACCTATCCATTAAAATGAGAATATAGAAAGCTTGTTATAAATGCTAACTTTAAACAGAGATTTGAGGGAGGCAACCATTATTTTCACTTTTGTCATTAACAGTGGTTTTCAAAATTCCTGTCAGCACTGGGATACGGCATATATTAACTTAGCAAGTGCTTCTGGTTTGTGTGGAGGACATGCTGCTGGGTTAAGAAGCTCATTAGCAATATTTGCTGAATTCGTATTTATTCCCAGAATCAATACTTGTAATATACTAATTAAATCATCTGTTTAGGACAGCCCCATGCTGTAGCAGAAGGAGTCCATTCCCATCATGACACATGCAATACAGCATTTAGCTTCCATTATTATTAATGAGCACTGCAGGCTTAATTCCTGATGTGAGTCTCTGAACAGGTGTGCACAATCTCGTTTGCTGAATGTTTTAAGTGGCACCTTTTTCAGCACCGAGGATGCATTAACTCTTCTCGTGCCTTTGCTTTGAGGTTGTCGGGAGCAGCTCCAAAACCACTGAAGCGCTCTTCATTATCTTGGCGGACTTTGGAAGAGGACCCAGGGGCCTTCACAAGGAAAGCAGAGGGATAAGCTGGATATGACGGACCTGTGGAACTGCACAGAAGAGTGAAAGCATCCTGATTTCCTTATGTTCCTGGAAGCTGAGTCACTTCAAGAGGAAAGTGGTGCTTCTGGCTATGAGTTGTCTTGCCTGTAAGTTAAAGTAATATTGATTTTAATGATTCCTTATTCTCAGTATTCTTTATTGTATCATGAAACATTTTATGACTTTAATTGCTTTGATTGTATTAGGGTAAAATTTCCTGCCCTGGAATCTGGCTGCTGAGCTCAGCCTTTCTTCAAGGGACTCTCACTGTCAGAAGAAGACATGCTCTTGTGTCTGCATGTCCCAGCTTCCAGCTGCAGCTTCCCCTCCAAAACGTGGATTTCTGCAGCTCTTCTGCCAAACCCTGACCAGCAGCCACAAGGAACAGGTTTAACTTTTAGAGGTTATTAATTCATCATCTCCAATTGCCCCCTTGCTGAAATCCGGGAAATGGAGTCAAGTCCTCTGCTGTAATTGGCAGAGATTGGGTGTCCATGGAAATGGCTATCGAGCTGCTGTTTCCTTCTCCCACTGCAGTTCCTTGCTCCCTTTTTGCCTTTGTCAAAGCAGGGAGGGGACAATCTCTCCTTTACAGAATTTGCATTTCACAGCTGCAAATTATTGCAGCAGGAGTGAGTGACCTCTTGCTCCAGGACATGTGGCAGCTCCAGGCTTTCACTCATTATTACAGCAATATAAATTCCTCTGCCATGACTAGATTTTATCCTACATGGGGACATTTCTGTTATAAAAGAAAATGCATGTGGTTGACATTTTGCTCGTTAGTCCCTCTTCTCCATCTCTCTTTGTTTCTCTGATATGGTGAGACTGCCTCTTCTGGGCTTCCCTCCATCTGGGACTTTCTGGAAATGGTTGCTCTTCTTGCTAGAGGCTCTGCCTGTCTGGAGGATATGTTTCTTTGAGCTCAGGAGACACCACGTACTGCTGTAGATGCTTGGCCCAGGCAGTGAGCATGTGGAAGTGGGTGCCCAGGCAGCCAAGGGATGGCATTTCCATGGTCAAAATAGGTCTGAGAAATACCAACTGGCTGCACTGAATGTGTGGAACCTCAGCAGGAGGGGATGGTGGTGGTGCTGCACTGCCTGCATAGGAGAAGGGATGTGGTGGGACTGACCAGAGGATGTGTGGCTTGCAGGGTCTGTGAAATGGTGGGTTTCTACTTAGACTAAGCATGGAACAGGTGAGATTTCTCCAGTGTTAGCACAGGCATACAGTTTCTTTTCTCCAGCTGGCCCAATTTAATTCAAGAGTAACTTCAGGGGCCCTAGTACGGGCTGTCCTGAGGTAACTATTGCAAAACCCACGTTTCAGTGATGGGCCAACAAGGAAAATTCAGAGTTGGGATTTTGCATCTTGTCTTTGTGCAGATTGCAGAAAACCTGGTAAAACAGAAACTCGGCTAGAAGGCATGCAAGTACTGGGGGTTTTGTTTGTTTTGGCTTGTGCACTGTGTGTGTACGGGGGTGTTTGTGTGTATTTCTGTGTACGTGGCTTGTGGTTGCTGTGCATGCAGTGCCAAACACAATCAGCCACCAAACCCACTGCGTGTTCAACCCAAAACCTACTGTTCCCTGAGGAATTTCATCACTGCCTTTGACCAACCTGTGCAACTGTCTCTCCTGAGGCCAGCGAAGGAGCTGTGGGCACCTGGCCATATTCTCTTCTGGGATTGCTGGGATTTCTATGAAGTTCAGCCTGAAGATCCCATTTTGCCATGACGAAGGCATGTGAGGCAAGGAGTGTATTTTGGGCATTCATTTACCTTGTTTTCACTGGGTGCTTTTTCTAATTCCTTCCTATTCTCCCTCCCTCTCTCCTTTCAGGTAATTCTTAATATAAAAAAAAAAAAACTACCCACACCCTACCTGATGCATTTTGAGGCAAGACAGGCACATTTTATTAAGGACTGCAAAACACTTAGCGGCATGAGGGTTTTCATGTGTAATCAGATGCAGCAATTGCCTTGATTGCAATTGCTTCTGTGTCTGTTGTGCACAAGCACCTGATTAGATTTTAGTGGCGCTGCCAATTCTGGAGGAGCTTTCAGCCTTTGCGACATCAATGGGCCTCGGGGAAATCATGTACCTCGTCCTTAGTGCTGCCACCTGGAGAAGGGAGAGATGGCAGAGGCAAACATGTTAGCAGGCACTCACCCTCTAGAGAAACTCTTGTCTAGGTGGGAAAAGTGGATGAATTTCTAGCTTCTCTGCCCGCCCAGTTCGATCCTGGGCAGTGCTTTCCTATTCTTCCTTCAGTTTCCCAGTGGTATCAAACAACTTCATGCCAGACACCCTCTCCTTGACTGCAGAGCTTTATGGACTGTTGTGTAGCAACTCTGCTCTGCTGTCCCACCCACATCTTGGGAATGGGGGTGAACATTGCCAGACAGCAAGGGATCCTTTTCCTGGTCCTCTCCCTTCATGTGGATGAGTAGCAGGCAGCAGTGCCCATCTGGATGGAAGGGAAGGGAGAAGAGGTGGCAGCATCAGACAGCAGGCAAGGCTGGTAATACTGAGTCCTCAGTAACATTTCCTAATCATTCTGGGTCTTTTCATTGTGGTGCCACCTATATCTACTATAGAGAGTCACCTATGTAGCCTTATTGTGAGGGCTGTGCTGTATGTTCCTTTTATTTACAGTCCTAAAATGCAGAGGATGTTGCACATCTGTCTGCTCAGAGTGAGCCTTCCTCTTGTTGATCTCAGTGGATCCAGAGCTCTTCAGCTCAGATGAGAAAGGTGAGCACTGGGAGGGTGCTGTGTTGTTCCCAGCCATCGTGGAGCTGGATGCTCCTGCAGCTATGCTGTGCAAGTGTCCAGGAATGGGACCGCAGTAGGTTCCCGTGCCCAGGCTGTTCTGGGGACTCCTAAGAGACACAGCCACTGGTGGGCACAGTCATTTCAACCAGGGATTGGGAGAGCTTTTTGAAAAGGTATTTTTCAACTGTGAGATGAAGTTAGTGTTTTGTTGAATGCTTTTGCTCTGGAAAATCCCAGTTCTGAAATATCAAATTCATCAATAGTGACATCTTTGATCTAAACAAATGCTGATGTTCTTGGCATTTTTGAAATGTCAGTGCAAAGCTAAAATCCTCTTATTTGACTCTTCTCCACTAAAAAAAATAGTTCACCCAATTGAAACAAAGTTTTCCTGTGAAAAATATCACCTGTAATTAAAAGAAAAAAACCAAACTCTTCTCTTTCATGAAAGAAGTATTTTATTGAAAGAACTCAACCCACTGTAGGGTAGTAACTTAAATATTCTTCACATCATCTGCCACCCCAAGTGGTGTTTGAGGGAGCACAACTTCAGCACCAGACTTTTTGTTGCCATGGTGGAGATACCTTAAGAAGAGCAGATTTTTACAGATGAAATGCTCTGAAAATCACCCACCTTCTGGCTGTTTCAAGTTTGGTGTTCAGAAATGCCCTATGGCTCTGGAAACTCTTGATGATTTCCTGCTGCTCCGTCCCACTCTGGGAACCCATACATGCCCCTGGCAGTGAAACTGATGAGAATTTTGCCTGAAGAAAGTTTGCAGAATTGGACTCTGCTCCAGTATGGTTTTCATCGTGTGTAACAAAGTGCTTATTTTCTTTTTTTTTTTTCCCCACTTTGTTCAGCTTGGACAATTAAATCTCTGAGTCATTTTACTTTTATTTCAAATCAGTTACATTCCCTGGTTCACTGACTTGCCTGGAGTCTTATAATGCTCAGACACCAGAAGGGAAAAATGACATTAAAACCCCTGAAGATGTTAAAATTCATATGTTTGGTTTTACAGTGCTGCAGGGGCTATCCATTAATTTGATGAATTTCTTGATTTCTCTGTATGCGTACAAGTGTGCGTTCTTATTAAGACTTTTAGCAGCAGTGAGATATGTTAATAATCACTCACCTCTTGATGATAAAGCTTTACGATAGAGCAGAGGGAGAAGTTGGTCTCAGCCCAGGGAACATTAGTGGAGACCATAGAGCTAGACAGCCTCGAACCTGGGACAACCCATGAGCCCTAGGACAGCCCAGGCTGAGAAGTATTGGCAGAGCTGTTTGTGGGGAAATCATTGCCCACATCTAGCATAGGAGGTCTGTCTCAGGCAGGTGATATATGCTTCTTGTTCTCATTAACAGAAATAAGTGAGCAATAATTAAAGCTTTAGTTGGCTAGGAGCACTTCTTCTTGGACTGGATTTAGCACCTGTTGACAAGAAGCATGGCAAAGCTTCGTACTTTCCCCACCTAGCTGGCTGCATCTGAGGAGGGCTTTAGCAATCAGTGAGGGCACATGGCCTCTTTCTTTCCATGGCTGGGAACACTTTCAGCACAGTTTGGGTTTGTTACATTCAACCAGTAAGATTTGAGGATTTTTGACCTGAGACGAGTTTACCAGAAACGTGCACACAGATGGATGTCAGAATATCAAAATGGATTAGGTGCTCACAGCTTTATAAATCAAAAGCAACTGTTTAGTTGCAATTTGTTGACTCCTAAACCTTTCCCATCGAGGTGAAGAGGCCCTCAGAAACTCTGCGTCTGTGGGTTACTGTACAGCACACATGACCTTCTTTTACTTAGCCTTTACAGATGCTTAAGGAATAGCTTAACTGTGAACCTTGGGAAGACTGTGGATAGCTTTCAACTTTTATAGCTGGAAATAAGACTTAAAAATGGACCCTTCCCAATAGGAAGCAAAAGGCAATAAAATATTCCTCAATCTTTGTATATTTTGTTTTTGCAAAATCCCGTATATTTTTTTGTTTTGCTTACTTTGTTTGCAAGCCTGAACCTGGCAATCCTGTTTGAGATTTGGCCTTTCAACCCTTCCTATAGAAAGCAGAGACAGATGTGATAGGAGTGACAGCCAGATTTCCATCTGTGAGGCAATCAGCTGCTAGCATAAATATTGCTATATATCAATCTCCAGTGCACCTCTCCCCTGGGGGTGCAGTATTGTTTTTGTTTCTTTTACTTCCATCAGTTATGTATTTAAATAAATACTCTGACTGAGGGGATGCAGTGCCCTGGCTCCAAATGTTGTACAAATTCTGAACTTGTGTAGAAGATGCAAAGAAGTCTCTCTCTGAGACAGGCAAGGACCTCGTGAGCCAGCACTAAGTGTGAAAATAGGCAGTTGTCATGGCATATGAGAAGTTTATTCCTTCATAGGGATCATCTCTCCTCTGATCCTCTGAGGTGACTTTCAGTGTGGCACAGATTAGGCTAGAGGGTCTGTAGGCACTTCTGCTTTCTTGTGTCTGAAACTAATACTTCTGTGAGACATCCATGGCCACATCCTCCATGACTGCTGGATTTTGAAGACAGGCTGTGAGCAGTTTTTTCCCTTCATATGTTGAGGCCCACTTTTCTGGGGTGTTTTAGAGAGGCTCTCAAGTCAGTTTGATTTAGGTAGCAATTTTATGGTTGTTATTTCAGTATAACCTGTTACTGCAAGGGTAGGCTTCAAAGCCAAACCAAACACCTGGGGAAGAAATAACCTTTGCACCCCCAAACCACAGGAACTCGAGCATGGCTGCAGGCTTTTGTGCCATGCCAGGAAGCTTGCTCAGTTTGCTGGGTGGCACTAGTGTAGCCTCTGTCAACATCTTCCAGCAAGAGGGCTGAAAGGCAAGCCCACTCCCCATGCGTCACTACCCTTGCCAATGTACTTCGCTCTTCCCCAGGAAACATATTTCTTCTGCCTCTCAAGAAAAATCCACACTTTATCCACAGAGTGTTGTTGACCTTTTGACAAACAATGAAGAGATGAGTCTTGGATGATGGACTTGCTGTGCTGCATTAGGGGCAAAGCAAATAAACAGTCCCAGGCTCGAGGGAGAAGCTGCACATAGCATCTAAAGCCCATGCAATATAGTCATCCCCTGTTACCTGGAGTCATTTGCAGCCCACTGCCTGCCCAGGTTACAAAAAAGTGGATAGTAATTCATTCCTTTGATTTTCAGAGAGCTTTGGTTCAAAATCCTTGCTGTGAGCACAGCATTGTAAGTATCTTGGTGAAAGCTGGGCTTACAAACTACTCCTTCCTCAGTGTAAGACACTTCATTAACTGCAGGGGAAAGATGGGAATGGTACAGTATAGATGAAGGGCAGGTCTGCGTTTCAGTGATGGGATTGCAATTAGCCGCTTCAACTGTCTGTAGGAAAAAAGCTTGGCAAGTTGGATGTTTTCAGGGCTCGGTACTAGGAGGAAAAAAGCAACAGAGAAAGAGAAAAAAATAGGGAAGAAAAGGAAGAACTCCAGGTCACAAATATAATAGAAGAGAACATGAAGTCAGCGTTTCCTGTCTTGTTGTTATACAAGTCTTTTCTGTGTCTGGCAGATAGCTGCTTCACAGCAGAAGTGACCTATATTACTTCTTTATTGTTTAAACAAAGGAAGTAGCCAATTAAAATGACGAGTTTATTTCAGTACTTTGTGCTCTGGGAGCCTCATCGATTGGAAGGGAAGGCACAGGGCTGTCTGCTCTGCTATGAAGAAACACAGTCCTTTCAAGTACATTCTACTCACACAGCTTTTGTCAGAAAATGTATCAAATCACAGATATCAGACATGTAACAGAGACTCGAGAGATCATCTAATCCATTCCTCCACCCCAGAGGCTGTTCCAGGGAGATGTTTTTCTATGTGGTTCATAAAACCCTTCTGCAAGAGTCATCACACTTTCCTGAGATACCTAGTTCCTAATTGTCCTGATATCTAATTTAAGTCTCCTTTGCTGCAGTTTAAGAGTTTAAACCCACTGTTTTTGCTCTGTCCATAACGGACACCAGGAGATGTCGCACCATGGAATTGGGCAGATGTCGGCTGAACAGCCTCCTGTTCAAAGCAGAGCTAACTGCAAAGTCAAAGAAAGCGGCTCTGTCTCACTTGGTGATAAATGTGAACTTCTTTGAATACCATTATCAGATCTTCTCCCCTCTCCTCTAAGCAGTTTGGCATCAATTCTTTGAATCTTTTTTCATAGATCTTATTTGCTAGACTGTGTTTATTAGTCATTGCTGTATTATTAGTCACAGCTGTATATCTGATGGGTGCTCTCATACATACGTGCGTGTACCCATACACAGACTGATGCATACAGAGCTACTTTTGATGACTAGAGCAACAGGAGCAGAAGCCTTTCCTTGGCAAAATGATTCAGTAAATGGAACTTAATTCTGCATGCTGGGAGTGACAGACTGAGTTGTGCAATGTGAAGTGCAATGAAACATTAAATGGCAATATACTATCCGGCCTCTAGAAGCATTTACATCTTGTAGTATGATGGATGTAACATGGTTATTGGTATGCCAACAGAACATATGCTTGGCTTTAACCATTTCAGCAGTCTCTGCTGAAAGTAAGGGACTCTCAAATCACCTTTTAGAGTGTATTTACCTACTTGTCTGGCTGGCATTGCTGTGGCTTTGACTATAAGCATGATTTTAACCTGCTATCCCAGTCAGCTCTTCAGTATCCCTGTGCTCACTGATAACGTGATTTTGAAGAAATGGACTGTGAACAGGAGCTGGTGCTGTTTGCAGGATCACTGACAGAGTTGCACTTTGGAGCCTAGCTGTGAGCAACAGGGGTCACTTCTATATGTTCACTGGCATGGCTGTGCAGGTATCTTACTGGACAGGAGAATTGGCCCATAGTAATCTGGCTGAACATAGCTTTGAGAACTCGTAGAGCAAAGAAGCAAGGGAGCCAAACTACAGTGCTAGTTTGTTTATTTGGGAGTCACCTTATCTGTAAGAGCTTCTTTGCCCTAACGTGGCCCAGAAGCCATGCTACAATGGAACTACTTCTAAGAGATAGTGTTATTTTAGAATTAGCATATTTGTAGTGTGGAGGAAACACAGGTATATATAGGACTCCATTGTGTCCAGTGCTGAAGAAACAAGGAGCAGAGAATTTAGTGATCACAAACTAAGCCTAAATAAAGAATGATGGAAAGATACAGGGGGACTTAGTGCAATGAGGATATAAATCTTGCAAAACAATGAAAACTACTTAATGTTTACAGATATTTGAAGAGCTGCTATGGCACAGGACTGTTGTAAGAAGGACTCAAGGAAGAAAGATGAGGTAACTTTCATAAATTAAGCCAATTCTGGTAGCAGCTCTGTAAGGAACACACTTGTCACAGTTAAATCTTGGATTTTAAACAAGCTCAAACATGACCAATTGTACAGTTACTATCCCAATAATATTCAGGTTGGTGTTGTCATGCTTTTAGTGGGTAGGTGTTTTTACTTTTATCTTACTTATTATGTTGTTATTAGAAAGTGTTGATCAGGACAGCAATATTCTACCTGTACTAGTCCTGGGTCTCTGGGTACTTCTAGGACATCCCTGAAAAGGGAACTAAGAAAAGAACATTTATTAACAGTTGACTTGAATCACTGCAGGGGGTTTCACATGCTGCCACTGGAATACTCTTAGACCCTTGCAAACTGAAAGAGGTTGAAAAATCACTAGTGTAGAATGAATAAGCAGGAAAGAGTTGAATTTCTTTTTTTCATTTTCCTGAGCAGATGTTCAGTTGTTGAGGCATCAGTGCCACCGGATGCTGGATGACGCGTTTATGAATGACCTGCTATTCCGTATTGTTGCCTCTGGGGGTGACACCAACCTGGGCTGGAGGCGACAGCAGCTGGTATGTCTCAGTGGGGTACTCGGAGTAATGGCTGTCATTTGCTGGACGGGTGGAAGTCGCTGTGGTCTTCTGCTCAGTCACCACCTGGTGCCTGTCACATGCCACAGAGATTGATATAAATCAAACCCTCTCTGCAGTGAAGGCCTTGAGAAAACAAATTGATGTTTCAAAGCACAGGAAAGGAAATGTCAGAGAAGCAGCCCTAACAGTCTGCCAGTGAGCTGGGAGTTGTCACGCTGCTCAAGTTGAATGCCGAAGGAAGTTGTCAACTGGTAGGAACATCTCTGGGAGCATAACTGGAAGAGCAAAGTCCAAATCAAAGGCCAGGGCAAGACAGACAACACATCTTCGCTTGTTGTATATAGTGGTGGTGACGTCTGGGCTGAAATAACAGCTAGGGGAAGAGAGGGACTCAGCCTCTGAAGAAGTGCAGGCCAGATGTCACCTAGGGAAGCAGCTTGTAGGGAACAACCATTTACAGGCTTCCAGGAGATAGGAGACCGTTGAGCTCAGAGACCCCTATCGTGTCTCATTTCGAATTGGTAAACTTTGACAAACAGGTGGATCCAGTGATATCTCCACCTTTTTTGCCAACGGCCTAGACTTACTTGTTTACTAAAACTAGCCTTAAAATGTCTCTGTATTATTAAGGTTAGTCTCTTGAAGCTGGTTTCAGCTGTGGGAGAGCAGAGAACTGGCAGAGTATTGTATGTTTACACTGCTTGGTGAAGTCAGGGCATATATGTGTTCTTGCACCCAGTATTAAGCAGGACATCCAGAAGCTTTGTCTTCAAATTAATAATAAAACTGATAAGGAAGAATACTCTATGGAGTACATTTTCCAGGACTCTCATTATTCTGGGTGATGTCTACTGCCTGAAAACAAGATGCAAAAATTGTTTCATCCCAACCATGGAAGGAGATTCGCCAGAGTAGCCAGTGACTCGGTTACGGAATTTTTCTACAAACACTAATGAAAGGGACAGGTATAGATGATTTAACAGCAATCAGGTCTACATTCATTTTTACCCCCTCCACAAAAAAAAACCCCAACAAAAAAGGCAGGAAAAATAAGTAATTTCTATCTTAATCAATCTAGATTATTAAAGTTCCCCAGTGTAAATCACTTGTGGAGCGTTAATTTTTATGCCAGTCAAGGAAAATTAAGTGGCCTAATCACGTTACATGTTCACCATTACAGGAACTGCAGAGCTTTTCCTATATTTGGCTGAAGGCTATTCCATTTGGCTGGACTCTTTCGATACTGCTTTGCCTGTGTGTGCAATTAAAAGACTTTTTTTTTATTAACCAGTTTTTACATTACACTCAGTGGCCCCGTCACACAACTAAATGACCTGTTTAACAAGCATGATAAAATCCTCATTAGGGCCTATTATAGGATTTAGTGGAATTTTCCTGCTTCACTACAGCACAAGCCTACTCTAATTAACTCTGCCACTTAATTCTCTCCCTCCCTCTTCTTGCTGTTTATTGGGCTTTTTGTGGAAAACAGATCCAAGGAACACAATTAACGTAATTTATCCTGGAAAATCCCCAAACATTAGTAAGCTACAAATGTAACTGGAAAAGGCCTCACAGAGTTCAAGCATAGTAGGCATTTACTCCAGAACTACAGTACTGCGTATTATTGTGCTACTTCTTATTATACTTTCCCAAGATGAACAAGCAGGTAATTCTAACCAAGTGCATTTAAAGCTGTAATTAAGGGTCATCTTTTGTGTTTGAGCAGTTTTCATATTTAAATGAGGAAAAATGTGTGCTTTCAAGAATAAAGTGTTTTGCTATGATGTGCAATATGGAAAGGAACTGAATATTGCATTCTTGAACTCATTGGTACAAATATAGAGCAGCTGCCTGTTACAAAGTCTTATGCAGTACTTTGTAGCCAGATTTACCAGTCACCAGAAAGCAGAATTCAGCCACAAGAGGTAGCCAGTCTTTGTATTTTTTCATGGCAGCAAGCTGTAGAACTTTTAGGAAACACAAGATGTGCTTCAGTAAGGTCTGTTGGCCATTGAACGTGGGAGGGACACTTGGGAAGACATTGTCATGCTATCCCATTCTTTTCATGGGCTGAAACCTTTAATTTGCAGCACTGTGAGCTCTTTTTCTAAGGGTGGTGAACTCCTGCTAGATCAAAGACGTACCAGCCTAGTTATACTACACCTGAAATGGCCAGCTGGTCCTAGAGGTGCCCTGAGGAGTTAGGGGCTGACCTTGATATTTGGAACTGAAGATCTAGCCAGTTGTTGGGACTCCCATTTAGATACCCATAAGGTGAGGCTGATGTCTGGATGAAAAATTTCTGACACTTCTGTGTTACCATTGCCTGATAGTTATGATAGGTGTAGAAGATGACTAAGTTTATATAAGAAATGAGAGTAACCTCCACCCAGTATGGGAACATGGTACAAGATGCATGTGGGAGTGCTCAAGGTGTGGGTAATAGTGCAGAGACATACAGATCTTGTCCAGTTCTTTATTTTAGCAGATGTGTGTGTGTTTGTATTTGTATGTGTGGAGGAATGAGAAAGAAGACAAATTACCTCCTCAGAGATGGACAAAAGGAAGCAAAAGAAGACAAGAAGCAGGTCCAGAATGCAATGAGAAGAAAGCAGAGGATCAGTGAGTGTTTTTTGGTTCAAAAACATCCGACAGGAGCTTAGAGACAGGCACAAAGGGTTGTTAAGTCATCGCTTACTCAGAGGAAGTTGATTTTATGCATATTTGCAAATAATGTATGGACCTGGACTTCCTCCTCCTTGAAGAAATTAGCCAAATGCCTTGGCTAAACTGGGCAGCAGCCAAGCGTGACACGCAAATAATTGAACCACAGGATGAAGCAAAGTTCAGTCCACATCTCCCGTCTTTCTCTGAACCAACAGAGGAGGATTTTTTAACCTTGTATGGATTTGGCCTCTTTTGAAGTTGTCAAATCAGGGCAAGCTGCCTTCTGGGCAATATACTTTGATGCCACACTGAGTGCAAGATGGAATTATCTCATTTGCACTATGCAGGGTGTTGGACAAGATGACATGAAGTTCCCTTGGGGTCTCCAGTTTTTGGTGTTATTAGTCTCATTAACTTGAGCCTGGGTTTTTGGAAGCTTGATTCCCAGGGAATTTCAAACCTGATTTGCTTGCACATGGCAAGCTTTTGAAAAATTATACATAGTCTGCTGCTGCTGTTCCTTCTGGAAACCCCAGCTTTGGTCCATCTTCTCTAGCACAGCTTCCTCTAAAAGGCAAGAAATCGGAAGAATGCAACCTGGGAACAATCAGACAGACACTGAAACTCTAGCGGAAAGGATCAGAAGCCAAGGCTGAGCTATACGAAAGCCTCCTTACCCAGGAGCAAGGGAATTATTGTTTCCGAACATAATGCTTTCATGAATCAGTGCATTCGGAATAATAATGATTATCCATGTGGGGAAGGAAACCCTTAATTAGTTTGCAATGATCTGAGAGGCATGGTGTGTCCACACACAGCTGCTCTGGCATGTGTGGTTGAGCTCAGCAAGAATGTCTCAGGCATATCTTTGGTTCCTCAGGGGACCTGGTGTCTAAAAAATGCAATTAGCAGAAGGCACTGCATATTGCCTGGCTTCATGGGGTCTTTGCTGAGATGGAAAATGGTTATTCCCATCAGTTCTCACAAATCATCTCAGCACAGTGGCCGAGGTTTGACAGTCTGGTAGAGAAGAGGTAGGTATGCTGGGGGCAGGTCACAGGCACTTTGCAATGCACGGAGTTAAGCTCTGTCCTCTCCACTGATCTTCCTTCTAAGCAAGGATCACTGAGTTTGCCCTGGCTTGCTATTGTGCAGCCGTGCACCAGAGTCAGAGCAGGCATTTTGGGGCCAAAGAAAGACATAGTTTAGGTCTCTAGCTCTAGTGTTGGCAATAGCCCTGCTCTCAGCAGTAGGCAGGACTACGTGACCTCCAGAGGTCCCATCCCACCAACTTTTCTATGATCCTGTGTCTATATTGTTTTGCTAAGTAGGCTCCATAGCAATAAAATTTATGTGTTAATTCATTGTCCTTGGAATGTGTTTAAAGAAGTTGAAAGAAAAAGTGCTTTGCTATTTAAAACAGCCAACACATTCAATAAAAGCAGGAGGGGGTTTTACTTCCAACTTTGTTTTGTTTTTCAGGTTAAGTAAAACAGTGCTATGATTTGATGTTACGATGTGGTCACTGCAAACACAGTTGTGGTAAGCCAATAGAACAAGATACCCTGAGTGTTTTTGTGGGGTCATACTTGCCATATTTACCTAATTAAGGATTATATAAATTAGACTCTTAGAAGATAAAAATAATAGCCACCTTGAGTGATTTCCTAAGGTGATGTTGGAGGACCTGCTGTTCATCTTATTTCCACAGTACTGGGGCTGTAAATATGAGAAAACTCATCTATGATTAATGCTAACGTTGATTTCAGCAATAAAGGAAGTTGGCTCGTAATTTTTTTTGGTTTTTTTTCCCAATGCAAACACAAGTCTGTGTGATAACTTAGGGTGAGACAACTAAATAAACAGCTTAATAAAAATAATTGGAAGCTTCCCTCAACGATGAAATGGATCTGCATTTACAATCACCATGGGATGGGGCATCATGGAGGAAGAACACCCCAAAGGATGTGTAAGAGCTAAACTTATGGCAGCTTCGTACTTACAATATGGTGCTGTTTGTTACCAGTAAGCAGGTGCGCTCACAATGTGACACTACTCTGGCTGATGCCAGGCCAAAAATGTCCCAGTATTTCTTGCCGGAGTGTCATCTTTGGAGTGAGAATGGAGGTTGTCCTGGTTTATTATGGGTATGACTGTAGAGGAAAGTTCCAGGCAACACTAACTCCACAGCTGGGCTCAGCAGGAGTGGGCTTTGCTGTGCAGTTCGCTCGCGCTCCGAAGTGCATTGACTGCTTGATAATTATAACTCAGGTTTTGAGTTGGAGGATCACTTCTCCAAGGCAGTGTGATCCTAGTGCTTGGGCAGGGGAAACTTGTTGGTAAGGAATTAAACTGCTGCGCCAAAACAGTACAGAAAACATGGAAGCTATGAGTAAAACAGGCTTCTTATTCACAATTCACTGAGAAAAACTTTCTGGCCACTCCAAGCAAACCCCCACACTAAAAATATTATGATAGGCACCAGGTATGTTACTATCAATGATTGCAATGGACGGATGTCTCTTCAGAAGGGAGTGGTGTCTGGGCTTTCCAGGATTTCATCTGGAGTCAGCTTTAGACTGTCCCAGAGCAATTGGTACAGGAAAGCTCTGAAACAACTACAAAAAAGTGACTGAGGCAGCGCGCTCACTGACAGGTCCCATCAATGATGATCTCCCTTCAGGGCAGAACAGATGCAAAGCCCTGGAGAGAGCTGATGCTTGCTCCCAGGGCAGAATTTCATCTTTTACTCCAAACTTTCCTTTTTGCACTGGGAACATGGAGGCATTTGGGTTTCAAATATGAACAGAGTGTAAGGAATTACTGCAAACCAGCTTGGCATTAGCTGGTAGATGCACCAGTGTGATGCAATCCACCTCTGCTGGGAGCATCACACCAGACAGCTGTGCTGGAGTGAATGGTGCAGCCCCAGGCGGGCCTGGCCTGTGGTTTGCAGATCTAGATGAGTCAGCTTGGAGAGGTTTGCCATTAACAAAGGCACAGGGAAACGATGTTCACACAGGGAGTAACATTGCCTTCAGCCGGAAAGACTGAACAGACGGAAAGACTTGGAGCTAATGTTGTCACAGTATGTGCACTCTAAAGGGGTTGTTTCTAGATATTTTTGTGCCTTTCAGTCTTGCAGTCTGGCTGTTGCTTAATTCAGAAGGTCAAAAAAAACCCACTGTGACTGTCTGTTCTCGTATTTTATGTTTGGTGGACCAGACCTCTTCTCTGTATTGACTCTTGTTTCATCAACTGCTTGACTGGAAAAGCTGTGCAGTCTTAATTTGAGGTTTCCCAGTGACAGAAAATCAAAACAAGTGCAGGCAGTCATAGCTCTTAATTATCAGAACTTTGATGGGTTTCCTTCTTGTCATCTCACTGCAGTGACTATTTTTGGGATTGCTTTTGTACCAGCCTACTGGTTTGAAGAGCGTGTTGGCCAAGTGTTGTTCCCTGGATAAGCACCGAAAGGCAGAGAGCAGATTTTGCGTCGACCATCTCAATTCTGAAGACTGACAGCTTGTCTCTCAGGTGGGAAGTCTGAAGGAGGGCAATTTAGCTGCATGAAAGAAATTAAAGGAAGAGCGGGAAACAAATCTGTTAAGATTCATGTCTGCCCTTAAAAGGCAGGAGCCAGTGGTCAGGTCTTTATTTTTGCAAATGTGCTGACAGACATCTGATAAAAATGGGTTGTGATTTGTCGTTGTAACTGGAGGCTAAAGAAGGATGCACATTAATTTCTGCCATGCCCACTCATCTTGGTCTGTAGTTTTCTGTGGAAGTATCTGCGGCTTGGCGGGCTCTGCAGACCACACTGTTTTGGATTGCTCTGTGAGTATATTTGAGGGAGTGCAGCTGCCTGCAGAGGAATTCGAGGTAAACCAGTTCCCTGTGAGGAAAAGAGGACTGGTCTTCTCTGATTGTGTTTGCGAAGAGCGTAATGCTTTCTTGGCTCTGCAGACTCAGCATGGCAAGAAATTCCTACACTTTGTGGAATCTTTGTACTTTTTCTAGTTCTTTTTATGACAAGAAAACTGAAGTAATAAGGAATTCCATTTTAGCTGGTCATCCCAACCTTGGGCTGAATAATTTGTTGATTTAAGCCCCGAGAGTATTTCTGTTTTCATGGTGGGTTTTTGGTTTCCTATTTGCCAGCATTATACCAGGGAATGACGCATATTCTCAGCGCTGTGAGGGATAGGAAAGAGGGATTGTGCAAGGTTTTGTTCCCACCAGCAAACTGTGGAAGGCATAGTAATTTGAAGATCCGTCTCCCAGAGCAACAGTGGGCTCAGGCACTAGAAAAAATGGCCAGTCAACTTTTCTGCTAAAAAATTAGCTTTTAAAAAATAAATGTATCACTTTTCTGGGGAAAAATAGTTTTTGATAAAAATGTGAATAACGTGAAGACTGATCTATTTTCTAAGTTAGCAATACCTCTGTGCCACCTCCAGGCAGCTGTACTTCATACGCTGTTTCTTCTAGGAGAAAAGGGTTCAACTGCACCTCCCATGAGGCACGCTGGTGGAACAGCAAGAGTTCTGGAAAACTTGCAAAGAAAGGCTCAGCTTGCCTTTTTCATGAATTTGTTCCTTGTAACTAAGTTTGCCTATGTATTAAAATAGGTGCAGCTGCCATTCCACTGGGGTAGTCCATAACACATAGTTAGCTAGAGCTTGCAGTCCATTTTGGAGCTGAAAAATGCTGTTTCCTTGTCAGCAGCAAGAACCGTCTGTGAAGCACTTCAGACTCCAGTTCCTTTATTACAGCAATCAGTGCCTGATTTTATTTTTCTGTGACAGCTGCCTTTGTAATAGCCCAAATATGCTATTAGCTGCCTAAAGCGCACCTCTGTTGGAAAGCGTGACTAGCTCAAGGGGAGGCACCTCTAATGGTTTTAAGCAAACTGCCTCGAGTACCAGTAACGCTGTGGCATCAAGAACTTGCTCCAGCCATTTGCTGCTTCTCAGCATGGGGAAAGGCTGCTCCTTGCATGGCCTGTCCCTTGCTGGCTCCTTGCTGGTCTGGGACAGAGCATGGGTGTGCTGAGGCTGCGGCTGCCTGGTGGGGAGGCTGCTTTCAATGATCTCTCCAGTTGGGAGCGCATCACCCGAGAGACCTCCACTCTGAGGCAGCCCAGAATTGCGGTTACTGCTTCTCTTCCACACCTCAGGATGTGTTTTTCCTGCCCCTATCAGTTTGCTGCCCTGCCTGAGGACTCCATTACTTTACTTTGCTGGTGCTCAGGGTCAGCGTTTTCTCAGATTCAGCCTGGGTTGCAAAAAGCCAGCCAGCTGTCATGGACACTCAGCCTGATCAGGAAAATGCTGCACACCACTCCCTCTACAGCCCTGCAATATAGATGTATCCTTAGTGAACTTGCAAATCAAATTTAATTTCTTTCTCCTGTTCAAGTAGTAAGGAGATTTTGTTGTTAACTGGCAGGTGCCACTTTGAATTTTAGTGGTGGATCTCAAAATGGCTTGTATGTAGGTCAAGCATGGATTACTCCACTTACAAATGTGATTTGGAAGAATCTTTTCTCAGAAAGTTTTTCTGCCTTTCTAGGTATATGTAGGCATTTCCAAGAGCTAAAAGGAACAGAAATGCTACCAGAAGCAGTGCAAATGATATCTCTAGTCCCTGTTTCATAGCTGCGAACAGTTTTTAGATTAAAAAGAAGGAACAGGCTTCAATGTCTCCCTGCTGCTCGTATTCTTCTACAATCCCTGTAAAACTTATTCAGTACAGTGGGCCTCTGTGAATTTTAACTCCCTCAGGAAAAGATGAGCAGCAGATTTTTAATCTGTCCATGCATGACAGAAACATACGGAAGACAGCGACCATTTTAGGTGGAGAAGTATCTTACTGAGTGCTGTTATAGAGACAGCTCCTGGAATGTGAGGATGACGGGAGAAGTGAAAATGTGGTTTTGCTTTATGTAAAGGATGAATTTGTTCATGAAAAAGAGAATTTTCAGAATAAGTGAATGTAGGTGCTGGAGTTGCACAGGCATTTATGAAGGTCTGAGCAGAGATGATGAATAACAACATGAAAGGATGTGAGGGACTTCGTATACATGGAAGCTTGTCTTGGCTTTTTTAGCATTGTATGTTGGTCTAATAATCCATTACACTGAGTTGATCTTCCTGAAAACTGTTCCTTGCTGAGGTATAACACCAGGTTACTAAAACTTGCAACTATTTCCAGTATACTGTATGTACTAGTTTCTTGTCCTGGAACATTGTACCACTCTAACTGGAAGCAAAGATAAATAGTGGAATGGGTAATGTAGGAAGGTTGTAGGTTCCTGGACCTGAAAATGTTTAAGGACGAGTGAGATAAATGTCTCACAGGAGATGAACTACGTCTATTCTGTCTGCTTAGTTAAGGGGAAGGAGCAAATCCTATTGAGCTCCTTTCAGCCATAAATTTGTAGGATCCTACCTGAATTTCTAGGATCCCACTTAAATGCCATTCTGTTGTGTGTTAAGTTCTGTAACGCCTGCCTGGTGAGGTTTGCTTTTTCCTTCTCCATCTTGCTATGGGAAAGGGTTGCTTCTCATGACTTTTGCCTTGGTTTTATTGCTGCTATCACCCTATGTCTCTTTGGGGGAAAGCAGACTGAAAACACATACCTGGTACTCTCCAAAAAGCTTTGAAATAGTTTTTTGGTCTTGTGGGAGTCTAATCCAGCCCAGGTAGCCTGAGATAATTCTTGTTTTTAGCACAGAAGAGATTTACAGTAGACACTACAATGGCAGGGGAAAGTCTGAGATTTCTTTTCCCAAATGAGTGTCTGTTCTTTCCATGGGATGCTGTTCAAGGCTTTTGTGCTTACTATCTTCAGGAGCAACTGAAAGAATGTCAATGAAACCCTGTGGGATGTGTGAAACATGGGATTTGTAAAGTTAAGTCTGCGTGGAATAAATCTTGCTTTAAAACAGTAGGTTTGATTTTCTGAGTACATGAGGTATCTGGAACCCAGGCAAGGTTGAATATGTACAGTTGGAGATATTGGGATCCAGCTGTCATTTCACTCCCATATTAGTACTAAGCATCTTTCCAACAAGCCATCCTGGATCCAGCTTGAAAGTGTGGAGATGAAATTGAAAGAGCAAACATTGAAAGAAAAAGATTAACTCTATATGTATGAAGTTTTTTACCCTTACTTATGTTTATTTATTGCTCTAGGCAAAAGTGTTTTTTAGTTCTTAAATTTATAGCTAATAGTGTCAGAGATTTACTAGACTAGAGTGGATCACTGCTGTCATTCACTCAGACTTCTCATGCGCCAGAAGGAAAGCATTGCAGCCAGTTTGCCGGTTTTGAATTCCAGATGTGAAATGTGTTAAGAAACACAACTGATTTGAAAATCTTTTCTGCCCATGGCAGAGCTGTACTTTCACTCCCGATTTATCTACTGGCAATAAAGAAATTTGAGGAACTCAGTTTCATATCAAATTAGTCAGAATCTTTGTGTCTTACTTATTAAGACAGTGAAGGGAAGCTAACCCCAGAGAAGCAGATGTGAATCTTTGCAAAATCAGACCATGTGAACAAGCAGTTGCATGAATTGCAGGAGGCCTCTGATGAAACTTCATTAAATAAGAAAGCTTTTTGTGTCTGTGAATGGGGAAAGAAACTTGAAACTCAGGAGTTTTGATTCAGCCAAAATGCATTAGGCTGAAATCCAGTGTCTTCTTCCAGTATTTGATGGCACTGAGCAGAACAGAGGAAGGGGTATAATTAAAAAGGAATCAGGACAATTAAAATGAAGGAAAAGCTCCCTCTGTGTTCACAGAGGCAGAGGCAAAGGCAGGTGATTAAGTTCTTTTTGAGGGTTTTGGATTGGCAAAGGGAGATTAGCTCTTGTGAAAGCCTTGCTCTGCTTTCTAATTTTTAGCTGTTTTTCTCACTTATTCCAATCTTTCTTTCCTGTTGCTATGACAAAGGCTTCTATTAGAAGACAGAAAAAGAAGTAGGAGAAGACAGAGAAGTGAGAAGGCCATGTTTAAGTTTCCACTGTTACCTAAAAACTAATAATAAAACCCCCACTACCTGTAATTGGGATAATTACCCACCCTCCCAGCTATGATGTAGATTTGCAAAGGAACAGTTTCTTCAGAGCTTGCAGATGAATACCTGATGGAGAAAGTCCCAGATTCTATGATAAGAAACATTTGTTGGAACATCTATTATTCCACATCATCCATGAAAACAACCTGATGCATTTTACAAAAGAGATCACTTTCATTACTTCCATTTTGCAGATGGACAGAAGTGTGAATTGAATTGACCAGAGTCATTTAGGAAGAAGTGAACTCAAATTTTGTGGGCTCTGTGAAAATACACAAACCAACAAAAAGTTCTGCTGTGCTTGGTAAGAGGCATTTATTCTCACTGGATCCCAGTCTGGTGCTGGTTACTGAGTAAAGATGGGGGATCTTGCCCCTGAAAAAGATGCTGCCTTGGCCGCTGACAAGACAGGCTGAAACTCGATGGTGGTAGCCCGGAACTGGATTGAAGAGGGCATCTGAGTTGCAGTGTGTTATGTCCAATCCCATTTTCATTTTACATCTTGTATCTTGGTTGAGTCAATCTTATGAAGCTTAGAAATACCCTTGAAATAAAGCTTAGGAAATCAGAGTTTTTTCCAGTGGGCAAATTAATAGACAGGTGAATATTTAAGAACACTAGTCCACTCTTTCCAGCATCCAGTTCAACTCAGGCTGCAGAATTTTACTGGTTTTCTCCTCAAACGTGCTGAAATGGATGAAAGCTCTTTGATTTCTAGTCAGAGAGCTACAGCCCTAGAAGAAGCAAGAGAATTTCCTGTTTGAATGTTATCTCAAGTATAACACTTTGCTGTGAGATGTGGGAAACTGCCAAAATGCTAGACAGGAAAAACAAACACCTTGAAGAATATGAAGGAATCTTCACACTGGGTAGGAGGACTTTCCCACCAAGACAGGTGGAAATACCCCCCCACTGTTATTTATTCACTTGAATCAAAAGGAAATGACATATCTGGAATTAGCTGACATGGCAATATCCAGACATGCAGATGAAGGAGTTACACAGAAATCAAAGAAGATACTTTCAGAAGAAGCAATAACAGAAATATTAGATGGACTAGAGAGGAACAGCAGAAAACAATTCACAGGAGTGGAGCTGTCTAGTTTCTGCCTGGAAACATATATTAGGGAAAGAAAGAAATTCAATGAATGAAGTGCCTATAGTCTTGACTTACGGACATGAAGAGATGGAGGAACCATGTCTTCCTTTGATTTGTTTGTACTTTAACAGCCATAAACATTGGCTTAAATTGTTTGCTTTGAATCTTTTTGGGATTTGCCTGCCTTCAGGTTCCTGGTGCTGGTCCAGTTATCTCTCTGATGTTACTGGTATACAGTACTCAAGACACTGCCCATACTTTGCATGATGGAGTGTCACTGTGCAACATTTCCAGTATAAACCCACGGATGATGGGCAGGCACACTTGAGTGTTTCTCAACTGTGTGATAAAATAGTGGCAAAATTACTTCACTCCTGAATAGAGTCAATGAAACAGAATGACAACAGGGAGAGTCAAAGAGCAATAGCTATTGTTTGTCCACCCTTTGTCATTCTGAGACAGTTACATTCTCTTTTTTTTCAAAGAGGAGTCTCATTTTTTACTTAATCAAATACAAGGTGATTTGAGCATTACAGTAATGGATAGATACATGACTGGTTGTTTGGAGTGGGGTGTGTATGGGAAGGAGAGTGACCGGGAATGTGTATCTTATGTTAAAGCTTCAGATACAAATCTTCTAAACGAAGATGACCTAGATGTCAGATCACACTGCCCTAAGAGGAGGCTTCTTCAGTTTGCATCAGGAGATAATGCTTGCTTGACACGATCTGTAAATCAATGCAGAGCTGACTGCAGGAATTTAAATATACACAGATGTAATATTTATTAGCAGTAATTACTTACCTTAGTTGGTACAGTTATTTTAACTAATTTGCTAATTACCTGTGGCATGGTAATTAATTATCTACTGAACTTCTGGAATATATATGGAGACACCTTATGGAAAACTGTGGTTAGATGGGTATTTACCTCACTGTTAATCCATAATCTGCTTTAAGCCTTTGCAAGTTATCATAGGGTTATGTTTTCGATACTGTCATTATGGCTTGCCAGCTGCTTTTCACAAGACTCTCTAGCATTGCAATTAGTCTCCAGTAAAGTACCTGGATTTGTTAAGGTCTGGAAGTGGAAGAACTGTCCCTGTAACTGCTCACTAGTCGCCGCAGAGAGACTCTTGAGAACAATTTCCATGCTTTTTACACTGTACAGCCCAAGAGGAGGAAAAATCCCTGTGTGGAAATAGAGAGGGTCTCTTGGGGTTTTGTCAATGCACTGCTTCAGCCTTTCTTCCAAGAGGCAATGGGCACAAACTGAAGCACAGGAAGTTCCGTCTGAACATGAGGAAGAATTTCTTCCCCCTGAGGGTGACGGAGCACTGGAACAGGCTGCCCAGGGAGGTTGTGGAGTCTCCTTCTCTGGA
>Ga0065711_1003762_pt1 | contig 27449 bp, 18 predicted proteins | sample Hoacrofraction12_FD_59098 | JGI IMG/M metagenome (GOLD analysis project Ga0065711, IMG submission 59098) | Hoatzin crop microbial communities from Cojedes, Venezuela - Epithelial fraction 12 v2 (version 2) | ecosystem: Host-associated > Birds > Digestive system > Esophagus > Crop | place...
CCACCCCTGGGGCAGTCGATTCCAGGTGTACTGGATGCCCCTCCAGGTGAAAGCAAACTGTGGCCTGCACTCTGCTGCCAAAGGGATGGAGAAGAATGCATTAGTGATGTCAGTGGTGGCATACCACTTGGCTGCCTTTGACTCCAGCAGATACTGAAGTTCTAGCATGTCTGGCACTGCAGCACTCAGTGGTGGTGTGACTTCATTCAGGCCACGGTAGTCTATTGTCAGTCTCCACTCTCCAGTAGAATTTCTCACTGGCCATATGGGACTATTAAAGGGTGAGCGAGTTTTGCTGATCACTCCTTGACTCTCCATCTGGCGGATCAGCTGATGAATGGGGAGAAGGGAGTCTCGGTTATTGCGATACTGTCTGCGGTGCACCGTTGTGGTTGCGATTGGCACCTGTTGTTCTTCAACCCTCAGCAACCCCACAACGGAAGGATCCTCCGAGAGATCAGGCAAAATGGACAGCTGTTTAATGTCTTCCGTCTCCACAGCAGCTATACCAAAAGCCCACTGATGCCCCCTTGGGTCCTTGAAATACCCTCTCCTAAGATAGTCTATCCCAAGACTGCACGGAGCCTTGGGGCCAGTCACAATGAGGTGCTTCTGCCACTCCTGCCCAGTGAGGCTCACTTCAGCTTCCAATACAGTCAGCTCTTGGGACCGCCCTGTCACTCCCAAAATACAAATGGACTCTGACCCTTTGAACTCTGATGGCATTAAAGTACACTGTGCACCAGTGTCCCCTAGAGCTTTATACTCTTGTGGATCTGACAGGCCAGGCCACCGAATCCACACCAATCAATAAACACGGTTGTCCCTTTCCTCCATCTGGTTGAAGGCAGGGCCCCTCTAATCCTGGTCAGAGAATTTGCTGCTCACCTGCTGTAAAAATGATTTGGAGTCCCTCCAAGAGGATCGGAATCAAGATCAAACTGTCTGCCTGGTCTGGAGAGCTGGCTGCTGGAAACTGGAGCAGCATTTTTCCTAAGAGAATCCCCTTTGGTGATTGTTTTACCTCGTAACTCACGCACTCGTGCCTCTAGACTTGAGGTGGGTTTTCCATCCCACTTCCTCATGTCCTCTCCGTGGTCACGCAGGTAAAACCACAGGGTGCTTTGGGGTGTATAGCCTCTGAATTCCCTCTCCTGAGCAGAGAAACGCTTGCCCCTAATAGCTGAGAGACTGGCCCCTACAGGTGGGGAGTAGGACATATTCTCTTTGATTTTCCGGACCTCTCGGGCCAGTTTCTCCACAGCTGAGACAAGTGAGGAAGAGAGACTTTCCTCATATCACCGGAGCCTGACAGCCACCTCATTCACCTTTGGTGCCTCTTGTCTCCAGTCTGCTACTGCCAGTGAGTTGGCATATGAGTATGGTGCGCTCCGCACAAACTTCCTCCACATGGATCGTGTGCAGTGGACTTCATCTGCATCTGTGAGTAACTGCTCATTGTCCGGGTCATAGTAAACCAGCTCCCGCACAGCTAATTCTCTTAAGTACTGAATACCCCTTTCCGTATTGATCCACTTGCCAGGACAGCATAGAAAATCCTCACTGAAGGGGTACCTCTTCCTCACGCCTGACAGAGGTGTCCTCCAGAGGCTGAGGACTTGGTTTTTTTTTCCCAATGGCCTTGTCAATGCCCCCTTCCCTGACCAGGGATCCCAGCTGCTTGGCTTCCTTGCCCTCTAATTCCAAGCTGCTGGCCCCATTATCCCAGCACCGCAGCAGCCAGGTGGCAATGTGCTCGCCTGGGTGGCGGCTGGAATCTTTCCGCAGGTCTCGCAGCTTGCCCAGGGACAGGGACCGGGTGATGATCTCTGTCTCTATCTCCCGTGATGACCCTGGCTCATTGTCATCCCTCCCGGAGCGATCTGCTCTCTTTGCATCTTTCTTTAGTTTTACAGGGGCGACTGCTGCCAGCAGAGGTTGGTCATTGGGCTCAGCTGCGATGCCTGTAGCTGGAGCTGGGGCTGGAGCAGCTGCTGTGCCCACCGGGGAAACCGAGGATGACCCTGCAGCTGTGGCAGTGGCAGCATTGGTGCCGGTGGGGTGGGCTGTGACTGCCTGCTGGGCTGGAGAGACTGCAGGGCCGGCTGTGGGGGCATCACCAGTCGCAGTGGCTGCCGCTTGGTTTCCCCCCCCTTCCCCTTTAGGGCACTGAATCAGGTTGAACAGGGCTCGGTAGGCGTGGGCCAGACACCAGCACGTTGCGGTGATTTGTGTCTCTCTGGAGTTCCCAGGGTGGCAGCACACTTTTTGCAGATATTTTACTAGATTGTCCGGATTCTGTACTTGTTCAGGGGTGAGTTTCAAAAACACCGACAGTTCCCACTGCCCTAGACACCTGCCCATGCTGTCCCACACACCCAGCCACTCATAGCTATCCAGGCCCGGGCAGGTCTCTGCATGATGTTGTTGAGTACTTGTTTAATCCTAAACATAACCTGCAAGCCATTCAGGAGGTAGAACAATAGAAACATGCTGACCTGTGCATCCCACGGGTACTTGAAATTCTCAAAAGCCGTTAGGACCAGCCTGAAGGCGAGAGGAGGGGTTTAAGAGTGGGGGAAAGTATCCCCTCCGGTTTTCCCACAGGCTGGGTTCGATTATTCACAAATTCTAAGAGATAGGATCCAAGGTATGGAAATGACCGCAGTGCCGCATGCAAATACAAGCCTAATTTCATGCACAGTGATGTTATCATGTCATAAGTCGGTATCGTACAGTACAGCAAAATCTTAATCCTGATCCTTTTCCCTGAGGTAATAAACAGCACCACAGGGAACACGTATAACACGTATGGGTTCAAATACCACAGCCATTTGATCAAAGAGAGAATCATTTTTGCCAGCAACTATTTAAAAATAAATGCGTATAACAAAATCTAAGAAAATTGTTTTAACACCATCTGCTCAGCCCTGCCGTTATCCTCGCTCCACGCTTGGGTGCCAAATTTAATGTTACGGTTTGGCTGCGGCCGGCAACAAAAGGGTCATGCAGCCGCTCTGCTGCCTTCCCCTCCTCTCCCCCCCTCGCTTAGGTGCGGAGGAGAATGGAAAGAAAGAGGCAGAAACAGGTGGGTTGGGATGAGGGCAGTTTAACAGAACAGCAAACAAAGGGAACAGTAACAACAACGATACAGATAAGGAGAATACACAAAACAAAACAGCAGAACGCACAGAGCTGCTCTCATCGCCTGCTGCTGTGCGCTCCCGAGCCGTGACTGCCTTCCCGCTGCCCAGCTCCCCGACACCGGAACCCAGCATGACGGCACATGGTATGGAATACCCTGCTCTGTTTGGCCAGTCCGCCTGGCTGTGTCCCTTCATGGATTCCAGTGAAAATTAACCCTGTCCTGGCCAAACCCAGGACATACACCTACTTTTTTAGAAACCTTATCAAATATATTTTATGGTCTCATTGTTTTTAATACTTAAAGTACTCTAATAATTACGTTATCGTGTCTCATAAGGATTCTGTTACTATAGGTATGTTCGCTCCTTGTGGAATGTGGCAGAAAATTTCATTGTGTATGATCGGAGGTTGAAACCACTTCATTCCAAACATTTCCTTTCATATTCTGTGAGGTAGTTGCCTTAAACTACTAAAATGTTTTGTTCTAGTGAGTGCAGGGTCTGAGCTTCAGAAAAGACACTAGCAACATCGTATTCAAACTTTATTAGAAAAGAAGGTACTAGCTTCAGTGGGGAACTACTTCACCCTGCAACAGTCTGTCTTGCCTCTATAGAAGTCAATATGAGAAGATGTAAGGCACATTCCTCTGGTTGATACATTTGGAAGGAGATCTAACGAATGTCTCAAAGTTGAGTCACTCAAAATACTCTGTCAAAGGTAGCTGAAGGTGTGTTATCAGCATAAGTTTTGTCACAAAAATTATGAGGTATTGGACTTGGCTGGTGGGAGAAGATCTTTGGAAAGCCAGGTTTGCCATTTTTGCAGCTGACGGAGTGCTGAGGAAGGGAGCATAGAGAGCAGGGAATTGCTTCCATAGTATCTCCAGCTCCATATACGCTAACTTTTGTCGAGTAGCAGTGAGACTTCTCTCTCTCTGGGGCTCGGGCACAGATGTATTAGGCAGAGGAGTCAACGGGCTTCTGCTGTGCCCAGAACCATGCTATTGTAAGCAGTTGCTTATTTTGCCTACGCCAAATTTCAGGCCTGAACTTGACACCCCAATTTTCATTTGGTTAGCTTTTGCTGAAATGTGAGATATATAAAAATTTGTCTTGTGTGAACTTATGCCAATCCTTAAAATGATGACTACTGTTCAGTAAGATTCTACATTTTGGGATAGTGGAGGTTTCCTTGGGACAGAAAAATGGTAACAAAAATTGGGAAATAGGAAATGAAGAACAGTGGTAAATTGCAGAAAATAGGAACAGCATTTTATATTTGCTTATGATGGTGAATAAAATGTTCTTGTATGAAGAACTTGGCATCTTAGGACAACCACTGAAATAATGAAGGGGCTATTTTTAAAGGACATTCTGAAGATAATTAGTATCCTTTGCATTCCTTCAATAATTTGAAAACAGTCAATTTCTGCTTATGTTCCTGTTAACAAAGTAGTGATTTACTTTTTGATACATCTTGGAACATCCTTACACTTTAACACTACTGTAAAACCACTTTTATAACAGTATTGTGACTCTGTTGCTTGAATGTGAAAGCTCATTTCTGGAATTCAGTGGAAGAGAAAGAACCAGTAACTCCTGTAAACTCATTACAATAAAGACGGAATCATTAAAGACATGATTGGATATCATAATGTGAATCTAGGAGACAAGCTGACAAGCTTTCATTTTTTCTATACAAGTAGAAATATCATCAAGAAAGTATATCTGCCCATATTTGTAATGGACTTCAGCGAATCTAGGGAGAATGTCAGGGGGGAGGAACTGTTGCATGAGAAGGCTCAGCTACAGGAATGTAGGTTTGTAGTAAAGTCAGACCAATTAATTTTTTAAAGCAACCACCAAGGCCCATCCAAAGGTAATTACAAGCTGGGCAGTAGTCCAAGAAGAGGACAATATATTGCCATTTCATTTCTAATACTTTAAACACAAACTATATGCAAATACATTGAACAAGAAGAAGAAAAAAAAAACACCACACTTTTTTGAAGGAAGACCTCTATTTGTGCATTTCTTATTTGTTCTACATTTTGGACATTTGACATGTTTTTTGATATATGCACATATCAGGATGATCAGATACAGCTTCACTTGTAATATGCTGCAAGATTACGGCCCTCTATCCTTCTACCCCTACTCCCTTTTTGTTCTGGCTTTTCACAGATATTTTTTTCTCAATGGATCAGACTGCTTTACTGCTATAGAAAGTTCTTTCTGTTGTCTTCCTATAATTTTCTACAATTCGCTGTTGTCTGTCCAATAATTGCGCTACAGTAATATACCTGATTCCCTGGTATGGGACGCTGATAAGCTCACACTGGGCTTTTGTAGGCCAGAGTATGATATACAAAAATAGCAAAATATATTTGTGTGTCACATCTATGGTCTGATTTCTGGTACAAGAGTATCTGTAGTTCACAGTCTATTCCCTAAACCGTGGCTTATTAAATGCTTTGACTGATGGGTAATAACCTCTTCAAGAAGGAGGAAGTCAAAAAGTCCACATTTAAGAATATGTCCCAAGGCTTGAAATAGTGATTTGTTCTGTATCAAATAGAGGTCAACTTTAAGGGGTTACTGAGTTATGACCATTTCAGTTGGTTTGATGTGCATTCATACTGTCTGAGCTGCCATTTTTGAAGGTTACATTTGTTACAGGGCCTTCTGGCCACTTACAATATTAACTAACACCTTATGACATCCAGTAGAGTTCATTTCATTTAAAATATCATGCAAAAAAGTTGTCCAACCTATGAAACTGGTGAATTTGGTAAAACAGGCTCTTTGGCATTTTATTTTGCAAGGGAATTATCCCCCTTTACTAGCCTTACCTTCATTAAATTACAGTCATATTATAAGGGGTATTATAGACAAAGATATTAAAACTTCTGCCTTCCTGATAAAGTTTTTCATACCAAGTGTTCTTTTTTCACCTTAGGGAACATAAAAGATAAAGTTCATGAATGCAGTCTGGGGTCATAAATTGCTTTGGCATGTTAGCAAAATCTATTGGTTTTCTAGCATGTATGACGTGGAGAAAGGTGATAGCTGCACATGATATTGTAAAAGAGTGGAGGAACAAATCAGCTGGCTTTGAACTGTCTCAACATTCCCAAGCCTTGAGAAGAGGGCCAAGAAAAAACTTCTCTATGCTAGATCTATTGTTTCTCTTAAACAAGAAGTAGAGAAGTATTGTCTTAAGTTTTCTCCTGTGTTGTTTGGGTTAAAATGTAAATTTACTTGGATTGATGTAGCAAATTGTAGTTTGGAAAGTGAAATAACAGGTATTATTATCCATTTAATTTTTATTTAAGCCTGCAGAAGGTTTTTTATTGGTTTAAGGCACCAATAAAGTCCCAAGGACATCCATGTTCTAGAAAAAAAGCTTTGAGTTTATAGACTCACTTCAACGATGAGCTGCTTAGCAATGATGTTCTGCTGCAGTGCTGTATTTGCAGAATACTAGCGACATTACCTGTGCTGCACAACACACATATACAGAGGGAATTTCTTCTCCGATGAACTCCCATCCCAGAAAGCAGAGCTTTCCTACAAAGAAATCTCAGCTTACTGTACATCCCAGAGAGAGGAAGTGATTGTAGATACTATTCTTCCGTGTCATTAAATAATTTCTGGAAGGCTTCCCTTTGTGTGTTCTGGTTTTAGTGATTTTCAATGTCAGCTGAAATTTATGAAATATTTGGCAGCTTCTGGGGCTTTCAAAGTGGTTTCGATAACCTCAGAAAGGGAGCAGAAAAGAGTTCACTTTTTCTAGAACAACAAATAGCTTCTTACTTTGACAGTTTGTTACTTCTAATAGTCAGGTTGAAATCAGTGAGGATTTCCTTGACAAATGACTCAGATTTTTTACTACAGGGTCTGTTCTTAAACTTCAGATGTTATGGACATCTTTGAATTCAGTGCCTAGATTCTCTGGAAGTTAAAGGACAAAGAGTTGGCTGAAAGAAGTCAAGTTCCTTTTTTCTACTTGTACAGAATTGTGCTTTCACTGCTTTTGATAGGTAATCCTATAGTGACAACTGCAGGCTTGTGACTACTGTTTGTTTGCTGTAGGGTTTGTGGTAGGAACAATGGGAGATAGATAAAGCTCAAAGAACAAAGATGTACAACACCCAGCCTGAAATGGACGTTGGCTATCTTCTAGATTGCTGGTAAAAAGTAAAGAAGCTTCATGATAATGAACTCTTGAAAAAAAGCCTGTGATGTGGGCATACGGAGTTTCCCTGGAGAGGGATGGATAGGAAGAGGCAGTATGGACAATTTTTTCTAAGGTTTTTATTGTCTATGAAATTATTATAACAGTCTTAGTAAGTTAAAATCTACAAGACAGAGCTGACAGTCTTTAAATGAGTTACTAAATAAAGACTTAATTGTTTTATGTTTCATATATGAAGGACTCAGGATCTCGATGGGACTCACCAGTGGGCAGAAAACTGTTAAAATGCAACAAGCAAATCTGCACTTGATGAGTGTCATTGTTGCGGGAAGTTTCTAATAATAGAGGAGATGAGATAGAATCTAAGAAGAAAACCCACATGGGAACAGTAGGGGTTTACTTGTAATTTGAATGGATATTCCTCGCTCTTCTGTACTGCAGCAAATTGAAATAATCAGAAATTAGATGCTTTGAGAGGAGCCAACAGGCTAGGGAAAGCTGCAGCCCAGGAGGAAACAAAGTGATTTCTAAGCAGTACTAAGAAAAGAAAAACTTTTTTTACATGCAAGGTTATAGAGTCAAGTACATATATCTAAACCACCAAAGCATGCAGTATTAAACTGTTTTTATCTCAATCCACAAGTTTTCTCACTTTTAGCCTTCTGATTGTCTCCCCATCCTACTAGGGAGAGCAAGCGCGTGGCTGTCTGGTGCTTAGTTGCTGGCTGGGGTTAAACCACAACACTGTTGTATTGTGTTGTATTCTTATTAATAAATTCAGTAGAAGATACAGCTAGTTGTGCAGCCAAATAACATATTTTATTCCTAGAATTCATAAAGGTAAATAACTCCAGTTAACCCACAGGTAGCTTTAGATGGCAAGCTGAATATATTGTAGGTGATAGAGTGGAACCTTATAATCAGTCCTAGAAATCGTAACGTCAGAAGTGTGGGTGATGAATATGTTCTGCAATAGCTCATTTCTGGCTGTCTCTTCTTAAAATTGGTTAGGACAAGGCAGAGGCTCCAAACTCCACTGGTCATAGTGATATTAGAGCATTAACAGTTAATACTCATAGCTTTATCACCAAAGGTTACCTGCTGTACATGTCATAGGTAGATGACTATCATGGTTGTGACTGTTACTTTACCTGTTGTCTTTGATTTTTGCGAAAGGGTAGAGGTATTTGCCCAAACAGCATTCTGCTCTGAGCAAGTCTGTGCTGTAGTGGTCTGCTTCTGGTAATCCAGACTGGCAACTGCGTGAAACATCTTGGCAGTACTTCAGAAAGATAGCACTTATATTTAAGGAAGGTGATGCATTGTGAAAGCTGTCACGTTATGTTGTACTGATGGAGGAGCCATGTGGAATTACTGAGACAGAACTCTCTTCAATCACTGTAATCTATGATTTCTCAACTGAAATACATTTTTTTAAAGCAGTGAAAATGCATCTTTAGATATTTTAAGGCAAAACATGCTACAAATACTATCAGTACTGTCCATTGAATATTGCATATATAGGGATCTTTATCTAAGTGTATCAGCTGCAGGAACACCTACGAATGAATTCTTGTCCAGGAAGATGAACCCATGAAAAAAAAGATGTAAAAAATAGCTGACTAATGTTTAAATAAGGTGCATGATATCTAGGTCAACCAGTTAAATTTCTGACTGATCTGCCTTTTCTTACTGAATGCATTCTAAAATAAAATTCTTGGCTGAAGAAAACAATCTGAGTGTATCCTTGGGACTTCAGTGTTTGCTATTATAACATTTCTCAAGAGCATTTAGTATATGAGGCTTATGGCTCTGCTAGTGTAGTTTCTGCACAGGAAATAATTGACTTATGGGAAGTCATGGACTGGGATGCAGCAAGAAACTGTTTGGATTTGATCGAGCCGTCATACTGTACATCATCTGTTCAGCATTACTGTAGGACTTGTTGCTAAAGTCAGTTTAGAGTTACAAAAACACAGCTTGGCAGCATTGTCCTTCAGGACATTCCTTCGTTTGTTCTGATCTGAATTGTGTTGGTACATATCGACAGGCTGTATTCGAGTGGCACAGTTGAGTGTGGTGGGATGGGCCTTTGGTAATGTTTAAAGTGAGGTAGGTAACTAATACCAGTTTCATTATGTTTTGCCAGCCCACAAGTCCTAGGCAGATGAGAATTAGATGAGGAAATTGGATCAAGGGCATGATGGGGCTTGTTTGTGACTGTCCACACTAACATTTCCTATGTAGTTTTAATGAGCTAATGTGCTATGCAGTTGCAGTTAGTAAGAGGTAACACCAGACATCGCTCTCCCTTGGGAAGTATGAGCTAGCTGCATGAGCAGTGAGTGTGTCAAGAGGTAAATATTGTAGCCAAGTCACCGGTTTTGCAGAACTCCAGTGCAGTACTATCTCATTTGCTTGCTTTTTTAACTTTCTAGAAGATGTGATGTAGTTATTGATATGATTTCCTTACTAATATAATGTCTATAGTACATACTTTAACCTTATGAGTCTTTTGAAAACTACTCTAGCTGTAGCAGATGAACAAGTAGCTCAGGGGTTTGTTGTTGGATGGTTTATTTTCCTCTCAAAAAAAACATAGAGGATGAGAGGAAATGGCCTCACGTTGTGTCAGGGGAGGTTTAGATTGGATATTAGGAAAAATTTTTTTAATGAAAGAGTGGTCAGATGTTGGAACAGGCCGCCCAGGGAAGTGGTGAAGTTACCATCCCTGAAGGAGTTAAAAAAATGTGTAGATATGGCACTTTAGGACATGGTTTAGGCGACATGGTGTTGTTGGGTTGACAGTTGGACTAGATGATTTTAGAGGTCTTTTCCAACCTTAATGATCATATGACTTTCAAACGTACTTTGATTGCAAGCTGTTACTTCTTAGACAGTTCATGAATTGACTTACAGAGCAGCTACATGGAAATACAACCTTGCTCTCTAGTGCTTTGCTTCTGGTTATGCTTGAAGTCTCACTGATTGTTCCAAGTAGTAAGAATCAAATCTTGTTTAGCATGTACAAGGTCACAGAACACCTACAAAAACAGCCCCCAAATCAGTCAGTACTCATGTGTTACTACAGATCACAAAGAGGTAAAGAGTAACCACGTCAATAGAAGATAAGAACCAGACAGTGAAATTAACTCAGAGGAAACCAGAATTACAGCCCAAGCTAAATGAAATGCAAGCCAGTAATTTCACTTTGATATTTCAGCTTCTAGATCTTCTGCTGCTTTTCTTATGCAAAATAATTTTTCAAAGGGTAGAAGAGGAGACAGAGCTTCAGGAGCAGTATTGTTCATTCACATTTCTCTACAGATGCTTCATGCAGACCTTGGCACCAAGAGGTGCTACTATTTAACTACATCTGATAGTGTGAGTCCTGCAATAGCTTTTATAGTTACATTGTTATCCCCTCAAGTTGTTAAAAAAATCTGAAGAAATATTCCTTTGAGATTGTCAAAGTAGCTTAGAAATGCAAGTTTGAAAATCATCAGTGGAAGGCCTTTTTTTCTGACTTGTATGTGATTTGTTTGTGGTGGGGTTTTTTTTTTTTTGAGATGCTAGGTGAGTGTTGTAAAGTCAGCTTTGTTTCAGATGTCCAGCACCACTTGCTTGGTGAATCTAACTTAGTGTCTTGTTTTGGGAACGTCCAAGGCAGCTGGATATGATGCTGTTTCGTCTTTGATATTAGAGAATATTTAAGTGGTGACAACTTTCTCTTAAAATAACAAAATTTTCTTACTGCATAACACTGATTGGAAAGGAGAAGACAGCTGGTGAAATAAGGATACTTTAGCTTAAAATTCAGCGTATTAGTTAAGCAACTTTCAGTTTGATGTTTAGATTTGTTATGTGAAGTCCTTAAGTACATCCACAAGGGAAGTAGAACACTCTAGACTGATTTGCTGAATCTGGACTGAAAGGCATTAGGTTGGCATTGTAAATGAGGCCTTTATTGTGGACTGGAACACCATTTAATGAAATAATCCAAAGGCCAGTGAAATCGGTAGAAACATACCTGTTGAATACACCAACTCAGTATCAGACAAAGCATGACCTGCAGTTATTTTTTTTGAGATTCTGAACGTGTTGTGCAATCAGAAATGAAGTTACTGAACTGGCATGAAAAATTATTCTTAAGGTTGAAGCAGCTATATCAATCACAGAAAACATATCTGTTACGAGATTAAGGAATCTTGTATTTTATATAAATAATGTAATCCAAAGACAAGGTGTCACTGATATTCAGGGAATGTGGGTCAACAATTGCTATCAGTATCTGACAGCATAGAAGGATTTGTCTTGTCTTTGCCTCACTGCTAGATTATACTTGCTGAGTGTTAATGCCTTTTGGGATATGTGTGCATGTCTTCTCCAGGCTGAGACTATGAATGCTAATTTCTTGACTTTTATTTACTACATTCTGGCTCTTGTTTGTTTGTTTGAAAATTTAGTTCCACAGTGATACATTTTGGATTTTGTTTACTAAACATGTTAAACTGTAGCCTCTATTAAAACCTAAAGTAATTGTACAGCCTATTGCTTTTGGCTATTTTGAGATGAGTTGGAACTAGCCTCATACTTCTACTGCTTCCCTTTGTATATGTTTAGTTGAAGTCTTTCGATTAGACTCAGCTGTCTTGGTGTTTTTGTTTACAGTATCTTTTGTTTTGATACAAAATAAAAGTAGCCTTACAGATACATTTGTATCCATACAGATTCTATTAAGTGCTTTGATCATGTAAATATTTTATCTTATTAGGTAATGTTTAATGTCATAATGGCATAATGTCATAATGGCATAATGCTGCCCCTTTCTCTTGACTAGACAATCTTTTTGGTATTATCGAGTAAAATATTTAAACACCGATCTGTCTTTTTTCCCCACTTTCTTCTGTGTCTAGTCATTGCAGATACAAATTAATTTCCAAATTTGTAGCTACATTGCTATTTGTGGATTTTTCTTTGCCCATTTTCATCTGTTTCTTTTCTTATTTTTACTAGTTACTTTCTTAATATCTATCTTTTCCTATTTTTAACACAATTACTAGTAATGTAAACTATGTATCCATACATGAAGTGCAAGGAAAACTAAAATATTTTGTATTATCTATATGCTTTGGATGGACTGTGTGATGTACAGAACTGGCTCCTTATTTAGCTTTTGTTAAATACATGCCTACATTGTAGTCAGTGCAAGATTATAGTACATGTGCAACTGGTGTTAAATTAGCTAACTTGAGCACTAAGAGTGGAGTCCTAGCAGCATGGAACTCACTATGAACTGCAGCAAAAATGGGTTGATGCCCAGCTGTTGCTACTCATCTGCATGCTACCGTGGCTGTTTCATTAGCAGTGCCCAAGATGGCTTGTTCAAAGCTTGTGTGCTCTATGTACTTAAGCTGAAGGCACAGCACTCTGAACTTACTGATAATTAATATGAGAACGCTAAACCTATTTTGGAACTCAGACTTGCTTTTCATATTGCAACAGTTAGTGTGAGACCTGACTTTTGGCATTGGGTTCATAGTACGAGTTTGTGTTCCCCCGAGACCTGAAGGCATTTGGATTTAATGTCCAGGTCCAGTACAAAAAGGTGAAAAGATCCAAGCTATCAAACCCCTTTCTTTTCAAAAGAAGTTGGCTCTCTTGTCCTTATTCACCTGTCCTTTAACTTTACAATGTCCTCCTGTGCGACACATGCAATGTAGCAATGGTAGTGTGCAGCCAGAATTTTAATGAAGGAGGTTTGTTTTGTTTTGTTTTGAACATTTTGATGAGCTTAAATGCATCAAGAATGTGCATATCTGACAGCAGAAAGGGCTGAAGGACAAAGACTCATGCTCGCTCTCTGTCAGAGAGGTTTTTGAGTATCTTGCCGTTTGATGTGCTTCATTCCCCTGTAGAGGTGGAAAAGCTATAGATTCATTTCTAGCATAAGTGATCTAGCAGTATGCAGAGAGAAGTAGTGGTACTAAATCCAGGAAAGGTACTAAAATAGCTATCCCGTTGAATTTGATAAAAATGTTAACTGAATTCTTCCTATATACCTTAATGAATTTGCAGGAGTGCTTTTGTAACCCTTTTGTTTATGGAAAGGTCATTGAGCCAATTACAGCAGTTATTTTAGCTTGCCTACGGAACTGCTTATACTTGGTTTTGCACAGTATGTAAAGAAACAAGAATTTGTGAAAAATATGGATACATTTTTCAATTTGCTGTCTCCGTGTTGCCAAGAGTGATGGTCCTTTCAGAGGTAGTGGTGTCTCTGTACTTTGCTTCAGGTAACAGTTGTGTATGTGTCTAGTCTCTGAAGACAGTAATTTTTAGCCCCCCTAGTCTTTAACTGGATATTGGTGTTTCTTGCAAAAATACCAGTATCTCTTGCCTATTCATTCTGCGAGCTGCTTGAACATATGTTGTCTGAAAATCAGTGCTGAACAGCACTTCACAAAAGATTGATGAGATCAAATATCAGATTGTATACATTTACCACAATTACATACCTTTATTTGAGTAACTATACAAAGACATATGCTTGTGAGGAGTGCTACGTGTTAATATGTTGATGGATGCTTGCTAATCTGAGCTTATATTTACAGGAGTTACACTTGCAATTTGTGGTGCATATTGCATAGAATATAGTAGATAAATTTACATTTGATGAAGAACGATGTTTGTTGTGGTTGTTTTTGCTTGCAAGTACTCTTATCAGGTGTATCATGGTAAATTCACTATTACTTCCTAGAATACAGTACCATGTGGTCTGCTGTTTTATTTATAGGATTGTCTTCTCTTTCTGTTGTACATTGCTGTTTCTGTTCATGTTGCTTGTGGACAGTTATTCAAGACCGTGTAATTGACATTTATTTTTTACTTAATTCTTTATTTCTTTGAAGGACAGGTAGTGCATACCCATTTTGAGGGCCCAGGGAATCCCAGATGTAACCCTGCTGGCAAGTGGTGCTACTTCACAGTGTCTGTATGGGTTTGAGGAATGACAAGTAATCAACTCATGGACCCATACAAGCTGAAATCTTTTCAGGTGAAGGACGTAAGGGGCTCTGGGTGCAGTAAGTATAGAGAATATGTGTCTGGCAGTGAAACCTAATGGCCTGTGTGTGGGTGTTTCTGAAAGCATTCCTCTGATAATAAGTTTCATTTATATACATTTTAAATATGTATAGTCTGAGCTTGTTGTTTAGGCACTAGGCAGTGTGAATTAGATATTTATCTGTGTTTTCCATGGCATAAGTAGGATCATATAGTAAAACGTGCTGATGCCAGAGTATGAACTTTGTTCCACCATAGTACGTGGTTAGCAGTTTTATTCTCTTTGTGAGAGGCTGGGCCAGACAGTGCAGTCTGTTACAGTGATTGTAGACATTGAGCTAGAGTTGACAAGAAATGAAAAACATTGGGTATTAGGATGGTATTTCTGTGATCTAAAGCCACATTCACACTTGTGATTAAATACTGCTCAGCATCAGGTGGCTATCTTCCAACTGAGTCATTGTCTGTCTTGAACAAGAAAGTAGTTTCACTGTATTTTCCAACATCAGCCTGAACAGAGGAATAATTTGTCTATTCATGACTCATTTAGTGTAAACAGAAATGAAGGAATTTCAGTACAGTCAAGGATACTTGAACTGATCATCACTGATTTGTTTATGCATGTTGTAAGGGGAAATTCCTGAGGGAATTGGGGAGAATTGCAACTTATCCTAGACTGTGTACTTGCAACTTCTGACATGTATAGGGTATGCATAAATACAAGGAGGGATGCTCCTGAAGTGCATAGGCACAGTGGTCCATACTCAGTTTGGTGTATCATTAGGACTAGGAATACAGCTGCGGGCCCAAAAGGAGAGGCTCGTTAGTGAAGCTAGGTGGATTTTGGTACTCAGAAAAGAAACATGTTCCTTCTGCAGCATATACTTGCATGCCTTGGAGACATGGCAGTATAGGAAATCTTACAAGCTTTTGTCACATTTGTGATTTATGTTATCACAATGACATATCCTGACCAACAGGACTTGATCGCTTAAGCTATTTTGCATTTTTTAATTATGTATATTTTTCTGAGCCTAAGTCCTTTGTACTTAGCTCTTGGTTTCCCTCCGTCCCTCTGAAGCAGGTAGACAGTACTGAAAGTAATTCTTTTTTTTCCCCCCTTACTTTTGATGAGATCCTTCAGTCTGTCAGGCTCATCTCTTCAAAAGGATGTATAGAAATCCAAGTTTTATGCTGTTTGGTTAAAGTTTATTAAAAAAAAAAAAAAACAAAAACAAACAAAAATGTTACAAAATACATTCTTCAGAACTTAAAGTAAATGGAGAGGTTATCTCCTAGGTGAAGACCTACAGATTAATCAAATTATCTTTAAAAGAAAGACTTGCCTGTTCAAAACCAGACTACATAGTCTCAGCCCAAAACAATTGTGTATGATTGCCTCTTGGTGATCAAACCAGATGTAATCTTTTCAGGAGCTCTTACAGCTCCAATTTTTACTGTATTAAATGTTTTCTTGGTTTCTAAACATGACCTACTGATGTTGTAAAGGATATCTCCTAAACATTTTGTCCAATATTTAATCTTAATAGCTATTTTATAACCTGCACTACTAGGTACTTCATAGTTTCTGTAGGTCAGGGCAATTCAGTATGTTATCTGACACTTCCCCTCTTTGTAGTAATCTTACTGTATTTAACATCCATGACTGAAAGAATTCTGTGTTCTGCTGTGAAACAGCCCTCTGCATAGTAATAGCAGTACCTAACTGCTTCATGGTGGTGTATTTCAAAATAGGCTGGTTTAGTCTATGTAATAGAAAGAAAACAAGAAGAGTGTCTCTCCCTTTTTCCCTCCTTCCCCAGCTATAAGTTGCTTAAACTGTTCCAGTATTCCTCTTAAGTAACCGCCATTCACTGCTTCCTCAGTGAGCACTCACTTGCAGTAACTGGGATTCATTAGAGTTAACTTCATGCAGAGGGTTTACATTACTGTACAAATGAGGGAGAATAGGTGTAAGTATGATAGCATGGATTCATACATATAACGTAATGAGGAAAGTAAATCATAATTCAACAGTAAAACTGTAACAAAATTATTTCCCTCAATGATGTTAAAATTTTGCTTATATCCGTAGTTAAAATCTATTTGGTTGGTCCTGCTGGTTTGTTTTCCACCCATATGCTTTGTCTGATGAGAAATGCGTTGGCTAGTGAGGGATTCTTTTGTGTCTCTTTGCATTCTAGTTTGAAATATAACTTACAATCCTGTAGACATGGGTAATTTTCAAAGAGCGATTGGATAATACCTGCTGTACAGAGAAAGATAAAATCTCAGTGAAGGCTCCTGCCTAATCTCAGTAGAGGAGGACAGTGTAAAGACAAACTCAACAAACCGTTGAAACTACCTTTGTGAAAGGCAATCTGCTTTCATATTGAACCGTGGTTCAAGTGAAGTATATGTAGGCTACTCTTGGATGGGGCTTTGAGCACTTAATCTAATGAAAGATGTCCCTGCGCACAGCAGGGGGGATGGACTATAGGCTCTTTAGAGGTCCCTTCCAATCCAACCCTTCCTAGGATTCTATAGTTCATGCTTGAATATTTAGCATTCATTCTGATCACCAAGTTTCACACCGTTAGCTACTTGGATACTTGTCTTGGGTCAGCATCTGGGAGAAAAATTAGCCAGAGAATGTACAAGTTTTATTCCTGTCAGTTGTTGCAACATCAGTCGTCCTGGCAAGGAGTCAGGGATTAGGCATGGCCATCATGCAAGGTCCTTAACCCTGGCAACACCATGATTCAGTGGAAACTTTTGTACAAGACTGAGCGTGCAGGACAGTATTTCTGGCTATTTTTATGGGCATAAATTTGCTTGTTTGCATTATTCAGGTAGAATTTGTTTATTCATATGATTATAATTCTTGTTGAATATTATTTCTCTTTTGCTGGTATTTTATTTTACTGGGTTTTGTTATTTTAAGAGGTATACAAAACAGTATGATACTCTTGTAACAATGCTATTATGATAATAGCATGGTATACAAGATCTTAAAGTTCAATACTTTGTGTTACTACCAATCTCTGAAAAATTGCCCAGAGAAACTGGGATTACAGTTCTTACTGAAAATTTGTTTCACGCTTCATGTAGCTCTTTGCATGTTTTCAGTGTTCTGCGTCATTTTGTCACATTTACATAGGAATAATTACATTGAAATATCTTGTTAGAGAGTGCCTCTGATATACTGGAGTAATTTCTGACAAATAAAATGCTCTCCTGTAAGACAGTACCCTGCAGTTCCTCCTTTTCATATGCAATGTTTTTCAGATTAAGCCAAGATGATTTTGGTAGCACACTGACACACACACATACATGCTGTGCTTTTACATATAAAGGCTGCAGTAGACTTATACAATGAGGTTTTTAAAAATGTTTGCACTGCAGTGCTCACAGTTGCAGTGTAGATGAGATCTTGTTGGTAATTTGGCCCTGCATGACTCCAAGCTAACCCTTAGTTAATACTGCAGAATTTTATTTCAGTGGTAATTTTTCTCAGCAGATTAATTGTCCATCCTGCTTGCATGCCTTTGTTTGAACTCTTCACTTACTCTGACCTTTATTTAAGAATCATGAGAAAGAAACTCCTGTATAGTGAAAAATTTCATCTATCCTTCACCAGCAGTGATTGATACCAGTCACCAATGAACTTGCTTTTCCTCCCACTGCAATAACCAGTCAAGTTTCCTTTAAAAACTGATGTTAGAGGAAAGAATCTTTTCAACACAAGAAACAGCCTTGACTGTACGGCTACAGGTTGGTTACATGAGCATATGGCTAGGTCTGCCTTTCATTTGCAAAGTGGATTTTTGTCTCTGTGTACTCATAAATCATGGGTTGAAGTCTCAAAAAATTATTGGGTCATTTTGTTTATAAGTGTGTTCTTTGTTGTTTTTCTGCAACTGCGAGGGACAGAACGCTCTTTTAAATGAAAGTTGAAATTCTTAATCTGAGACTTTGAGAAAAGCAACAACTGCCATTGGACTTTGTGATACCATAATAAGAGTTGTCAGCACTAGCGGTAATAGTGATAGGAAAAGTGAGGAAAGACTGGTCATGTTGGGCAGTCACTCTCATCCTTTAGAGAACAGCACACACCTGAAGTTGGAAGGGCTACACTATACTATGGACTTATGCAAATGAGTAAAACATTTCTGTTGCTGAGGATCGTTTATAATCACAACAAAACTGTTTCTGTACTGGCAGTGTTTCATTTTAAAACTGCCATTCCATTACAGCTTTGAAATTTGTCCAGAAAAGACTTGTGGTAAATTTTGGGGACTTACGTTGGTTACATTCCTTTTCTCCTGTTTTCCTTCTCCCCTTGCAACTTAAAGTAGACTTCTTGCAAATTCAGTTTCCAACCTGTCAGCAGTGACAGCTGCTTTGTGCTCTGCTGACTCTACATGTCTTTGAGAGGTTGTGCTTCAGAAATTGTCTCTTCCATTCCCAGTAATGGAAATGTTCCTACTGCGGAGCTGGTGTAGTGTACATGTCATTTTATTTTATCTTCATTGAAAAGCAGCTGGGACTAGGCATGAATCCACTAAAATGTCTTGGAAATGGAAATGTCTTTCTGTGACTGGTTTAATGCACCTTTTTGACTGAGAATTGGAGGCGTGCATCTTGCTTTCACCAGGTTTTTAGAAGTCCAATTTATTATTGCTGCTGCTGTGTTCCATTTGTATAACATCTCTTTCAACATATGGACTGAAAAACTGCATCCTGCCTGGCAGCAGGATAGAAATTTGCTTTTTACATCGTGGTTGAAGGTTCTTCAGGGCTGATGAACTATTGAACAACACATGCTGGCTAGTCTAGAAAAGGATCTGATGATCTTCACTTACCATTCAAGTACTGCAGGTAACTTCTGTCTACCAAAAACCCCCAGCCCCCAAAATCCCAAATATTGCGCTTATGTGCTTAGTGTTTCAAGTTCAAACATCAGTTTGACAGCAAATGCTGCCTAATTAAGTATGAAGCAATTCTGCTAAATGAAATAAGCTGAATTTGTAAACTTCATTGAAGTAGTAAAATTAGTCCAGAACTAATGCCTTTTCTGCAATCCAGTAAAATTGTTTCACTGAGAGTATGTGGCTGTTAATTTTGGGGAAATTATGTTCTACTGTAGGACAAATGGATGCATTTGTCAGAGAAGAATGGTTGCATGTCACCCAGCCTTCTGACCGACTGGCTGGGTTGTTCTGCGATCATGTAGTAATAGTATCCCACAAATATGAATTTATTTTTCTTTCAGGTATGAGCTTCTGCTTAAAATGAAGCACCAGCATTCTCATTCAGCAACTTTCAGATATTATTTACATTATGCAGAGAAAAAGGAGCTACAGTTATAAAAATACATGCTTTAAATGAGACAGAGGCAAGTGATAAAATAAAACTTCATGTTTCAAAAGGCAGTGTCTGGTTTAGAAAGAGCAATCTGTCTTAAAGGAAAAAAACCCCAGAGGAGTGAAGGGGAGAGTAATTATTCTGAAACATGTCTCTGAATTAATGAAATTTCTAAGTAGCAAAATACAATGACACATTTTTGATGAAAGCATTCTGCATCTGAAGGAGAAGGGTGTTGTAAGCTGTTACTCAGTCGAGTGCTTCATTGCTACCTGCATGGCTTTCCTAAAGCCTGTGAGATGTTAACTGACATAGTGATTTCTTTTGCATGCCTGCATCTGATTAGTAAGAGTGCTATTGTGTTAAAATGTTTATATGAGTCATCAACAGAAGTGCAAACCCAGGAAGAAGTAACTCTGTGACTGAGGTTTGCTTGGCTTGTACATCTCTTGTACTACCTGCAAATAAACAAAATACTTCCTGTGCTGGGAATTTTCTACAAGTAGGATATCACGTGTTCCCAAGGGGGTAAATAGCCTGTCTCACTTGGATACTGTGGCAAGGTCTAAAATATACCTTAAGTTTCTTATATGTTGGATATGAAATAGTGCTATGATTTTTCATCCTTGTTGAGTTCAACAATGCACATCGGTTGTTTCACTCATCTTGTTCCAGGTCTGGCGAACTAAGCCAGTGGTATTCTATTTCCGAATTTTCTGCCAATCCCTAATGAGGTATGCATTGAGCAACCCTGGAGTCACTTCATGGAAGCTGGGCCTTGAAAACGCTGTGGGGAGTGTTAAGGGCCATCCACATTCAAAGGAAATGTTCTGCAGTAAGATGCTCTTTCAGCTGCCATGTGCTTTCTTGTGCTTCCAGAGATGCTCTGTGAGCTCCCAGAGTAGGCACCCATCCTATGTTGAGCAGAAGTTGGTAGTTACTGTGATTACTTTTGAAGTGACACTGATAATTTAAAAACAAAACAAAACCAACACCCCCACTCCAAAGAAGCCAACCATAAACAGTTACTGGTTAGTAGCCCATGTCTGGCAGGCTTTCGAAATCCGGGGTTAAATGACCATGCAAAGACATTTACTCTCGGCATTGTTAAACTCGATGCAAATGTGGTGGAAAAGTGTTTTGGAGCAAGATCAAGTCTTGTTGGCTGTATTTTTTCTGCTTGTTGTGAAGTGCATAAGAAAACTCCTTGACTTAAATGAAGCATTGAGCTCTTCTGGTCAGGTTGATTAGCCCTGTTTAATCGGATTACAGTTAAAAAAACCCAAACCAGCTGCAGTTTAAAATTATATTTGGCATGTGTAAAGCAACTGACACAAGAGTATATTAATCATAAAGTCTCTTCATTAACAGAGAAAACTCTCAAAGTTTTATAGAGGGCAAATACTGGTTCATCATGGAGGTAGGCAGAACCCTAATTAACCTTTCTAGCAGTGGTGATTTTGGCACAGAGTGTATAAATTTTCTGTGAATTCTTTTATGTCTTTGTAAACCTAGCATTCTGTTGAGCCCTGTTCTTCTAATGCTACAGATTTTATTCTTTGTAAACAGGAACTTTAAACAGGAACATCCACTGAATGTAATGTAAATTGCAAGAGCATGTTCCATTGTGAAGAACAAATTATGAAAATATCTGTCAGAAATAATTACAGTTGATCCCTATGTTGGGCAGGAATATAGACTGTATTATTTGCTGATGTCTCCTTCAGCAATGTTTTCTATAGCTCAGTTATCAGGAATATCAGAATTCAACTCAAAATGGTGAGAAAAGCATAAAATCATGTGTAAGGAGAAAAAAGGGAAATGAAAGGTTATTAATCTTCTATTCTTGGCTTTACAGAGTGGTTTGTAACATGGGCTTACTTTTCCATGACTGTGTAGAAAGCAGAGAATGCTTGTGGTTTTGAAGATGCGGAGGCTCTTGAATGTACAATTGCTTCCCCGTTTTTCACTGACACTGTCTTAAAGGCCTGAAACAGCTGTTTGTTCCTTTTAAAGTTTATACCTTAGATCAGATGTGGCATACAGTACAACCCGTTGTAGAAGACTAAGGGCATATGGAAGTAAATGCACTGGTGGTATCACAGAATGTTCGGGGTTGGAAGGGACCTCTGTGGGTCATTTGGTCCAACCCTCCTGCCGAAGCAGGGTCACCTACAGCAGGCACATGGTGCAGGTATGGTGGTCTGAAGTGCGTATTTTGCCAAGTTGTCTGTAACAGTGACTTTTACGTTGCCTGTAGAATAAATTCATGGGACAAGTTGCAAAGCTGTTGGTTGCCATTGCCCTCTGCTCCCCCATTCTCTAGATTATAAGCCTTGCTACAACTGTCCAGGACACCAAGACAAAACAGAAAGATGAAATGTATATTTGGCAGGACCAAAAAAAGGTAGATTGGTAAACAGCTATTGTAATTGCATGAGTCTGGTAGAAACTGAAACATCGACATTATTCTTAAAGAGTAGACAACAATATATCTTTCTAATGTACCCTTTCCTCACAATATGCAGTTGATAAGATTTTATTAGTTGCATCTGTTAAATTTCTACTCTTGAGTGTTTCAACACTGATGATTTGAGGGTTGTAATTTACTTTTCCTCAAAAGGCTTCCTTATTTCTCAGAATAAGCAATTTTCCCTTTCCTGTAAGCCTTCAGTACTGTGCAGAAAGAAAATCCAGGATGTGGACTCCTTATTCTTATATAATGGCACATTTAAGGAATAATGTATCGCTTGTTTATTTGCCTTTCGGACTATTCTCTATACCCAAAGGTCCACAGCTACACAAATGTTCTCTACATGAACAGGATATTGCAGTCACTGACTGTCGCAATCCATTGTAGTGATCTCCAGGCTTTTTTAATCCAACAGTGGGTGAAAGTATTGACCTTAGAAAGGCTGCAGAGGGTTTGAAAGAAAACAGCTAGTTTAATGAGAGAAAATGGACACTCAGTGTCCCTTGCTCATGTTATCAGTGTTGTTTTGAATTGGAGCATGGTAAAATGGTAAAAATGGTCCCAAAATGAGATAACTGTCCCAGCTCAGACCCAGGCTTCCTTAACCCTGCATGTCTTTAAACTCCTTTGAAAGCTGTCTTCCACTGGGACAGAGGTGAAACATCTCCAGGCCGCATTTGTTGAGTGGTCCCCAAATTTTCAGCTCTCCCCAGGAAGACCTCTGACTTGTAATTACAAGTGTGTCACCTGGACAAAATGTAAATTTGCTGTCAAACTATCCTACCACTGGTAAGGTATCTGGGGCCACCTAATTACTGATGAAAACAAGCTTAACAAAAAGGAAAATCCCCTCAAAAGAAGTGAACTACTCTGGACATGTTACATGTTTGTGAAATGTTCATATTGCACTGTGGTGTATACCGTAAAAGTGCGAAGTAATACAAAGAGATTCAGTACACAAAAATAAACTCTTTCTAAAGGTGTATTGTTGTTGGTAGCTATTGTTTGTAGTCTACCCCTGTGAGAGAGAACTAATTGTGACTAACGACTTAGTTTATGAAAAATGTCTGTGAGTGTTATGACAGAGCTGGTTTTGATTTGACTAGTCAATGAACCTTTGAAAAAACATTGAATGAATATGATGATTTACAGGATAGCTCTAAGCCCGGACAGTGCGTGGGTGAGGTAGACTGCATTCTGCAGACCCAATCTATTTAGCTATGTATCTTACTGTGAAGTTTCACCTCTAAATCTAATTCCAGTGTTACTTCTCTTCTGTGAGCAAGACTGTGCAGCTGTAGATGCTATGCAAAGCCTTACACACTATTTGTGGTGTAGAGGACATTGCACATGCTGATATTTCCTTTAGGCCCATATTTAAATTTTTGCAAAATCAAGATCTTGATACACATCTAATATTCTTCTCTGTGTAGCACAGATGTGTAGTAATAAAATATAAACAGAATATATTAATAGTGTAAATGATAATATAAAAGATGAGTTAGTAGTACCTAGTACTGTGACTGCTCCTAGTTCATCTTTAAGTGCTCGTACATTAATATGAGAACAATGATTAATTACGATAACATGCTAAAACATTAACAAGGACTAAAAATAGTTCTGAATGACATTCTGTCTTAAATTCATTTGCTAAGCAATGCTGAGAACAGCTGCAGAAAATCATAACACATTCTTATATCTTATGTAGCTTAATTTTTTTTTTACTTGGTGAGTGGTTTTCTCGTTTTAACTGGGTTTGGTGTTTTGGGGTTTGTTGGGTTTTTTGTTTGTTTTGGGTTTACTTTGATAAACATAGCCAGTTAAGTTCATGATATAATGCGACCTGGTAAACTTAGCTCCCTAGGTACTGGTAGGTACTGGTCCTACTGGAGCCAACTGCTGGCTGCGTGTTAAGCAAATGCATGGGAAGTACGAATAAATGAGACATTTCAATTCTTGGGTCCCCAATATGTAATTGTAAGATGATCTGCCATTAAACAAAGCTTGGGTGATGTGTGGAGAGGAGGTGTTAATGCTGATCCAGCTGTTCTGCTTGGCACCACTCCGAGGTCAGCCTGGGAAGACTGGTGCAGAGCCTGTACCAGGAATTAATTTTGCTGGAAGCACCATTGTCGTAACGATGTTCAGGTCTGTTCATACCCTGCTACAGGAGGCTAGAGAAGTGACACAACTTCCCGTGAATCTGTGTGGTAGAAGAGTTAATGGCAGCTCAAAATGCAAGATAGACTCAACCTGTGCTCATTCAGAGGTTCCTGTTGTGTCTAGATGAGTACAAGAAAAAGCTTTTGTTCCTTTTTCACTTTGCATCTAGTGAAACATCACTCAGTGTTAGGGTTCTCTAACAGCTCCAGCAGCAAACCAACAAGAACAAAAAACACTGAAACGGTGGAGTTGACAGTTTACCCTAATGGAGGGAGGATCTAGGCAGATGCATGCAGGCTCCATGCCTCCCCAGAAGTAATATCTTCTATATTTTTGGTAGGATATATGTGCTTAATATAAAACAAAAATAGTCTGTCTCTCTGAGACCATAGTAGTTTAGGTACAAGAAATGGTGAAGTTCTCACCACACATGTGTCTCATTATTTTTAAATGTGCTGAATGTGTGCAAATTCTTTATGCTTTGCATCTGAGGATAAATAGTACAGTTCAGCAGAGGAACATCTCCAATATGGTATGTTGGATACTGAAATCATGGCATTCACAAACATGTATGTATTTCACATATCTAGTCTGCCAAGCGTGTTCATTAAGTTTATAAATTTTCAATGTTTCTTGAGATGTAAAATTACATTGTCAGAATGCAACACTGTTTCCTGAATCTTCTTTTTCTCAAAGATAGTAGCTTCAGCTGTAAATTACTAAGACATGCTACCTGCAGATAAAATGTTGTGGTAAATTAGAAAGCCTGAGAGACTGTGAGATGGAACTGAAATCAGACATGGTTTTTGGATAGGACTAAGGTACGATAAATCTAGTACATCGCAGCTCACAGTAATCTGCTGAAATTACTCTGTCTAGTTATTTCAGAGAATGTGTTTCATTTAAATTATGTAGCATGGGGCACTAGCCCCTATGTGGGCCAAGTAAAGACAGCTGGCACAAAGGATAAATTCTGATGCTTTTTTATTGCAGAGATGTAGCCCTGTAAGTTAGAGAAACAGGCTAGAATAATGAGAACAAGAATAGGACAATATTTTTCCTGCTATTCTATTGTGGTCAATATGTGGCATTTCTGCTGATTGAGTTTCAGTTTGGGAAAGTGTCTGAAATTTTTGTGTTGTATTACTGCACATATCTATATGTATTTGTGGAAAATCAATAAAAATGTAAAAATTCCTGTCTTCAGCTTGAGCATGTTTTGTGTAAATTAGGGATGAAATGTTTTTATAATATTGTGTCTCACCAGTTGTCTACTGCAGTGAATTTGTTTAGTTTGGACTCATTAAACATCATAGAGGACAAGATGACTGAAAACTCACTCAGATTAATTAGTGACCGCCTAAACTACTAAAACTTGCTTTTCTCTGTATTTCTAGCTTCTGATTAATTACACTTTAAAAAGTTATTTTAAGTTGAAGGATGAACAGACAAGCTTTATTCCAGCAGGAAAACAAGCTAAAATTTTCAGTCTTGTCCTGGTTTCAGCTGAGACAGAGTTAATTTCCTTTCCAGTAGCTGCTGTGTTTTGGATTTAGTACAGGAACAATGTTGATAACACTGATGTTTTCAGTTGTTGCTATGAAATCCAAGGATTTTTCCCAGTTTCTCATATTCAGCTGATGAGCAGATGTGCAGGAGCTGGGAGGGAGCACAGCCAGGCAGCTAGCCCAAGCTGGCCGATGGAAATATTGCTTACCATAGACGTCATTCTTAGTTTATGAATGGGGATTGGCTGGGGTTTCTCACTTCTGTGGATTTGAATATTCTCTTGTCTGGGAGTATGAACTTGTCTGGGAGTTTGGTCTTTTTGAGGAGTTTCGCAAAATTCACAAAATCTGCAGTTTTTGGGTTCCATGGTCACTGCGTGGGGACTGACTGTGAATCAGTCATTGGGTGGTGAGAAAATTATATATAGTTTGTTTTGCATATTCATTATTATCATTACTGGTAGTAGTATTAGTAGTAGTATTTCCTTTGTCTTATCGAACTGCCTTTATCTCAATCAACAAGTTTTACCTTTTGTCCATTTCTCCTCTCCATCCCGCTGGGGGGAAGCAGCTGTCTAGTGCTTAGCTGCTGGGTTAAACCATGACAAATCTGCATGACAATGATTGGTATCCTGCTTGGCAATATCTGCAAAGATGCCACAGCTTACCATGAGATGCTGCAGTACAAAAGCTATCTCATTTTGTCCAGCTTATGGTGCGTTAGCAGGCACCTGCAGGTAGCCTTCACTGGAATCGTAGTGATTCAATGTAGTGTCTTTCAGGTGGGCTCTATTGCAATGCAGGAAGGGTGGAAAAAAACCAAAAAAGGGTTTGTTAGGTGAGAACAAATGGCAGCTGAAGACAAAGTTTGGAACAATAAAACAGTGGTGATGGTTAGCCAGATTTCAAGTGTCTTATGGTAACCAGTGTGGCCACTTGTTATTTGTTGTTGTAAATATTGTGAAATAGTATTATATTAAAGGTCTTGTGATAATGCAGTTGGGGTCTAATAAAAGTGGATTTTTTCTTCAGTGTGTGTGTTACCATTTTAAAAAGCTGTGATGTAGAGTAGACTTAGAACTCTGCTTTAATCAGAATAGTTAGTGGCGGTCAGCTTAGGCCAAAAAAAGGAAAAGACCTTTTTACTATTAACCCAACTAAAACCTGATGCCGTGAAAAGCCGGAATTGAAGACTCAATAGTCGGCAGACTATTATGCAGGTATTCTTTATTGCGGCGCCGGGCACACGGGGGATCTCTCCTCCAAACCTGTGCACCGAAGAGACACAGTTACTAGGTATTTATGCTATGTTAACATACATATTCATTACATTTGCAAGAAATGTTTATCATAGTAATGGCTTTTCCGAGAATTCATTAATATATGGTAATGTCCGTCCGGCACATGTTTGTTTGGCGTCTCTCGGTGGGGTCTTCAGATTATCCTGCAGCCTCCTTCTCTCTGTAGTTTGCATACCTGTTCTCCCAAGGCCCAGGCGCCTAAAGGGATTATTCAGGAGTCCCTTGTTT
>Ga0065711_1032388_pt1 | contig 27449 bp, 13 predicted proteins | sample Hoacrofraction12_FD_59098 | JGI IMG/M metagenome (GOLD analysis project Ga0065711, IMG submission 59098) | Hoatzin crop microbial communities from Cojedes, Venezuela - Epithelial fraction 12 v2 (version 2) | ecosystem: Host-associated > Birds > Digestive system > Esophagus > Crop | place...
CCAACTTTTTCTTTTTTTTTTTTTTTTTTTTTCCTGTCAGAATAATTATTTTGGTCCAAAAAAGCCGCTTTATGCATTCTTGAAATGGAACCAGAGGACACAGCCTGTCCTCCCTGCTCCATCGCATACCTCACTGATGGCATCACTTGAATAGCATTATAAACCAGCTCTGGGGTGCTAATGTAGTGAAGCCATGACACTATACTCTTCCTTTCCCTTTAGTCAGGGGCAGTAAGGACCAAGGACTAGATTTTCTTCAGGATTAAGATTGTCCTGGAGAAGCATGTATGTAAGGTTCTCTGTTTCCTTGTGTCCTGACACACCTTTGAGTGCAGAAACATTCAGGCCTTTAAAAAGCATCTGTTAGTCTACTTGTTTACATTAATGTTACCAACTGAAGATCATCGTGGTGAGTATTTCCAGAAAATACGGTAAAAAATGAAGGAGTACAAAATGTGCTAAGGTTTAAATAACAGACGTTTGGAAAATCTGTTGTTTTGGGGCAGTTTTTATCATTGTTAATAATATCTTTTGAATTGGGCTACTTTCCTTACCTGGCAAATAAACTTGTGCCAACATACAGATGACTTCTCCGTATCTTAGATCCAGCTCTCACTTCTCCTCCTTTGATTACCTGTGTGCATGTTATCTGAGTCATTGCCTAGCTAGCCAGCAAACAGGTATCTCGTAGGCCTGTTTGCCCTAATGCTGAATGCAACTTTTTGACTCTGTATACAAATTGTATCAGGCTGACGCTACTGATGATGTGTTTCCAAGTTTACAGTGCCTTTACAACCAACCCTAGGAATATAAATGACAGTGTGCTTGTTCCTTTCCTTTGTACAGTTTGGTCAGGAGCTCAAAAATAGCTAAATCTTGTTGTTTCTAGCAAATCTTCTTAACAATTTATTGTTATTGTTTTCTTCCTTTAGATTATAACACAAGTGAGCAAAAGCAAGCATGTAAGAAACATGAACTTTACGTGAGTTTCCGAGACTTAGGATGGCAGGTATGATTATAAATGTCGCTTCCTATCAATTCAAATTAGGACAATCTATTTTACTGTCCTTATTACTTACAATCTGTTTTCTTCGTGGTAATTGGTATTTCACTGATGAGAGATAAATCCTTTAAATGTGTTTTGTAATGAATCCTTATCACTACTGCTTTAACTTTTTCGGCTGCTGTTCTCTCAAAGATTTTGCAAATGTTAATGGCTTTAAGATCTGGATTCATTCACGTAAGTTAAATCTGAACTTTTGTTCAGGATATGAGTAGGTCTGCAGTAAATAAAACCAAAATCCCCACAATGATCAATGGAACTTTTGAAATTTGTACTTGAATTCTCCCTGGTTCAATGCTGTCTACTGCAGCTCAGAGAGATTTCACTGGGGCAGGGAAATAGTCTGTAGGGAACTAGAGCTTGGATTACTGATCAGTGATCTTTATAACACCATAGTTAAGTTTATATAATTTCTAGGAAAAATTCATCCTGTCATACAGTAAGAAAAAAAAGAAGGTACTTGTAGTAAAAGGTCATAAAGACAGAGGCAGGCCATTGCGAGCAAAGAAAATAGAGATCAATCTAGGTTTTTTTTCCAGAAAGCAAGGAGCTCTAAGAACAAGAAGGCCATCAGCAACCTATAACCTAGACATATTGCATATGTAGGTAAGAACCCAGAGATGGCTGTCTGTGCATTTCACATTTCTCAGAATTATTTTAAAACAACTATCCATGAGCAGAACAAGTCTACGAGGAGAATAAGCATGCTGTGTCTTTAGTGACAGCTCACACTTTACGTATCTAGCTTGGATTGTCATATGGCCTCATTACTCTGCCTGACTTTTTCTAGTGTGTTTACCCTCACAGCAGCCTGAAAAAGCAGACAGAGACTGTTTTCCCAAGTCTGCAGAGCATGATCACCCTGTCCACAGCCACAGAGCAGGCTTGTGATATTGACTTGAGCTCAGGCTAATTAACAAGAAAGCCATTGTCTTTCTGTAGATCACACATTTTTCCAGGTATCACCAGATTTTTTGTTTTTTGAAACAGTAAATTCTGACACGCCTCAAGGTGTGCAAGGCTCTCAGATCAGTTATTCAAGCTGGCCATAGAGAAAAGAACTTTATTTTTTTCCCCACAAAAAATACTTGAAGAATTCAAAGCTGAAAAAGCCAAAGATGCACTGTACAATATTTGATCAGTGAAACTCATGGTGAAATAAGATAAAAAGAAACAAAACCCAAGAAGTAGGTACTTGATCCTCTCTGCCCTTCCCACAGCACCTCCATTACCTTTGCCTGGCAAAGGAGAAATTAAGCAAACTGAACCCAGAGCTTTCATTAACATTTTAAAATATTTTCCTTCTAGTGGTCTTTTTCCCATGCTGTGTTGTTAGAAATACTCAAAATGCATGATTCAGTGACATTCCAGTGGGTAATCAACAACCCTCGGTCTCATGTAATAATATAATTACTAGTATTGAGTATGCTGAAGAAAGAGGAAGCATTTTAATTACTTTTCTTGCACCAAGAAATGCTCAAGATTTTCAGTCTGGGAATAAAAGAATTCTGACAAACATATTTGGACCTTTAATCCTCCTTACAGCCTCATTATTTCGTATTCAGTACAGATTTGGAAGTTTAATTTAACTTTCATCTGAGTTTTGCATGGATAAAGCAAACACTTCTCTTTTTTTTTGCAAAAAAAATGTAATTTAACATGCCACATGCTGAAGTTCATTTTGTCCTTGGACAAGTCTTAGTTAGTTTGGTATAGTTTAAAACTCTCTGAGTGAGAGAAAAAAAAATTAAGTGGGTTTATTTGTTCTTGTTCTAGGATTGGATTATTGCACCAGAGGGCTATGCTGCGTTTTACTGTGATGGAGAGTGTTCATTCCCCCTCAATGCCCACATGAACGCAACAAACCACGCCATTGTTCAGACTCTGGTATGCCTCTGCCTATGTTGTATTTGCCTATTTTGTAGTTGTGTCTTGGGAACAGGGGCTGTCTCTTCCTATCTGTTTGCTGCTATTGGATTTTTATTTTATCTGTGTAAATGATCGCCCATTTCAAAGGTGTGCTTTGATGATTACGTTGGAGAGAAGATGAACTGCCCAGAGTGACCTGTGTGGTAGGTGTCCCTTCCATTTCAAACGCAATAACACATGAGAAGACTGTGCCGTATTACTGGAGAATTGTGTAGGCAGGAACCAAAGGGCCTCCCAGTCCCACTTCCAAGAGTTTTCTGCAGCTTATTGCAGCTCCATGTTAACATCTACATGCTATACCTTCCAGAAATGTTGACTCTTGGCCACTCTTTGGACCTCTGTTGTCAACTGTTGGCAGAGATACTTAAACCGTAATTTAATGTGAAGCTTTGCAAGCAGATGCATTTGCATCTAAGAAATTGTGTTCAGTCATGCCTGGTTAACAAATGAAAGTTAGAAATAAGTGTGTTTGGATCTGTTGCTCTGCCTGGTACACGTAAAAGAGGATTTGCAGCCAGCTTTCTGCCTCTGCTAGTCCTTATGTTAGTCTTGTACATCAACTGCAGCAGCCAAAAAAGATGATCATAGTTGAAGCAGCTGGCTAGGCCTCCTCTACCCTAGCAGCATTCAGCTACGGTTTGGAAAACACAGCACCTACAGAAACCAAGACCTTGAGAGTATGCCTAAATGTAGTGCCGTGAGTCTGATGTCTGGTCATGATTTTTCACGTGTGCCAGCTGAAGAACTGGTTCTGAACAGCATCAGTATCAGCAAACTCATTAAGCAGCAGAGGAATGAGACATAATATGCAAGGAGGGAGTGGGAGTACGAAATCAGAACAGGATAGGGTTGCCATCCCTAATTAGTTTCTGGAAAGGTCAAGGCACTAGACTGCAATTAGAGAAACATGGGTTTAAGGATCCTTCTGATTTAAACTGATGACAGGAAAGTATCCTGACCACCAGACTATGCTGATGTGTCTGCCCATGGATGGTGATCTTTTTGTTTGATATTGACATAAAAACCCTGGCCCTGAAAAACCTTCTCCTTCAGAAATGAGGGCAGCTATTACCCTCCTAGGAAAAAAAAAAACAACACAAAACACTTAGGAAAAGGGGGAAAAAAACCCCAAAGAAACAGAGAGAGTTTGCTTCCTTTCTAACAGAAAACAAAATCTGTTTGTGAAAACTGCCAAGTATTTCTACATGAAAGTGATATTTTTAAAACCTCAGCATGTGCTGAGACCTTTTCCCTTGCATTCAACTTCTCATTTATGCACCTTCTACAAGTCCAGCCACCAATCCAAAATTATTCCTCTATACCAGCATTCAAGTCAGCAAGATTCACAAAAAGAAAGGAAAAAGTCAGAGGCTGGAAATAAACAGAAGAATTGAGGTAAGGGCTTCAGGTGAAAGGGAACAGCAAATGCTAGTTGGCAAGGAATATATTAATGTGCCTAGAAGATGATAAAGAACAGCATATATGCAGTCCTGAGCTGAAAAGAAATATGTCAGCAAAGCAATAATTTAGCATTATGCAAACACTGTCCAGAAAAGTTGCCAGTATCAGTGAGATCCTCAGGTTATTGTTCCATCCTGCAATTATGGACTGTTAAATAAGAAGTGGCCCAGTACTACTTTCTCCGGACTGTCTACCCTTTCAAAAAATGGTTAATTTCCCATTGTTATTTGTGTAGTTTGTCCTATTTTTCAAATTGGATACTTAAATTTTCCCTCCTTTTTATGGCCTTTTTGGAATTGTGTGTCTCCCTCTGCATGTACTGTACATGCATTCAGTTGTGCAGCCAAAAAATCATGAGCCTAATTAAATTTTAACTGCACATAAATTAGATGAGATAACAGTAGTTGAATGCTTTCTGGTTTAAATTATACAAAATTCAGATTTACACAAGGTGTGCACATGGGGATGGCTTGGGAAACAATTATTCATACACTCCACCCTAATCCAAATGTAATCATCTCCCAGCCATACTGATTACACCATTCTAAAAAAGCCCACTCTTATGGTTGGGAAGTGATTGTTCCTTGGTACCCCTCCAAACTTTACTGACTCATTATTTTTTTCTTTTGTAGCAAGAATAGGAGAAATGCTGGGCCAGTACCTCCCTCTCTTCTTTTTCTGAGACTGAACTTAGGCAGTCAGACGATACAGATGCATATAAATACAAGACAGACTGCATTTAATGAATTATATAGGATTTCTTCTCCTCTCTCACTTCCCACCTACCTCCAAACAGCTGTTGGAGTAGAGCTGAGCCTATGGGCATCCAAATCAGTGGGTTAGCAGGTAGATGAGCCCTGACTTCCAGGCTCACTCTTGAAAAGGCTGTGAGCATCGCTGTCGTGAGGGGCTAGCAGGGCCATTGGAGCTCCCAGCCAGCATGGAAGGGGCTGATAGGACCAGGAGTTATGGCAGGGCAAACATCTGCCTAGATGAGGCACAACCATGCTTTTCTCCAGTGTCTTGCTATTCATTTGTTAAACTGTTTTTAAATGTGTGTCTAAACCCTTACTAAACTGCTACTTCAGGATTTGTTATTGTTCATTTCAAAAGACCTTCTCATGGTAACAGTTATGTAAAAATCGTTTCCTGATAGACTGTTCTCTGTTGTCTGGCAAAGGCTCTGGGCTTATATCACTGCAAGACAGATGGCTCTAACAGATTTACAAAGACTTAACATACAAATGAAACCTATTACTGCTGAAGTCTTCATCCATGCCTTAATAATCTCTTACCCTCTCTATTACAACTCCCTCTTTTCTGGCCTCCCCAGTTTCCAAGTCTTCAGCATGTGTAGAATATTACATCCAACCTTCTTTCAAGTACAAAGAACTTGTATTTCCCCCATTTTCAGATATTTCCACTAGATCTTGTTCCTTCTGGATGCTGTTCAAAACTCTTTTCCTTCTCTTAACCTTTCATTGATATATTTCAGCCTAGTGTACATAAAGTCTTCTCTGCCTCAGCCCTTTCCCCAAACCTGCTGTCCAGCTGGCACCCACCTTATGAATTGATTTTGACTTCAGTGGAAGTAGAATTGGACCCACGGATTCCTAGATAAGACCTTAAAATGCACTCTTGCTGTCTGAGAGCCCACATCTTACCGTTTCACAGGCTGAAAACAGTTTCAGTACGAGCCTTTGCTGTCTGCAGCAGAATTTCCTCCAGGCTGAGATGCTGACACAGGAAAGCATTTTAGCACATGCTGGTGTCTCGGTGAGACCCGGGACTTGAGCATGTGCTTCAGGTTAAGCACCGTCCTTAGCAGAGAGGTACCAACAATAAGTTTAAGTGTTTTCCTGAGCAGCTGCCTAACTCCAACTCTTTTCTAAATTTCATCTGAAAGCCAACTCTCTGTCTTGGCCACTCCTCCTCATTTATTTCTCCATCTGTGATTATTGTATAACTCTGCCTGCGTGATTGAAATCAGAGGAACGTTCTGGAGGTAAGCTGCGCTTGAAAGTTCCTAACCAAGGAAAATCTCCAAACACAGCACTCTGAATTGCAAAGACAAGTTTTACACTGATGTTGTCCTTGTACCTCTCTGATATACGAGCTATGTATTTTTCTGTCTTTCAGGTTCACTTGATGTTCCCTGATCATGTACCAAAGCCATGCTGTGCACCAACAAAACTGAATGCAATCTCTGTGCTCTACTTTGATGACAGTTCCAATGTTATTTTAAAAAAATACAGGAATATGGTTGTGCGTTCATGTGGCTGCCACTAGAATAAAAAAAAATAATCTAAAGCAGAGGGGTTTATTCAGAATTGTAATAAAGTCAAGATATGAACCTTGCTGATGAAAAAGCAGTCCTAAATTTATTCCATTTCATGTCATCTCTCATTTAAATGTACAGTATAATTTATATAGTAGCTTTTATTTATTTAAAAGTATATAGTTTCTTTTGTATGAACAGAATTTCAAAACCATTTATTTTATGGATCACCTCACTATGCAGTAGAACTTCACAAACTAATTTTTCTGTTGACCATACTGGAATCTATTTCATTCCTTTTCAATTTTTAAATGTAAATACTTTCTAGAGATTTTTTTAAAGCTAGAAACTCCAGAACTTCTGTAACTGCTTCGTATTGTTAAAGGAACTAAAATACATTTGGTCATATTATGCCAATGAAAACTGTGGTGGGGTATTTGTTTAGAAAAAGGCGCAGAAAGAAAATTAAACAGAACTGCTTGGCTAAACACATTTTTTCTTCTAGAAGTTCTGCTCCATTAGAAAACGTCAAATGTTGAGCACTGCTGAAGTAAATAAATAGTATATAGAAAATAGAAGTGAAAAGATTGCACATAATTGTTCTAACTATTTTCTTTAACAAGATGAGTGTAACTGGGGGAGTGTGTTACCTCTTGGCTTGTGGGCTGCAGAGTTTGCAACAGACTCCAAGCTTTGGGAATTCTGTGGAGACAGACTCTAGCCTCTATCTATAACTTTTCAAGTTAACACTAATAATTGAACTACAACGTTCTTACCTCAAATCATATCAGTCTATTATCTACTACACTGCTCCAGCAAATATTTTTGTAATAACAGCAGAAGGTAAAATCAAGCAAAAAAACCACACAAGCCTTCTTATTACATACACAAGTTACTCTGTACACAAACTATACAGAAGACAGGGTATGGGAGGGCTTTGCTTTATTTAGGTCCCACTTTTGGATGTGTTATCTGCGTGTGTGAGAGAAGGCACAGGGGATGCAGCAGTTGTCACCTGTTTCATTGAAAATCTTGTCCCTGATGGTGGCTGGTTTCAGGAAAAAAATAAACACACCTTTCATATCGAGCCATTAGGTAATTTGCAGCCTACTTTCAGTCCCATCTGCTTTTCAGGTGGAGATTTGTTTAAATCATGAGACTTGAGATGAAATATCTTTTTTTTTACAATTAACTATTGTCACTTCAAAAATTCTTAAATCCATATAAATCATTTTCAATCTTCCTAAATGTTTGGCCTTGAATGAAATCCTGGGGTTGTGAATTGCACAGCTAATTACAGATTATCATTCCTACCACCATTACCCACATGCTTATTTTGAATAAACTATATTTAATGTCTTTGGACATGCCTCTGTTTTAGTGTTATGAAAATGGGAAAATAGAAACTCTATTTTCGCTTTATTATATCACTAGTTCTAATATACGCTTTTATCATGAATTGCCTTGATTAAAATGCTTCATCTACATAGTTCTCAGAGAGTTGTTAAAAAATGGATAGGACATATCAGTTTCTCCTTACACAGTCTATTCACGTAAACTCTGACTTCTCTGGTTATTTAAAGCATATTTCAGAAAACTCAGATTATTACAGACTGATAAAATCAGCGTGAGTGTGACTGTGTGCATGCATGTGAATGTACAACTGTCTTTTTTCCAGAAAATAATTTATTTTATCTTGGAGTAATACAGAAATCCTTTTTATGCATACACTGTTTTTTTAAAAAAAATTAACAGTTCTTATTTCAGCCTTGGGAGCTCTTTCTCCTTAATACAACAGTCCCATTTTACACTTCTGTCTTTATTTTATATTTACGTTACCTACATATCTACATTTAGTTGCAGTTCATGCACAAGGGTGTATAGCAAATTAACGTCTCCAACTGAATTACCATTTTGGAACAGTTAAATTCCTAGGTTGCCTTCAAAAAATTTACTGGTTTCTGTATAAATTGGGTAGGTGGATATGCTTTTCTGAACTCAATTTATTCTAAATGGAATTTGATAGAAACTAAAATTTGGGTACATTAAGTAATATATATTTAAATAATGGTGTACCATTTTGCGAATAAGAAACCGAAGTTTAATATTATATTATTCTTTAAAATATGCTGTTGGAATATATTTCTATATTTTGAGACATAATAAACCTGTAATACTGTTTTCTTCTGCTGTGATTTTGCTTCTGAGACACATGCAAAAATGACACTGACTTCATATATTCTTTTAAAGGTAAAAGCAAGAGATCACTAACAATTATGGACAGATTTTGTTGCAGTTCACTTTTTAGTAGACATTTTGCAAAGTTACTTTTATTTTGCTACTCCTTAAACTGCAGCTGGTGAACCATCTACACTGTTAATAAAAAATCATGCATTCAAATCATACCTCCAAATGCTGATACACTACTCAAAATATATGAGAAAGGAGAAACAGTGTTTAAAATTCTCCATAAATTCCTAGCTGGTCTTTTCTCTATTTTGAAGGAAGGATAGTGGCACCACACCTTCTGCATGCTCTGGATAAGTGTATATATGTGTGTTTTCATGTGAACTTGTTCAGGTAAACCCTTCTCCAGTAGTACATAAAAGGACTTTTTGTTCTTTCTCTTTGTCCTATCAAATATCTGTTATTTTACGTGTATTTATACATAGTATATACACACATATGAATAATATAACGTGTATGTAATTATATTAATTATATTAAATGTATACCCATATCTATAGCTATATCTGTTTCTATAGTTACAAAGACCATTCCATTATCATTTTGGACACAGGAGCTTTGTTCTTTTTAAAGTTGTTTAAGCTTTGTGCATCCTTAACAACTCGAAAGAGTCTAAAGGGCTGAAAATCAGAAAAATAGAAGCAGCTCTGTGCAGAATTAATGTTACATTATAGGTCAGAGCTTCTTAGTCTTTAACTCACTTATAACGTTAATGCCGTTGCTACACATTCTGGGCCAAAATCAAACATTTACAGGATGTTACTAGTGACAGTTTCTATGGCTTAGGAGTACTCACCCAGTGGAAGTCAGAGTTGAGAGGTGAATAGTTTTGCAGCAGTGATTTAATTTCCCTTTAGAAGCATCTTGCTCTCCAAGTGTGATTTTGATGTCCAAGACAAGGCAAGCTCCGACTGACTGAAGTGTGGACCATTTATATGAAGTTCTCTGACGTGCTAAGCTGTGAACACACATGACTGTCTTCCTTCAGTTAGATCCCTTGATGCCCATTTCCACAAAGTATTTATAGGGTCAAGTTTTTCTGATGTTGGCCAAAGGTTTCAAATTTATTAATTAGGGAGCAGGGGTGGGAGACATTTGCTGACAGTCAAAAAAACACTTGTTAGGATTGCATTAGCCCATTTTTTGATGCAAGATAAAATTAGATTTGTATAAAGCTGTCTGGTAGCTGACAACATAGCAATACATTCAATCAGTACAGAATTCAGCTAGAGGTATCTCAGACAGGCAGTGGCACGGATGTCTTCAAACAAAAAGGATGATCATTCCTTGTTCTGTTATGTATCTGTGTGAAGTGCTGTCCTGACTGACATGTCCTTTACAACCCCATGACTTCCTTGTGCAGCCGCCTGTTTAGGCTTTTAGGTAAATATACATTTTTGTTGAGTGATTAGGTAGGTAATAAAAATGGAGCCATATGAGGAGCTCAGGTATCTTCAGGAATAGGAAACCAATCTTTTATAGCTGCACAGGACTGTGAAGCTGTTTATTTTGCGTGCTGGCACCTATAGGACTATGGAACAGTAGTTAGTCTTTATATTATGATAGGAGTCAATTGTCACACATATTGGGGCCTCATTTTATTAAATGCTGTATACATGAGTGCTGTGAGTTACATCTGTACTGCAGACACTGAAACTCAGACTTTCTTTAGAGACAACACAGAGAAATTGCACTTTTGGATTGTAACTTGCCTATTTCTCTCCAAAGACTACAAAGCTGGTTTAGGACAACGGCTCTGCTGTAGACCTTGTCTGAGCAACAGTAGCAAATTACAATCCCTAACAACTTTAAAATAATTTTATGTTGGAAAAATTTTACTGAGATACTTAATTGGGATGTGAAGCTTTAAGAAATCTTTTTTTATCATGATGGGATGTCAGACATGTCCATTTTGGAACATAATTTTCTACCATTTACTTGGAAAAGGTTGGATTGTTGCCTGTGTGTTTCTGTTCTGTGTTTTTTGTCAGCTCCTCTTTTGAACAGTTTCATGGTAAATTTACTTTGACCCAAAGATGCTTAAAAAATGCTTTGAGCTTGTATTCATAGGATTCTTAATTGTTTCAGCAACAACCAAAGGATTCTAATAACCAGGACTTAAAAATTATGTTCTTTGCAATCTCTACCAAGTTTTCTGCTCACACATTCAGCTGTTCACAGGGAGAACCTGACATGTGGTGCCTGAATGACAAACAAGCCACATGTGAATTACACAGAATTATCTTTTACTATCTCGTCTGCAGTCACAGAACTTGCAAACTGTGATTTACAATGTGTTACTGAATCCTTACTCACATGGCTTGAGCAAGAGCTTGATTAAAAACAAAAGAAAACTAAACTAAAAATCCAACAAAAAACAGCGAGAGGAGGTTTTCTTGCCATCTTGATTCAAATAAATCAGCACCAAACATGTACGTGAGGGATCAGGAATCTCATGTGAATTAAATGGGCCTTTTGTATTCTGTTTTCCATATTTACAACACATGACACAGACACTTCTCCTGACTGCTGTATTTCCAGCTAAATACTTTCTGTTCTGTTCCTGCACTTTTTGTTTCCAGATGGGTGCCATCAATTATTATTACCAATATGAATGAAGATATTTTCATTGCTTTAGCAGATGTTAATGCTTTACAAAAGAAGTATGTGTTACTAATATTGCTGCTTTACAGGTACAGAAAAGTGGAGAGACTTGCCTAAGAGAAGAGCAGATGGGAGGCAGTGTTCCAGTGTTCTAATACCTATCCCATGCTCTTGGTAGAGTGATGCATACACTTGACACTCCTGTCCCTGCAGCTCATAACTTTAATGGCTGATAGGCAAACTGAGGGGTTATCTGGACCTCTACTTTGCATTTACCAAGTACTTTTCTAGTTTCATGATTGTTTGTGGAAATCTGGGCAGTGACTGATAAAACTGGGGCATGTGCAGGGTGCAGACCACACCTTTCCTATGTGGGGGTGGTTGTATTTTAACACTACTTCTAGGGAACCAACCAAGATCTCCTTGAAGCAGATATTGGAGCACCTTTTCAACTGCATCGTAAAAAGGCAGTGATGCATCCCTTCCTTTTCTTCCTTCCATTTTCCTCCTGCTCAGTGGGAAGTTCAGCAATGCGTTAAGACTGAGACTGTGTTAATATCTGTGTAGCAGGGGATCTCAGGGCAGATGTTGGCTGGAGATATAAGAGGAACATATTTTCTCTCAGAGAATAATATCGAAGCAGAGATTTGGGAGCAGGATCTTCTCTGTATAACTTGTCCCGGTCTCTGCTGGGTCTCCAACTGACTTGTGAGCAGAAACATTTGTAAAAATGACAAAGCTCTTTAAATTGTGAGGAGAAAACTTGGAGGAGGCTCTTTCTGGCATCTCTGCCCCTAATAAGTCCTTCCACAAAGGAAAAATCCAGGCTCAAACCCGGAGGTACTCAACTGCACAGAGGCCAAAAGTTGGACAGGACTTTGTGGAGAAACATGGCACATACATCAGACTCCCTAAACTGATCTAATTGGAAAACAAAGCTTTGCATGTCTGATTATTTTCTTGGTTGCTGAGCTGTCTCGTATTAACTTGCCACAAGAAAGTGTGTTCCCTTTTATTGGGGCCAATTATACATCCACCATTGGGATTCCTTTTCAAAATTATTGTTTCTCCCTTAACCTCTGCATCGGCTCTTTTCAGCCTTCTCTGCATGTTATCTGTTTTACTATTCAAGACCAAGAGCTCCCACAGGGAATGCTCTTTCCTAGACTGTGCTGTAGGAACAAAGACAAGACCTGCCAAGTCAGTTACTTGTTTAATTGTGTTGTGAATCTTTGAGAAATGTTTTTGCTCACATTTTCTTTCTTTTTCACACACATTTGAAATTTTCCTTGGTTAGCTATCTTGGTGTGAATTCTTGTGGATGAAGACATGTAGGTAAGTGTATACAGTTCCACAAAACCTTCCTGTGAAAAGTATTTGTGCATTTAGCAAGGAACAAAACATCTTAATTGGTTTCCTCTTTAAAAATTAAATTGATACAGCTAGTAAAAAACTTGGATTCCCATTAAGGAAATAATTTTTTGTGAACTACTGAGCCTGGTTACATTTCATGTTTTGAAATCTAGTAATTTACCCAAACTAAAGAGTTGCTAATCAGCAGAACCTACATTGGTACCTCAGGACATATACCAAGGACCAGATTTTCATTCTCAGATACATTGGTGTAAGTACAAAATCTATCAAGATTAATGGTGCCCTTGAAAGACTTGTAAACATATATCTGATTCTTTCTGTTTATCCGTATTGGACAGTGAGTTAACAAGAACGTTATTCATGCCAGAATACAATTAACTGTTTAATTCTCAAATTTCTTCTCCTTATAACCAAGCCCTTATGCTTTTACTCTTTTCACCCATCTTCAACAAAAAATGGCTGAAGGTCATGACTTAAAATTCTGTGGAAATAATTTGATTCTTCAGAATTGAACTGAATGTGGAAATTCCCAAACTTCAATTAGAAGTTTTAAAAAAGATCATGAAAACAGTTTTAAAAAAGATTATTGCTGATCTGATGAGCCCACACCAGTGCTGTGGAAGTGGCGGCGAGGCCAGGGGAGCCCAGGCTGCGCCCCTACCTCGCAGAAGCCCCATCAGCCTGGCAGGGGCCAACGCACCCAGATGAGGAGCCAGCAGCCCCAGGGACTGCGAGTTCCCACATTCGTGGAAAAGAGCCTGGAAGCTGCAGGGTTCCCTTCTCTGACACAGTCCAGAGTGAGGGCTGTCCGGGAGCTCTGCATCTTTGTTTCCAAGGGAAACAGGAGAGGTGTCTCACAGAACGGTGCATGGTAGAGCCCACTAAAAATGCCTGCATTTAATCAGAAAAGTGTTTAAAGATATGGCAAGGTATTTCAATGACAGAAAAGTATTTGTTGCGAAATTCCCACACTGGCTAAAATTTCTCCTGACATTTCTGAGTGAAGCTTCACTGACATTTTCACAGAGGTTTGCTCATTTTTGGCAGGAAAGAATTTGACCCCTCTCTTCAATCATGTCACACTCCATTTCCACTGACTGTCTCTAAGTCTTTTACCATTCTTGTAGTTTTTCCCGTGATGTAAATACACACTGCAGTAGAAGCAGTAGTGTTCCTCTGGATTTATTCTACAATAGCTAAGTGGTGTTGCAAAATGCTTCCTACAATGTTTTCCTCCCACTCCTCTGAACCTTTCCCCTTAACTGACCTGTGTTATTGAAAAAGCTGTAAGCGATGAACCAAATAATAATTGTCAAGGCAGGAATCGGGAGACATGTATCTATTCACATTTGTTTAATCAGATAACTAAACGTAATGCACAGCTATTATATCCCTGTCCTTAACGTCATTAGTTACAAGGCACTGCCCTGACTTCAAGCACTATGGCCCATCAGCCTGACCATTCAAGCAATGTCAGGCTAATCAAGCTACCTGAGCTCACAGATATGATTTTTGCAATTTTTTAAACAGATTGCTCCACTAGAATTTTACTCGATACAGTAAAGTCCCTCAGAAGGGTTCTGAAGTGCAGCCAGGAACGGTAACCTCTTCCATTAACACACCTGGATCATGACAAGGAGACCTGTCCCCAGTTGGATTTTCATGTTAAAAAGTGCATTCTTTATATTCTAGGTATGAAAAATGACAGAACGGCTTTTCTAGCAAGGAAGAGAACTCTGTCAGAGAGTAAAACTCATCTGTGGTATTTTCTGCTTAATGGTTCTGCCTTTTTCTCTATAATCTAGTTTCCGCGATTGCCCAAAGCCTGCAGAATCCATCTCACTCATCATATCAATTACTGCAATTAGCTTTCCTATAGACTACTCTAATTTCATGCATTTCTAATCCCCCATTTGCTATGTGGGTAAATACCGCACTCATTTACATGCAACCAGATGTTTTGGTAATTATGTTCTTATTTGCTCATTTTCCCACCAACATCAGTTTTCCTCTCCTTCACAGTCACATTTTAATCTTTTTGCACTGCAGAAAATTTAGTATTCTGTTTATGAAAAGTTGGGCAACCTCCATTTTTTCCCTTAGAAAGAGAAATGGAAGTGTTTCTAAGGCTACTTCTATGTGACACAGAACAGCAGTTCTATGCAGGTATTTGAGCTAACCCTGCTCTAGAGGCAGTGCAATTCTGTTACTGCGTATTTCCAGGCTGTTTGCAATACCAGCAGCAATGCAGTCAGAACCTATATCTTGGCATAGTAGTACACTATACGGTATAGAAATACATAAAAGTGGTGTTGATCATTTCATGGTCTCTGAAGTGAGCTATAAGATTGAAACAAGTTTGTGAATGGCAATTTAAAGTTTAGGTTTTTCTATGCGTTTCCCCTTTGACATGAACAGTGCAAGCAAGCCAAGGCATAGAATCAAAGGGTCTTTCAGCGAGTACATTTCTGTAAGGTGTATTCAGTGAGATGCTGACCATCAACTTGTGTTGAGATCAGCTTTCAATTTACACTTGGGCTTTACCTTCTCTTGAGCCTGACTTGTATGATTTGGTTTCCTGTAGAGCCCCAGCTGCCTTAGAAGTTCTAAGAGCACCATCTTCTGACTAACGTCCTGTCAGGAGTACCTCTGAGTGTTTTTATCTTTTGTTCATTGCATCTCTGAGGGCCCTCCATTTGTGAAAAGGTGACTGCTGCCCTGCTTCACGCATAGCTCCAAAGATGCAGTGAAGTGGTTAACCGTGCCAGATACTGAGCAGTACAATCATCTGTGCAGAGCTGAGACTTCCTTCACTTTGGCAGCCTGATATTGAAATGTATGCACATTTCCCATGAAAATGCTGAGAGAATTAAATGAAAATAAAAAATGTTCCACTGACATTTTTGATGCTGGCTCAGTTTTGTATGAGTAAGAACTCCACTGACAGGACTTCTCAACCTCTTCCAAGGTCAAGATTGTGTGGTAGATATTTTCAGTATAAATACAGTCCAGCTAGTCAAGTTTTAACCTTATTTAGCCTTTGCTTTGTTATGCACAAATATGTAGATCTTCAAATCAATAAAAATGTTTGGAGCTATTTTCCTAGAGGATTTCGTTCATTTCTGTAGTTTTCATATCGTATCTACTTTAACTCATGGTTATGTTCTGTACAGATGGATCCTTTCTTCCCAGTTTTGTCTGGGCAGTAAAGCAAAGCCAGTAGTGACTGGCAGCTGACTATCAAACTTATTTAGTCCATTAATTTTGGAAAGGCTGCGGATTGATATTTGAAGTCGCATATCCAGTTCATTTCATATAAATTATTAAAACTTAAGGCACAGTTTCAAGGGCATAAAACCAGTTATGTGCTTCATTTGTACAAGAGAAAGAGAAGGGCTTAGAAGTTCTGCATTGTTTCAATGCTTCTATCACTGATTCACCATGAAACTTTGGAAAACAAATATTCCATATCTATGTGTAATTGTAATGCATTTATAAAGGATAAGTGAACTTAATTAGGTTTTGTGAGACATGTTTATATGCAAACCTGTTGGGCAGAGAAGAAACAGTGCTATAGTTGGCATTAGATGTTGTTGGTTTGTTTCCTGACTCCAGCCTACCACACGCTTCTTTTTGTGATAGGCCAAAATTTTTTAAGATGTGTTTACCTTGTTCAGTTCTCAATTGTAATACAGTAATAACAGCATTTATCAATATCACAGGAGAATTACGAGGCTAAATGCCTTAATAATAATGAGGGACTCAGATACATCAGTAGTCATGTAAGTACATATATGTTATTTGCATATACAGGCCATCTGATATATTTCCTCATTAGAAAATTGTACCTGTTACTCATCTGGGCTGTTCTTCACCAATTTCTATTCTAGCGTGCTCACTCAAATTCAAGGTAATAGTTCGTTCCATCCCAAAGAACTTCTTCAGTCATTACCAAAGGAGGTTATTTGCTCAGGCTACCCAATTTTTCTCGTGCTAATTTCTTTCAAGTGACTTTCTCCAGTCTGAGACGCTGATGTTCCTGTTCTCTGAGATTTCTACATATTGTCAAAAAGTCTGAGAAACATAATGTTCAGAGCTGATGGCTCCCTGGAACTGAGAGGAATTTTCTCTAACTAGTGACATATTGGGATGTTTCATTGCATTGCAGAACTCTTTACAGAGGTGTACATGCTAATGCAAGGTGCAAGGCAGTAGAGAACTGAAATAAATGCCTAAATATACATCACGGTTGTGTTGATCCTTATTTCCCTGATGACATTGATCTGTGAGTGAATAAGCCAGGTAGAAACACAGGTGGTTATAGTAATATTCTTTACTGTATAGCTCCACAGGGATATTTATTGAGTGTCACTAGAAACTGCAGGGTTTAGGGTCTATGCACACTCAGTGCCTTCTACAATTTTTCATTTTTAAAGCATATCTCCAAAATCATGGTGAACTTGCTGGATCAGAATACTCATTGCTACCACTCCTCCATTTATTTTAATACCATAACAAAGGTAGATGTAACTATAGACATAATCTCAAAGGTCATGAGAAAGAGGAGAACTATGTTACAGTAGCTTGGAGCAAGAAGACTGTGCGTTCATTTAAAACACTGGTGAGGTGATATCCCCAGACGGGTTTAGTTCTTATTTTGATTTCCAGCTACACATATTTGTTTCATCTCCTGCACGACAAATGGTAGACTCAGACCATCCGGAGGGATGAAAAGCCCTTAAGGAAGAAAGTAGATGCCCCAAGAAACATTTTTGTCATAGATTTCTTCTTAACTTTCCAGCCTCTAACCCAGTTTACACTGGTGAATGGTAATGTATATTCAATATATCTACATTATGGATTCCATCATGTGTATCCCTTCAATATCTAAGCACTTGAAGTGCAACCCCACCACCACTACCAAGGTCTCCGGCCTGCACCTCCAGCTGTTGCACTAGCACACACTAGGTAATTTTCTTGTTGAACTTGTGATCAAAAATTGCCACCTTCCACACTAAGGTCTCTTTGAACAGTTATTTGTCTGACCAGTCTCTTGTTTCTTAGCTCATGGCTCCTTATGCTAGCTGTTAAGATGCCAGCCTTGCAGGTGACTTTGTCTGACTGCCTGCTTTTCATATGAATATCTCTGTACCTTTTCTAATCACTGTTCTCCATGACCTGGTCCACAAATTCACCTCCCATTTCCTTCAAATTGCTCTTCAAGTTAAGCTTTGTAGAGAGAAAAGGTAAGGCAAAACAGGTGGGTTTTGGGCAGTACAAAGTTCAAGAGAGGATGAAGTTGAGGAAATGCAACATCATCTCTTATTAGACACAGAGTGGTAATATAAATGTCCATTTCGTTGCAGTAACATCTGTTCTTTCAGATCAGTGCGTTATAAAATACCACAGAATATTTCCAAAAGCCTATTTCTGTATTTGTGCTGCTTTAAGCTATGAGATTTGGTACAAGTTCTAAATCATGATCATTCTCCCTTAACCGATTTTATTCTTCCTAGAATCACTATTTGCTCTGCCATCTTTCATTTTCCTCTTCACATGCTATTGTTGTAAAATGGTTTTAGATATCTGTTTGTTAGCATACTCATTATTTGCATATCTGTGTGTCTTTCAATGTGATATTTATTGTTCTTGTGTTTTATCTGTGTGTATAAATAAAGAAAATGTCTCCTGCTGGGATACAGATTGGCCTTTGAAAAGCATGTTAGCCTTTTATTCACTCTATTTCAAATAAGCAATGCACTTTTGCATACAATGAATTTGTTTCCAGACTCAGCACACCACTGGAAAGGCCAAAACACAACATGATGGTCCCAAGCTCTATACTTTGCTTTCAGCATTCTGAATTCCTTACAAGACAGATAAAAGTCAGCTGGAAAAAGCCACGTCTCTCTGGACAATGCACCTACGTTTGGCTGCATTGTGGCTCCTCCCAGACAATGTATGCAGCATAGTGTGTTCAAGACTACAACAAGGCTTCTCCCTGAAGTACTACACATGTAGTGCATGGTTTAGGGCTCCCCTTTCCTCCTTCAGACAAGTTTTGCTCTTATTTTCAGATTGTTGAGCACAGGCATTCGGTCCACATGTATCAGTTCCAATTCACATTGTCAAAAGGCAGCACTGTCTTTGCATGAAAACAATAGTGCTTGGGCTGTATATTGTTACTATCATACTTCAGTCTGCTTTGAGATGTCATGTGTAAGAACTCAAAGCTTCAGTCCCTGGGCTAGATCTGCAGCTAGTGCATTTTGAAGCAGCTTTATTATGTTTGACTGATGTCGCCTGGAGGTTTGACACTCTCGCCTCACTGCAGCTGTGAAAAATGAAGATTTCCCATGTCATGGCACTCTATGACAGTGCTGTGCACACAGAAAGGAAACCTGGAACTGGAATTTATCCAACAGCCAGCATATACCTCAATGACAAATAATGGAAAGATGCATAAAGCTGAGATTTTAGTCCCACGGGTTGTACCAGCAATTGAAAAGTCTCTCATTTCTATGGTTTCTAAACTTACTCTTGTTGTTCGATAAAAAGCTTTACATGTTGCAAGTTAACAGTTTTACTAGGTGATGGAAATCTGACTAGAAACCCTTTTCCCTCTTTGGCTCCCATGAATTTTTCTGGTTTACTGCTGTTGAAATAGATTTTGAGAAGGTAGAATCCATCCTCTTACGCTTTTTTACCCGACATTTAGAATTTTTCTCACTTCTCGGGGCTCAGACACCCCCATGAACATATGATTAATACTAAGTTACAATGCATGAAAATGCATAAAGATATGATCCTCTATTGTCCTTTTGGCTACTGCACTTGTGTTGTGACTGTTGTACTTGCATTTTAAACTTCTTTGTGATTGTCTGAAGAATAGGTAAAAGTACGAGAACTGCTGGGTTTGCTGGATGCTGCTGGGGGCCTTTGCCCACGGAGGATATCAGGAAGTGAGAGAAATCTGCTCAAGATTTGCTTGAAAGTGCCTTATGGAGAATAAGACATTACAGATTGCGTTTTTATAATTTCTTTCCTAAGAAGCAGGAAACAAGGTTGCATGAGAGTAAGCCAATAAAGTAAGCACTGTAATTAATACAATTCAAAAGTGATTAATAGAAGAATCTATTTCAGCCACTTCTTCTATCACTGTAGTAATAATAGCTATCAGAAAAGACTGCTGTCAGAAAATTTGTGACAATTGTAATGACAATCAGTCTTCCAAGCAAGCTGTAGCTGAGTATTACATAATATGGTACTTAGTCCTATACTGCAGCTGGAGCCAGGAGTCACTTGTAAAACACAGAAGTTATTACAGCATTTACAGTTATCCTTGAATGATTTGGAAATATAATGGCTAAAATTCTCAAAGATACCTAGGCAAATTAGGCACTTTCACCACATTTTCAAAAGTGGCTTTGATACAAGGAACTAGAAATCTCAAACTGATCTAGGAAACCAAACGCTATGTAATTGTTACAAAAAAATCTTAATCCAAGTGTAAATTCAGGAAAATTTTAATTTAGGCATCACTGTATCCTCAAGTTGCCTAAAGCCTGATTTCTTCTGGTGAAGTTCCCTAAAAATGCTGAAGTACCTCCCCTTGAGAGCTCTAGGACTGGCTACACTTGCTTAGTAACTTTGCTCACAGCACAGCCCAGGCAATCCCTACTTGTTTCCTTGGCTGGTTCAACAGGCTGGTGTGCAAGCACAACCTGACTTAATTATTGGGTGCCAGGGTCCCACCCTTTGCCAGAGTCCAGACCTCTCCCTTTCAGAGTTTGTTGGCCCTCTCTCTGCTGAGTCATTTCTGCATGCAAATCCAACAGAAAATGGGTGTGAAAAAAGGCATTTGTTTCCTCAGCATGCTGACTAGGCTCAACATAACACTGGTCAAATGTTCAAGTCAGTGTAGCAGAAAGGGTGGGAGCAAAGGGTAGGCAGGACCATCAGCTGGTTCAGACTGCTGTGGAAGCCCAACTTCAGAGCATGCTGGGATAGACCACATGAAAAACACAGGAATTATGAAGTTTTCTCCATCCCAGTGGCTGTGAAGGTTCAGTTTCCAGTCACTTAAACTGTGGAAGATTTGCACTTTTATTTTTTCGTCTGTCCCTGTTTGCTCATGAGCAGTATAAGTTGGGCTCCCGTTTGGAGGTCAAATCACCTGACCATATCACATGAGCTACTGCACATCCAGAATTGTCTCTGTGGTAGCAGGTGACTCAAGAACAGAATTGGACACTGCCAGATTTTCCTGGGACCTAGCTGAGCATCTAGCCCAGCCTACTCCATCCTATGGGAGTCTGCGCGGCCACTGTCATCTTCCACCCATGGACTATTCCTGCAGATCCTCCTCATCCTCTCTGCTTTCCCAGGTACATGGCATACAACCTGTCATTCTCAGCCATATATGCCTTAACTAGGTATTATAAGGTGGCTTTTTGTTCTGAAGGATATTTTGGGATAAGGTGGTCTTAATATTGTCTGACAGAATTGTTCTTCCTTCAGTAGCATACTTAAATCTTTGTGTAGGAGAGAAAATATGCTTATGATTATGAGGGTCATTACCTTAATGACTGAAGAACTCACATGAGAGATGTGGGCTGTAATCCCCTCTAGCTACTCTGAACCCCAAGTTACCGCATCTTGGTCTCTAACACTCAACTTTTTAGGTAAAAGGGAATGCTGACTTGATTACCTTTTACCACCAATATCGCATTTTGTGCCTAAGACTGCAAAAATATTAGTTCACAAAGGAATTTGTGGCATGAATTCCAGCTACATGGGCGCCTTCTCTGGCAAAGGTTCCAAAACTGCTTTAGCAGTACCTGCTGATTAGCGTAGTCAGTTCTGCACTCAGCTTCTGGACTCCATCTTGGCATGGTGGGATATGTAAACCATCAGGGCTGTGGTGCTCAGCTTTTTGATGACTACCCTGTACAGACCACTGTCCTGGCTGGAAAGGGGACTTACACTTTTAAGTCCCTTAGAAGCTTTTGAAAGTATCAATGCTTGTCGTATTAGCTGAAAATGTTTCATACAGAATGTGATACTCCCCAGTTGTTTCAGGACATGTAATCTGGACTCTGAACCCTGTGGTCACTGTGAAACCTCCCATTCACAGACGTGTTAAAGAGATGTAGACTGAGAAAGCTCACTGCATTTCTCTGGTGAATGTAATGTGAGACCCTCACATAGTAGCTGATTTGACTTTCGTCAGACCCAGCTCACTATTTGCAGAAAAGAAAGGAATTACTTGTACAACTGTATTTCAGCAAACAGCTTAGAAGTACAGTAGCTTTTTCTCCTTGTCTTGCATTGTTAGCTTCAGTTATGTTCTACGATTGCCAGATAAAATTGTTTTTCATGTGACTGAAGGAATTTTTTTGTGACTGCAGTGCTTGATAATTGCCTATAACTAAAAAATAGTAAGACCATGCACAACAGATAAGCAATTGCTCACAAAAACTTTGTTGATTTGCTTCATCTATACTTTTGAAATATATCTCATGAAGCAGGATGGCAATTTCAGTCACTCTGTATCTACTGTAACTTCAACAAGGGCAGGGCATGGGTTCATCTTGTTTCTGTGTCCATCCTGTTGTATATCTCCAAACTTCTCATTAATAATTGCTAATATTCTCTCTGGACATAGTTTTGGCTCCTGATAGTTAGCACTCTCTCATATCTCACTTCAGACATGGTGTGGGCTAGGGAATTGTTCCCAACAGGCAGTATGGGTGAGGACGTCTTGCGCAGGGGGACTGGAGTGGATTTAGCTCTCTGGACATGCACTGTGCCAAACCGTTTGTCCTTTCAGCCACAGGGTGAAATGTAGTTTCTACTGACAGAAGGAGATACATCGACCTCCAGGATGAATAAGAGCATTCAGTAAGGATGAGATCTTTGTTTCAGCCAAAGAAGACTGGTCTGTCCAGACTTCTGAAATAGTAGAATATAGAAAGGCTACCCAAGTCAACATGGCTATTTGACAACAGGGCATTTCATTTTTTCCCCCTCCAGATTGTTTCTGCACTTGATTTCACTCTGACATATTAAATGAAGCGAGCTGGGAGAAGTGCCACTGTCAGGTGGAAAGGGTTGTGGTGGTGGACAAAGGAGCAGCAACCCGGGACTGTCCATGCTCCCTGCAGAGACCAGAGAAGACTGATGACAAAGTAAATAGCTGTAAAGGAGAGGGGAAAAAAACCCCAACCTAATTAGGCAACTCTTCCCTCATTTAGACATGATTGACATATTCTAATTGAATCCTACTGATTTCTGAATTAAAAAAAAAAAAAGTATATAAAAGATGAATTATTCAGACTGCTTAACTTCATCTTTTTTTCATTATGAGTTGCACATGTCCTATTGGAACAAATTCCTATGACGTTTGATGTCAGAGGGTTTTTTAAAATTTTATTTAATATCACTTGGCTCATTAAATTGGCTTTGAAGGTTTTTGTATTCCTCCTTGGATATACATCTTTGTTTATTAAGCTTAACTCTAATACAAGATTTATCAGTAGTCATATAATTGATTGTGATAAACTTGTGATATTGAATTTCAAAAGTTAATGTTGAAAATGTTTCTTTAATCTATCATCTTTTCTATTTTTGTTTTCCTTTAGGTTATTTCTCTTTATTGTATCATTAAAAATTATTTGAAATACATAATTTCCCTTAACAGTATTGCTTATTTAACATTCTTTTTTCTAAAGTAGCAGAAACGATACAATCTTTCATACGATTAAGGAACAAAAAAACCCAATGTCTAGAAAAGACATGGAGGTAAAAAATAAGGGAAAACCAGAATCAAACATTAAGACACATGCTTGACAGAAAAATCTTCTTTAACTGAAAAAAAAGGAATAAGATTAGAAGTCTTTTGTGCTCTACAACACAGTCAGAAAATACCAGATTTCTGAAAAGAAAAAAAAGAAAAAAAAGAAAAAAAAGAAAAAATTACATAATTCCTCTGAATGGGATACCATAGTCTGGATGTCTTTGTACGTGCTAAAGGAAGATTTTAAACTTTTTTTTCATTAGCCTGGCACTGGATTTGAAAACTGACAATGCATTCCCTGAATCAACTTCTGCTGAAGATGGCAATAATGTAACTTTTGGAGTGCATTTACTGCTAATACAGCTAATTCAGTTTGCACAGCTGGGAGACTTCTATTTTTTCCTGCAGCCCTTTCTCCCCCCTCCCCCATTCTGATTTGTTATTGTTTGAAATTCTGAGAATGTTTTACACACATTTCCAGTGTACAACATTTGGACACTGATAAACGAATGACAAGTATGATATAAAGCCTCGTGGAAGACCCTGTAGGATCTACCCAGGGAGAAGAACACATCTGTCTCCAGCTGTGCAGCTATTTAGGAGTGAAATGATTGTCCTGGGTTGGGCAGAGATGGTAATTATTTTTGTTGTTGATGTGAAGATCAAAGGTTATTCTCAGGAAGTAAGGACAAGGACCACGGTATTTAGCAGGAAAGATTTATACAGGACATATTTTAGTACATGGTTTGCACATTAACCTGGTGCTAATGCATGTAGATGACAGAGAAAATGTAAACAGTCCTGATGTAAGATAAATTATAATTGGTGAAAAGCAAATTAATCTACTGGTCATGAATCTCCCACAAGTTAGCAGAATCTTGAGCAGCTGTTACATTCCACAATCACACTTTGAAAAAAGGCTGCTTGATCCAAGGATTTCTTGCAACAGTGCAAATAACTTGTTCCTCCTGTCCCAGTGTGGAGTTTTTTTATTTTTAATTTTTTTTGATAATGAAACCCCTACTTTTAACAGCAGCATCCATTCCTAGACTAACATAACTCATAGATTTCTTCACATAAGAGTGAATCCTTTGGGTTTATGATTTTCAAGGTGAAAACTAAGAATAGCCACACCCCCCCCAAATCACAGAGCTAGTAATTTATAAATGACTTTTCATAACTAAGTGTACCATGACCTCATGGTCAGTAGATGAGTTGTAATGTTTACTTCTCCACAATTTCCTGATGCTAGGCCAGAAACCCACGAAATAGCTTTCTCATGTTTCTTGCTCCTAAATTTGACTTCTACATGCAAAAAGTTCTTCTCTGTTAAAAGATACCCAATATAAAACACACATATACAGATTGTGTGAGCAAAGAGAGAAGAAGCTATAGAAATGATGTAGAAGAAAACACTGGGATCCCATAGAGCAAACCAAGATTTAACTAAGATTTACTAAGAATTATGCACTAAGTACTGTGACATGAAACACTTTTCATTAATATTGACATGTGTATAAGAGCCTTTCTGATAAAAAAAATTGAATTTCACTTTCCATAGGACCTTAGTTCTCTTTACTAAGTCAGATTCTGCTCAGCTGTGTACTGTTTCAAACAAGGAAAAATGCCATGAGCTAAAAAGAGCTGTACTGATGTGAAATCAAAATAAACGAGCTTAAATTTATGCTTGAGCATAAAATGCTCATCACAGATTCCTATGACAACTACAGCTTGTCTGGAGGAGGTTTGGCCAAAAAATGAGAGACAGCAAAACAATTTCATAATTGTAGCTCATTCACAAATATTCATGGAAAGATGTTTTGCCATGTGTATTAAAATTCAGGCATTTATGTGTTGAATAATTGCTAGGCTATGGAGAAACAATGAAGAGAATGAAGGTCTATCTTTTTTCCCTTCCGTGTCTGTCTTTGTTTCCATTTTTATATGTCCAAGAAAGCACATCCAAGGGACCAAAGTATACGTTCTCAGATGGCTTTGCTATGATCCAGACATCGGACATCCAAGGAAAGCAGGTAGTGGTGGATTGCACAGAGAGTATCTAAGCAGGCTTTGACATGGTAGAGAAGTTTTCACCATAAGCAGATTTGGTTTTCTAATTTTATGCAGGCCCCAGTAAATCTCTCAGCATAGACTAATCTGCTATTACAGCAAGTGCAGCCAGAACCCAGAAATTCTCCAGCTAATTCCGGCTGCAAGCCAAACCTCACTGTTTCCCCACTGCACCATCCTCTCACAAAACAAAATCTTACTGAATTCCCTTAAAATAGCAAATGAACTTTGAATTCGTTGAGAGAAAATCAGCTCCAACCAATGAATGGCTGGTTACCAAGTCTTCCTATGGGTTACTCTTAGTTTAACATTAAAGCCTTTATATAACACACATTTTAGCATTTTTCATCAATGTAGATGACGGTAGCATTTCTATGTAGTTAAACCAGTGGGGTGGGGTGGACCAACAGGTCTACAATGTAAAGTTAGCAGCAGCGTAGCTTGGAAGAGCAGACTCCACCACTGCTCTTTTTCAGGTAGAGTAAGCAGAAATCAGCAGGTACAGTAAGTCTCAAAGTGATGAGATTACTAGTCATTATAGGACTGAGATAATTAAAAGCTGAACTACCAGGAGCTTCAGCTACTGAAACTGTAGCTTTCTTATTTACCTTGGTGATAAAGACCTTCCATGCTGAAAGATTTGGGTGCCCGCAGTCCTCAGTGTCAAATTACTAAGAAAGGAATGTGGTGAAATCAATAGCAGCAGTCTGTGGGCATGCGGAGATCATTCCTATCGAGCAAAGGTAGGCTATGCCAGGTGGAGTAACTGCTGTAGTGTCACTCGGAGAGAAGTGGCTCTACGTGCTTTCTGGCTTTGCTGACAGCAGTTGTGACACCTTGTCAAAACTACTATAAAGGTAATAAAGGTGGGGAAAGGGTGATCTGTACTCCCGCTGATTCGTAGATACAGAAAAGTTTTGTCTACAAACTATCACACTATCAATGATTCATTTTAAAAAACACTCTAATATGTCTTGCATTTCCTGTAACACTTTTGTGTACCAAGTTTAAAATTAAGCTAAAACCTTTCCTGTTGTCTTTTTCATGTCTTTTTTTTTCCTCCTGATTAAGACTGAAAAAAAATGTTTGTGTCAATGTCTATTCCACAGATATTTGTTTCCAGCGGAAAAACAAAGAAACTCCACACCTCCCTCTTTCAAATGTTCCACAATGACAAAAGGGCAAAAACCTTCAAGAGATATTTTGGAAAAAAATATCTAATCTTTAGCTTTCAAAAGACCACACAATGAACACTTTATATAGAAAAGCATGTTGAATAAATGTATGCACTTTTAATCTCTCAAGTACAAGGTGGATATTTGCCATGTATGTCGTCTTTTCCAGGATGAGTCTGCTCTCTATGATTTTACCTATGTTACATATCTTGTGGGAGAAGCTCATAAAAGTCCACAACATTGTTAGTCACTTAATAAAGAATAATAACATTAGTTGGCTGGAGCTGGGGAAAGCAACTGAAACAGTCCATGCTACTGACTAAGCCAGATTTCACAATAACTGTCAGCAAATCTGTAGAATGTGAATAAACTCCGTAGAGGACAATTTGATCTTAAAAAAAAGGGAGGGGAAGGGAAGGGAAGGGAAGGGAAGGGAAGGGAAGGGAAGGG
>Ga0065711_1032389_pt1 | contig 27446 bp, 17 predicted proteins | sample Hoacrofraction12_FD_59098 | JGI IMG/M metagenome (GOLD analysis project Ga0065711, IMG submission 59098) | Hoatzin crop microbial communities from Cojedes, Venezuela - Epithelial fraction 12 v2 (version 2) | ecosystem: Host-associated > Birds > Digestive system > Esophagus > Crop | place...
CCTGTGCTTTCCCCCCCCCCCGCCCCCATGCTAACAAAAAGCTGCTGCTGCTGCTGCGTCTTCCTCTGAGTGGCCTCAGCACAACACCCTTGGAAATAAGAATGACTCATCTGGATGGGGGTCTTCCTGTTGGGATATTGGAAATAAACACAGTTACTGCAGGGGACTTAAAGTGCAGTAATTTGGATGATGAAACTTGAGACATTGCTGGGCGAGGAGAGGCTGCAATCAGAAAGCTGTCAGAGGCAACAGAGAAGCCCTGGGGGAAGAGATGAGCAGAGTAATAAGATGTGTCCAGAATGTTTTCCCGTTAGCTTAAAATATTGTGGAAATAGAGTATTGGCTCTCAGTTAAATCACACAGAGACTGGGAAAAGGACTTTGAGAAACACACAGGCATTGTGCAGCATTGCTGCAACAACCGTGCCAAATGCTGCAGCTTAGTGAAGGTCCTTGACAGCCCTATAGCAGTGAGGAGCCTGCGTAGCTCAGTCTCTGTGTACAGTACGTGTACAGTAGCCGTACGCTTCAGGTGCGGCAGAGAGCAAAGTAAATAGTAGGACTGCTCGGAACCATCAGTCCGAACTTCCTGCACTGAAACCTCATCTCTTCCCTTCCTTCGCCCTGGCCCTGTTGAGATGGAAGTGAATTCTTACGAATTTCCTTATGGAAATATGTTCATACGTACCAGGTAGCACGTGAGGCAGATCTGTGCTCATACAAAGGTCATTTATTCATTATTTAGGTGTTTTAATCAGTCCATTTAGAGCCTCTGCTCATATGAGCTACTGAATATTCAGGATCATTGGATGAAAGGCTGATACCAGATTTTGCTTTTTGCACACATACATTTTGCTGTAGTTTTTTTTTCTTACACAGAGCTATTGGTAGTTTGGGGAAACAATGACTTTGCAAAGACACATTTCTGATGGTGAGAGGAGTTCATTTTGTGCAGCTATGCTCTGCTCAGCTTGATGCCTTGCCCTACTGCTTTGTCTTTCAGTTTTTGCAGCAACTCCTGTTCCCCTCTTGCCTGCCTAACCCTCTCGACAGGCTCTGAGCTGCAGAACCATGCTCATGGAGGGGCAGAGCGTGTATGACAATACACACGGCAGTAGGCTATTCTGCATCACCAGAGCCAGCTCTCAAACTTGATCGCATGGGGAAAATCTTCACAGAAGATGCAACTATGCAACTGTTTATTTTTTTTTCCAAAATGGGAACATAAAATCTTGGAATATTTTCTTGACTTCTGGAGGCTGACTTCTGGATGTTGAACCATGAAAGAAATGGCACAATTCACACCCTGGGTAAATGTTTTCCATGTACATCGTAAAAGCATGCTCCTAAGTCACGGCACTAGGCCTGCTGAATGCATGCAATAGCTGGAAGATTGTTATGTAAAATCAAGTCAGATTTTTTATAGCAATCTTGGTCTGCGACTACTGGTCTCCTCTTTCCATAATGATGTGCTAGAAGAGACTTGTGGCAGATGTATGTTGTGGGGGGTGCTGCCGTTTCCCAGCAGGATGCCTCCGTTCAGCCTGTTCTTCTGTCTCGTCATCAGGCAGTACTTTGAGGAGTCGACCGGTGTCAAAGGCAGTGAATATCTGGAATTGAAGAGGAAAGGCTTAAGCTTCACAATTTATAAAACCAATGTACAAGTTAGTGCCGATTCTGAAACAAACTTGCGCTGCAATGCCAGGACCTCGTCTGTCTGGGGGGAAGGCGAGTGCTGTGATGCAGTAAACCCCACAAAAATCAAGCTGAATTTCCAGTGTGCTGTATGCTAGGATTGCAAGTGCTGCTTGTGCTGTTAATATATGCACAACATAATGAGTATTATTACTATCATTAGTCATTTTCATCATAATTAATGTACCTACAGTATGAGCCTATTGAAAAATAGGAGTTAAATAAAGAAAAAAATAGGGATTACACAATCATTCTATCTCAACAAAGCTCAGTGCCATGGAATTTTACCTACCCCACAACAGAAATAGCCATAATGTCAGCGTGCAAGTCCAGTTACATGGCCACAAATTTAAATACTGCTCTATGCTTATGTACTAATCACAGTCACAGAATGACTGAGGAGACTCCGACATCACTCCTAAAACATTTGACAACATGACAGGTAAAAGGTAAAAGTAATGCTTCAGAGTCCCCCAGTAGTTTCTTTGGATAAGATTTTATGTCTTTTTTAACTCGTGTAAATACATGAGGATATATGTCACACTCAAAGATCTGTTTGGTTTGTGTCTAAAAATGGGATTCTTGCTCTTTTCTCTGTAAATGATCCTGCATCACACTGTTATTAAACAAAAATGCACTCTACCACACAAGTTGGATGCTTATAATGTGATGTTATTTGTGGAGTCTTTTCTCCACTCATAGATGCTTCTATTTGAAATCTACCTCACCATAATTTGTGTTTTAGGCATTCAGCATTATCTTAGAGTCTGGTATTCGAATTTACATTCATCCATCAGAAATTCTGAGGAGAACACCTTTGTAACAATGCAATTTCATATCACGTCTCTATTGACTGTGGGGATGAATTTTTTCATGGGAAAATCTTTGAGAGCTTGAATAACACAAACTTCCTTTCTATCTGGCATAATTAATTTTATGGCACAATGCAAAAGATGCATTTCATTTAGTGTACTCAGAAATACTGTGCTTTTAAGCTGTTGCGTGCTAACCTTTTCCATTGCTGAAACCTGAAAAAGCTGCTGAGAAAAACAAAAAAAAACCCCCAATCTTAAGATTAAATATACTCCAAAGTAAACGAAAATTTGACCAGTAATGTCCCATTGGAGTTCAAAGGCAGAACTTTAGTTTAACTTCCTTTAGAGCAGTGTTGAGAATTTGTTGTGTTTTTGGTCACCATTTAAATCGCGAACATCTTCGGCTGGCTTCTTCAAATTGGGGAAAAGAGGAATAGTGTTGCAGTACAGGATAAAATATTACTTCTCTCAGGCGTAGATGCTGTATTGGCCATTAAGAGAAAACACTGCACATGGAAAACAAATGGATCTAAAGAGCCAAGAGGAGCACAGCAGCAACATTTTATCTCAGAGTCCCTTCCAACTCATTCACCTAGTGCAGCTTTAGGATGGGTAGCACACTGGATAATGGGTATTGACAAGTGAGTGGCATTTCTGTGACTACGTCTTCCTTATTCTCTCAAACTTTTGTATCCCAGGAGGGCTAGGAGAACAACACAGGAAGGGGTTAAAATAACCATTTTTTTGTGTAAAATACTCATTTTTGATATCTAAATGGAAGAAAAAAATACAAATGAGGACTTAATTTCCTCTATTTTTATTGAGGCAACATGTAGCAGAGGACCTGATGTGAGATCTCTTGCACTAAATCTCAAAATAACTTACCTGCAGGCACTGTGGTCTCTACTTGCCCCGTTACTTTGTTCTCATGACATAAATCACTGAAACGAAGAAGGTGCATGGACCCTTTGGGATCTCAGACTGTGAGCACCGTTTACACACTGTGCCCATTTTATCAGTATGACACTGGATGGGCGCTAAGCAGAAAGAAGTGTTTCTACCCGGATTTTTATGTTTTTAAGTTGTTAGTTTTTTTCCCAGATCCTAATGGCAAGATGTACCGTAGTTATTAATGTCTACAGAGAAGTGAAGATCAACTGCACTAATAGTTATGGAGTTGACGCAGTATCTAGTACGTAGTTCCTAAGCAACAGGTTGGGCATAACTATTACTGCTTTCCAGAATCAAAAGAGAAACAGGAAAGTCTCAAAAATAACCAAGGTGAAAATGGTAGGGATAGTAACAAGGAACAGATGCTTGTACTGCTGTCCCTATTCAAATTGGTCACAATACTCCTGATCTATCTCTGATAGAGGAGAAATTGGCGTCTTGTTTAGTTTATCTAGTGAATATAAAGGTGGATGTGATTTAAGTCTGTTGTGCAAATGTTGCCACATGGAAAATAGTAAATTACTTTATATAACTTGACCCTTATATAAACAAATGAAAAGAGCATTTAAATAATTAAATAATTTGGGTTTTGTATGTGTAAGACTTTCATGGTAACAACTGTAAGAACAATGAAAAAGAAATCTATTTCCAACAACTTTCGCATGATATCACCGTCTGATATCAGATCTAAGTCACCCCTGACTTACATTAGTGTCATAATGCAAACACTGAAGTGTTCACCCACGTTTTTCCAAACCTATCTCTAAGTTATACGGAAAGAAGGGAAGAAACTAATAAAATACTGGAATGAGAAAAGGCTGCTAGTTTTAAACAAGAAGGAAAGTTATTTGCGAAAGTGTAACTTTCCACTAGAGTTTTAAATAAATTCATCTGAAGTTCTACATACAGGACGGTTTGAAGTGAAGCAGTGGCAATAGTCTCATACTCTACTCAGAAACGTTTATTTTGAGTGAAAAAGTTTGCCAAAACTTCATTTCAATTTTACCTCAAACTCTCACTGTTTCCGTACCAAGTCTGATGGAAGGGGGAAGAGGAAAAAAGCAAAACCAGGACTTCTGAAAATTTCTGCTGTGTGTTTTCAAGAGTCTCTCCTCAGAGTGGGTGGGATTCATTTTGGCAAACTTTACTACAGCCTGGAGGTGCCTACCTCTGAGCTATTCTAGGTTCCCTGTGTGAGCTGTGGATGAAAGTAGGCTCTTCTAAGGTGTGACTCATGCAATCTATTTCAAACACCTACTCTCAGATAAGATGTCCATATAGGAGCCAAGGGTGTCTGGCTCAGATGTATATGTCTATACTTGTCCAGATGAATCTTACCCAGTATGTCTATGCTGCAGGCTGCCAAGAAACAAGATAAATTTAGCTGTACAGAGCTCAGTGCTGTCACAGCAGAGTTTTTAAAAGCTAGCTCAGGTATTTCTGACTCCACAATGTAGTTTTTTATAAGACGTTGTCCACCTGAGATATCAGATGGTACTCATAACTCACATGTTTCAGGCCCTTGTTTTCCATGGCTGCCATCCTTAAACTGGGCATCGTGGTACAAAGCTATTGAGCAGTCAGGAAACTCTGGAAGCCACCCTGTGTGCAGCGTGGGACGAAGGAAACCAGGGCATACCTATATATGTATGGTGAAGAAATATCCAGTAGGAGTTAAGGTATGATACGACTTTTGTACTGGTGATACTGCTGCTGGGGTCAGAGTCCAGTTGTGGTGCTGATGTTTTAAACACCTCTGAAATCCTTCCAGCACAATCGGGGAGGTCTGGACATGCTGCCTGTCAGTAGAAGTGAAGAAGATCAATCTTTTTATTTTGGCAAAGAGGAGGTTAGCACATTACGTTATCATGGTTGAAGAGTTGCTACACAGCGACATTTCTGATACGGAATGACAATTTAATCTAGGGAATGAAAGTGCAGTGCTACTCGATCTCTAAAGTAAAACCAGATTAATTCAGGCTACAAAAAGGAGCATATTTTTTATAGCAAGACTAAATAACTGCTGGAATAACTTTATCTAGGAGTTTTATAGATTATTCTTTTCCTTGAAAATCCTTTTTAATCTAGATATGACACAGCACGATGAACTCTTATTGCTTTAATGAAGGAATTAAACAGTGAAATGTTATGGCCTGTGAAGTCGGAGTCTTAAGATAGCCCTTCTGGTCTAAAAAGCTGTTTAATGGGCCAAACGCAGTATCGGATCCCAGCATCTCACAGTCCTGGGAAATCTGAATTTCAGAAAGGGCTGTGAAGCCTTTCCCATTTCCAATACTGTCAATCACCTGATCCTATCTTCCTCACATTCTGTTCCTTTAATAAGGTTTTTGATCTGAAAATGTGCTCAGTGAACTAGCTTTCTGTGAGTTGGACTCATTATATAGAAACGTAGATAAAGGAGCTGTAGAAGGAGAGCGTGCTGGAGCTGAAGGTCGTGACTGCAAGGTATGTTACAGGAAGGTTCTGTGTCCTGGGCTTAGGTTTGAGGAATTTTACGACCAATTCTCTGCTGGATTATTTTTCACCGTTGTGTACTAGAATACCTTTGGTAGGCCAAATACAAATATCTCATTTAATTTTGACAGAAGAAAATGAATATCTTTCTGCAATTCCAGGCAACAAATATAGGTCCCTGTGTTAGCAATATCTAGTCTGCCGTTGCTTCTCATGATGGGAGAAATCTGAATTCTTGCTTTGCATGACTCTCTGGAGGATGCTCTGTTGATAGCTAAAATGCCATGATAGGAATCTTTGGCAGAACTTGTTATTAAATGATAGGTACATCCCTCCCCCCCCACCTCCCCCCTTCCCAAAGCTTACATCTGTATCTTCAATGCCAGTGCTGATGCGAATTTGTCTCTCTTTCCCTCTCTTGCTCAGACTTTATCAAGGCTGAGTAAGATCTTGGCCACACCTGAATTTCTCATCCCATCCGCTAAAGGTGTTTCCCCATCAGCTAAATATGTTTCTCCTTTGAGTATTTTTGACTTAGGCAGAACTAAATTGTTTCTGTTAAAAAGCATAGAATTGCAATTCCATGTGGTCCGCTTTGTTTTGTAGGTGTTCCTGTTCAGGGTATGTTCTCCTCCTTTCTGTGGTCAAAGCATGCAGGGCACACATGTGAGATGAACTGTGAAAGACTCCTGTAGTATGTCTCCCTGCCTTTACCAAGAGGCTAAAAAATGGGATACGGCTTGTAAGATGTATTGCAGCCAGAGAGCACAGCCCCTAGAGAAAAGTGGAAGCACTGATTGTATGAACAAGTTTCTGAAACTGAAATTTATTTTAGAGTGGAAACAGCTTCTGGTTTTTGCACAACTGGATTTTCTACTCTGTAATTAAATAAAAGCAGCTTCTCTGAAAGCAGAAGCAGCTTAAAGAAATGATGCATTTTCTAGAAGAAAAAAACCTGCCATAGTTAAGATTTAAATTTTTTCAATGATCTATTTCTCTTTCACAGAATGGCAGTATCAGTCATCCAGCGCTGTAGCTGCACTCTGATCTGTGCGACTGAGAGGTTTTGAAAAACATCTCATCTAGCAATCAGACCTTTCGCATAAAGGCTTTCAGATGGCACTGCGTCTTACAGCTGTGTCTTCAGGAAGGACTGCTTCTGCACGAGAGTGAAGGTACCGCTCTTCTTCTTCCTCTCCCTCTTCCCTTCCAGGCCCACTCACTCTGTGTGTTCCTGATTGTCTTGGTCTGGCCCAGTCGATCATACCTCCTGGCTGCTGGAGGGCAAGCCAGGGTTTCAGTTCACTTCCTGCTTGCTTCTACTCAGGAGCGAGGAGGCAGATAAATTCTTAGCTAAGGTCCTTTTCTTATAGTTTCTGTTCCTAGGGGTCCTCTTTTTCCTTGCCAAAATGCCTTTTGATCTGCCTCTCGCAGCCAAAACGTTCATGAAATGTACATGACCCCTCACAATGCTCTTACTCCTTGCTGTCAGCTTTGAAAAAGACGGCGATACTGAGAACTGAAATCTGCTGTGATGTTGCTGTGGTATGAATAGCACTAGAGCCTGGGCTTTGGAGTGGTTTTCTAGTAGAGAAGGGCTTACATTTCTGCACTTCATGAGTATAATATGGAGAAATCATATAAAATAATGATGTGCATCTGAGAATAAAATCAGGAGATGTCATGTGTTCCTTTTATAATCATATATAGGAATTTCATAGAGGATATGTGTGAAGTAAGGGGATAGAGTTATGGCATCCACTGTGATAAGAAAGCAGTTAAGCTTCCCAGAGTCTGTAGGTTTTAAACTCTTGCATTAAACATACACTGTACATTTTACACTGTACTAAAAAAAGTGTAATGGCTACACATTAGCTTTGGAGAGTGATTCAAATTGCACCATTAAATGCCACCTTTGCATTTAGATTTGTAACTATTTGTTCTTCTATCAAAACATAACTGTATTTTCACTCCTGTTTGCTTTATAGAACCAGTTCAAATTTAAGAGAGGAACTTAGCTTGTCTGTTTAGCTTTCATATTATTAGCAAATGTTACTAGTAACATGGGAGTCATCTACTCTAAGTTTGATTTCTAAGCCTAAGACAGCCCCCTTCCATTTGTAGGCAGTGAAGAGAATAGACAACTCCAGAAGATGATGGCTCTCACGCTAAGTCAGCTCAGATAAGGGAGATTAATTGCTCTTTACAGGTGCTTTTTTCGATTATCAGCTAGAAAAAAGGACTAGCCTAGGTTTAGATCTTTCTTTGTTTCTTTATTTGTCTTCATTAGGCACCTCAAGTAAAGAGGATAAATGCATATTTTGCCATCGATCAATGGAACGGCTTTCAGGTCATGTTAGTTTTTGTAAGATAAGGTTAATCTGTATCATTGGAACCCTTTGTGGTAATATGCTTGTTCCGCAAAAGAAGTTGTTCAGGGAAGGGAAAGAAAAGGAGCAAAACCTTGAAGTGACCTAATGTAGTGTTTCCCAGTTTGTTTGGATATCCCTCACAGCAGCAGTGGCAGCCCTGTAGATACAAAAGAGGGTCCAGCAGTGGGTCAGCAAGATGCTCAGTGGTGGGACAGGTTTCCCAGAGCGGTGGTGCACTCTCTGCTCTTCAGGGTGTTCAAGACTGTGCCAGACAAAGCCACGGCAAAGCTGATCTGGTGCTAGCAGCACTCTTGCTTTGGGCAGGAGACAGGTCTGGGTGACCACCAGAGGTGCTTTTCAACCAGCATCCCTGTGACTTTCTTCTCTTCACTGTAAGGAAACCAATCTCTTCCTATGCAGCTCTACCCTCAAAATCTGGAGCGCGACTCCGGTCTCCTGTTCCCAACCTTGCTGCACTTCTAACCTTGTGAACTGCAGGCAGGTGTCTGCAGCAGGTCCTGCTGAAGCTTCTGTGCGATATGGGGGCATGCTGCTCCTGTTCACAGCTCATGGGCCCTTACAAATTGCTCCTAATATCAGTATATCAGTATATCATTCCACTTAGGGCACTGCCCTGTGACACCTGTCGTCATATCCCTGCTATGCTCAATACCAGTGAGGCGCCTGAAATTAGATTTTCCGTATGTAATGTGGGTGTGCTTGAACGATTGGCCTATTGTCTTTTCTGGGGAAAAATTAGAAACAAACAGTCCTTAAAGACCTTCTGAGGGCCTCAGTTGTCGCAGGTGGGAAGCTGGTTTGTAAAATGGCTAATGCTTTCTTAGCTCAAGATGCAAACTGTGATTGAAGGATCGTAATTTCCTGTTGGGACAGTGGAACTAGATGGTACTCCTTTTGAAAAATAAGCTACTTTGCAAGCCTGGTCATTTTGAAAGAGTAACTACTTCAAAGTTTGGAGAATTTGGGGGGAAAATTAGTGAAAGGTGAGAAATACAGAACTGGAAAGTGCTATTTGGCATTGCTGTTTGGCATGAAAGGGCACCTTAAAATCTTCCATAGCTTGCATTAAGTCATCTTGATATTTTCCTCTGTGTCATTACTCCCAATCTATTTTAGATCATACAAACAAATGCCACTTCTTTTGAATATTATCGCTTTAACCCCTCTTCACCTTGAGTTCACTCCAGGAAATTGTATTTTTTCTTATTTGAAAGACTGTAAAATGAGCACAGCTTTTTGACAGTAGAATCAAATTATTTATTTATTTTGTTATATTAGTGGTATCATCTCTCTTGATTTCCAGACTAAGCATAGTGCAATGTATATTTTTAAATATCAATTTATTACAGCTTGAAGGATTGCAGAACTTTACAGAAAGAACTCTTGAGTCTTTTCCTTCAATGGTCCATCAACCTTGTAGAATGTACAGGTTCTTTGCCCTCAGAGAAGTTATTTTACATTTGGTCAATTTTAAACTGCGTTTTTTATTTTATTGATCTATCCAGTGTCCATACCACTTGCAGATCGCTAGCATTGTGCTGTCGTACTGAACTTTATGCTTTGTTTCCAGGAAATAAAGCCAGTAAAAATTAATGTACCTTGAAGGCAAATGGGAATCTTGCATTGTCTGTGTGTGATTGAACCACAAGAATACTGAAAGGTTTACTCTTCAATTCGTTTTTCTAAGCTTCGTCAGTACAGTTGCACAGTAGTCTGTGTCTGTCACACATACTTTCTTATTTCACTTTGTAACAATCCTGCTTGTATGGGATCATTCAGGATTCAGAAAGAGAAAAGAAGAAGCAGAGGTGGGACCTTTTTTCATGTTGAAATGCCCGAAGAAATGTGTTGGAGAATGGTAAAGGGAGCCAGAGCCCTCCCTGGATGACACCAGGCTAGGGGAGTGGTTGACAGGCAGGACGACAGGGCTGCTATGCAGAGGCACCCCAGCAGGCTGGACAGAATAGCAGAGTCCAGCACCTGGGACGGGATAACCCCGTATGGCAGTACAGGCTGGGGCAGATTTTCGGAAGAGGAGTGTGGGTCCTCAGGGATGGCACAGCAGTGTCACTGGTGGCCGTGGAGGCCACCAGAAACTGGGAGGTAATAGTACAGGGCTCATGAGGCTTCGTTTGGAGCCCTGTGCCCATGGGTGATCAAAACCAGCTGGAGTTATGTTCCAGATCACTCTATAAACTCCACGCTTTGACGCAGCAACATGGATATGAGTGATACCTGTTACATGTGCAGAATGGCATCTCCTGGGGCATGTTCCTAAATCACAGAAATCCTCGGTGGTCATTCTAGAAGAATAAAAGAGCAGGCAAGACAGCAAGCTGTGAAAGCTGAGTAGAGAGGGTAGGTTCTAGTAAGTTTTGGTGTCTAAAGCAGATTTTCACGAGCAGTCTGACTCTTACAGCTCACAGATGTAAGGGGTGATGTAGTCAGGAGATTTCTTTTACAAGGGAATGAAATACTGGAGACATGATGTGCTAGCAGGCAGTTGAGATGTGGGGTTCAGATCAGACTGATTTCCCCCAGAGGTCTTGATTTTTCTTCATAAACTACAGATGGTGTGTAGGACAACAGCTTCTAAATGGGGTGTCACATCTATGTTTAAAAATCTAGGCAAGATGAATCTGGCTCAGTTCTGGGCTGAGTAATGTCAGTAATACTGCAATCAGGATTCAGGCTCCAGAGAGTTTACATTTGGATTTCACTCTGTTCTCAGTTGCACCCTTTTGGTACCACCTGGATTTCAATATCTGACTCCCCACTACACTTTTAAATGTCAGTCCTCGACTTGTTAAATCACATCTCTAACTCTTAAGCAAGGAAACTAATTTATTTTAAATAATTAAGCTTCAGATTTAGTCTTTCCCTCCTCTTAAAACTGGAATGTAGCAGTCCGAGAAAGACCAGGTTTGTACCAGCTGATTGTGGCAAATGCATGGTCGATATGTGCTGAAGAGGACATCAGTAGCCACAGAAAAGGTTATTCAACAAACATGCAAGATGAGGCCAGATTTGCATATGAAAATAAGCTGAGGATGTGAGGACAGCTATGTCAGCTGTCAGAGGTTTGAGATCACTGTTTCGGACCCGTATCCTCACCTGTCTGGCACACTCTGACAGAGCTGCAGTGAGGTCCTGTCTTGCTTGTCACTTGCTGCTGCTTTTTACTTTGTTCTGGGGTCATCTGTCCCGTCTCCCGTGACGTGGGCAGTCAGCTAATACCGGGGCCACCCGAGGGGTGGAAAGTTATCTTTCTGAAAGGCTCACGACTGCCAACAGAGCCACCGCCCTGCTGGCAGATCGTGGGAGATTGGGCTCCTCAGGCTCTTCCAAGCGCGTTTGGGCTGTGGCTGAGCTGCCTGCTGTCCCGGACAGGGTCTGGGAGGGGGTTTGGCCTGGCAGATTGTGCATCCTCTCAGCATGGAGGAGCCATGCTTTTAGTGCACTAGGAGTTGCAGTTGCTGCTGTGGCCAGAATGTGGCTGTAGGCAGAGCAAAACAAAGGCAGAGCAGCACCCCAGGTGTGTCCCAGCTAGGCTGTCCTGTTCCTCCCAGCCGGTGTAACAGAGATGTTCTTTCTTCCCCCACTTCTCTTTTAGTGTCAACAGGGTTCAGATTTAAAAGAAATGGAGCGGCACCCCAGGGTGCTTGTTTTCAGCTGTACCCAGACTTGGGCAGGCACTGGATGGACTGCAAGTTCTTGTGATCCTCACTGAAGTCTTTCAGAATTAGTTGGTTTTGTGTTTTTCTGCCTCCTGCAGTTCTGATGTCTGGTGTCTTGTGAGTGTCTAGGAATCCTAGCTTTCATTGGAAAACGATTAACTACTACTGAACTGTGATGAAACTCTTGAAACCATGACCCAGCTACATGTGTTATCTGTCAGACTAGAAGATGATGACAGATCATTCATAAAACGTATTCAGTTTCTCTCAATATTTAAAAATAAAACACAGATTATTCTACACTGAGCATAGAGATGAGAAACATCTTATTAAGTGCTGAAACATGTGTCGTTATTCTCGAAGGAACAAGTCTATCCAGATCCTCTGTCTTAGAGTGCAAAGGATTGTGCTAGGCATATGTACCGAGGGAAGGCTAGACTTTTCTAGATCTGTTGTGTGGGTTAGAATCAATCACACAGTAACACATCACAGTGTCTTTGTGACCCCCTGCTCCGCCTCGCTGAGGGCTGTGACACATCCGGTAGAAGCAGAGTCGACAGGGATGGTGGTACAACACGCATGTGTGTGCTGGAGAGACTCGTAACAGAACACTCCCTGGGAATGGGGATCTTCAGGGAGCCCAGCCTTGGGGAGGCTAGGAGTTGCATGTGTTGGCCCTGCGGCATACTGGCAAGAATATTTTCTGAACAGATAAGGGTGGAAAGCAGAGCTGGTTCCCAGTGTGGAGTGACTTTTCTCCCTCTTTCGCCACAATATGTTTTTACCATAAGGGTGTCCACCTGATGAAGAGGGGCGGGGAACTCTGAGGGCTGCCCAGGTTGGAGGGAGTCCCCCTGGTCCCACTTGAGTGTCTCACTCGTACGTTGAGATTAGTGTTGTCTGGCCAGCATGCTGGGGTTGTACATGGCATGTACAGAGAATTCAGGTGAGGTCTAAGTGAGGGTGATGGTGGGTGCTGTATAGCTGGCCACGCAGTGGCTGGTCCTGACTCAGTGCCTGACGGTGTGCAGTGTGGACTTGGACAAGGTGCTCCTGCCTGCACCCTCTGCAGGGAAGCCTTTGGGTCATGCACTCCTGGACGAGGTCAACTGATGTGGGGCTTCGTGTGACACAGCGGTGGGTTTAGGTAGCTTTTGCAAGACTCAATTAAGAGCACAATTTTCCACACCCTGCAGGACTGCAGCCTGGAGAACAGAAAACACCTGTCAAACTCCATTTTGTATTACATATTAATAACTTGTTAGAGCAGGTCCCACTCTGTCACAGTAATGACCTTTGTGTGTTATATATCTATTGTTCTTTGCTGCACAAACTCGGCACTGCCAGATGCTGTAGTCCCTAGTGCAGCTGTAGCTGTAGGAGGTTTTGTTTTAGCCCCAAAAGTCAAGAAGGACCTGACTGTTAAGCGTGAAAGGTTGTGTGTTTGTTGCCGGCCTTGCTATGTAGTCTGAGTAGCCATGGAATGGCACTGTAGGATGTGTTATGCCAGGGAGGATTGACACAAAGGTTGTATTTTTCCAAGAAGTGGAAGACAGTTGAACATGCTTCTGTTGACTGAGGAAAGCCTTGTGCAAGTGTCTGCCACATTTTAGAAAAATTTACAGCCTCTAAAATAGCTAGCTTTCTGGAGCCTCAGAGGCTTAGAGTGGTAAAGTCGTTGGAACAACTGCTAATGAGTTAATTACAGTGGAATCATTAGTTAAAATTGCTGCCAGAGACTTGAATGTTGCAGATAACTCGGACCGCTGGCAAGTGGCTTATGCTGCTGGGCAGACCTTTGCCTGATTTATGACTCTTCCACAGTCAAATGGAGTTCTTGCCTGATTATCCCAAAGTTCAGTTCTGGTTTTATCTTATTAATACAAAATAACTTTTGGTTCTGAAGAGACTTCGTAAGTGCTGCAAGTGCGCTGTGAACCACTGTCACAAACAGCTGTTCTGTGATTCTTGTCTGAAAGGTGCCTTCCTGCATGGCAGCTCTTCCTCTGAAATATTGACAGCTATCCATCATCCATGAGATCTGAGGCACTGAGAGGCTTCCAATGAAAAATGAAGCTAATACAGATCCCCTGAGGGTCATTTTGTGTGAAATAAAAAGGATTTTGCCAACAGAAGAAAAATTTATTATGTAAATTGATAGTTGAACTCTTTGCTTGGGGGCACCTACTTGATATTTAAAATGGATATTTAGAAGTGATCTTTCTTGGCTTTTTATAGCGAGTTACAAAGATTGTCCAGAAAATGTAAGCATTTGCTCTGGTCCCTTTCTTATAAACAGCAAATGTACAATCAAACCTCCTACAACCACCAAAAGCATTTCAGAGGCCACATTTCAACCTTACCTCAGATATTTTTCCCCAGCGAAAATTGAAGCTGTGGGTGTTCAGCCCTTTGGAGGCATCCTCAGGTTTCCCAGACTCCTCCAGAAAAGCCTCTAACTCTTGTAGCAGATTTTGTTTAAATACTTTTGATTAACTTTTTGATTAAGCTCAATGAATATCTTCTTTCCATCTTGGCTCAGCAAGAATAACATTTCAATTTCTCGGCTGTCCAGATAGGTGTACCCTTGACCTGAGGCTTAATTGTTATTCAGGGTCTTACAAGCTTTTTCGTTAGTAGAAGGAATTGATAGAGAGTCTGCTTTTTCTTCACTACAAATCTGTTATTTCAAACACCTACAAAATCCCATTTCTCTGAACAGAGTAGGAGTCTAGTTTTGCTCATAGTTCCACACCTCTTTCCAGCCTGCACTACATCTGTAAAAGTTTCTCTCATCTATACTTAAGATCACACTAATTACATTTCCACCGCAGACATTTTGATGGGTTTTCATTGCCTCTCTCGGCTGTGTGTGTGCACAGGCACGTCTGCAGCAAGCACTGCTGCGTTGCTTACAGCGTTCAATCCCCGAGCAGACCTGTCTGTCCCATCTTCCTTCCAGCAGCTTCAGTTAGTTGTGTCTCAGTATAAGTCTGTAATTTATATGCTGAACTGTTAAAATTCTTCTTGGCTTTGACACTTTGCTGCTGCTCAGAGAAATACTTCAGGTAATGGTGAATCAGGGAGAAGTAAATACTCGTCTTCAGAAGGCATTGAATTGTCCCAGTCCCAATGAATCATAGTTTCCTTGTGTGTTTAGTTATGCTTCCTCTACAATAGGCGTTTTATTGTGATTTCCGCAGCAGGCTTCAGAAAGCCGTGTGATACTTGTTTGAAGTGCTTGAAGTGTTTCAATCCCAAAGCTAAACTAAAAAGACTTGTAAAACTAAACTAAATAGACTTGTGAAATTGCTCTATAAATTGCTTGTCTCTTAAACACGCAAAAAAAGAAAAAAGGTCAACATTTAAAAGCAATAGTCTCTGCACAGTGAAAATGGCTAGAGTATGGTTTCCACACATGGCTTCCATCTGAATAGCTTGCTTATGTAAAAGTTTGCTAGTCTGATCTGAGAATGACCAAAGATTAGGTATAGGAACAATAGAAACCCCTCAGCATAGCACCCCAGAATATTTGAAAAAGCTCTCCTCCCCAGCTGTCTTTCTGATGCTGCTTTCACACTCCTAGCTGGATGGCTGAGTGACTTCTAGAAATGCTGGCCATAAAGGAGGAAAAACTTTCTGCTGTCCTATGTACTGTGTTTTTGTACCTGGATATTGTAGTGGTGAGTAGTGACCAAAAGTGATGATGTGAACTTTATCCTGAAGGTAAGGCAACCGTGTGTAGCCCAGTACTGTTTCCCCTCCAGACTGGGTTTTCATGTGTTGATTCCCATTTAAGAACAGTTTTCCCTACTAGATGCCTTCCTGAACTTGTATCAAGTTTTCGTCAAGGAACGACAAGTTTTGCATTCTCTTTTGGCACATGGGACCTGATGGGTTGCACCTGGATGAGTGCTGAGGGAGGTTGCTGATGTCATTTTGGGCCTGATCTTGGTTGTCTTTGGAAGGTCATGGCAAGCAGGGGAGGTTCTTGAGGACTGGAAGAAAGCAAATGGCGCCCCTGTTTTCAGGAAAGAGGGTCCAAGAACTTCAGCCTGGTCACCATCATCTTGATAGTGGGGAAGGTAATGGAACAAATAAACTTGGAAACTGTTTGCAAATGTGTTAAGGAGAAAGAGATTGGGAGTAGTCAGAATGGATTTATGAGATTTATGAATCCGTGGGAGATCATGCCTGACCCATCTTATAGACATCTATGATAAGATGATTGACTTGGTGGAAGAATGGAGAGCAGTGGGTATAGTTTATCTTGACCTGAGCAAGGCTTTTGACACAGTCTCCTGTAACATCTTCATAACAAAACTGGTGAAATACTGATTACATAAATGGACAGTGAGGTGGAACAAAAACTGGCTGAACTACCAGGTTTGAAGGGTTGTGATCAGTGACATGAGGTCCAGCTGGAGGCCAATCACTAGTGGTACAATCCATGGGTTGATACTGTTGAACATCTTCATTAATGACCTGGATGATGGGACACAGTGCAACCTGAACACATTTCCAGATGACACAATATGGAGAGGAGTGGCTGATACACCAGATGGGTGGACCACCATTTAGGAGGACTTTGACAGGCTGGAGAAATGGGCCTAAAAGAATCTCCTGAAATTCAGCGAAGGGGAGGAATAGCGCATTGCGCCAGTACAGGCTGGGGCAGACCAACTGGAAAGCAGCTGTGCAGAAAAACTTGGGCTTCTGGTGAACACAAAGTTGAACATGAGAGAGCAATGAATCCTTGCAGCAAAGAAGGCCAAGAGCACCCTGGGCTGCATCAGGCAGGGTGTCACCAGATTGAGGGAGATGATCTCCACTCAGCACTAGTGAGACATATCTGGAGTGCTGGGTCCAGTGCCGGGCTCCCCAGAACAAGAGAGGCATGAATGTACTGGAGAAAGTCCAGTGAAGGGCCACAAAGAAGATAAAGGGACTGGACCATTTATTGTATGAAGATAGGTTGAGAGAACTGGGACCATCCAGCCTGGAGAACACAATTCTCAGGGGGATCTTACCCACCTGCATAAATACCTGATTGGTTTGGGGTGGGGGAGGGACAGATGACAGAGCCAAGGTCTAGTGCCCAGTGACAGGACGAGAGGCAACGAGCACAATTTGAAATACAGGAAATTCCACTCTAAGGCTGATTAAACACTGACATAGGTTGCCCCGACAGGTTGTGGAGTCTTCATCCTTGGAGATACTCAAAATGCAACTGGACATGGCTCTGGGCAACTTGCTCTCACTGACCCTGCTCTGAGGGGGGTGGGTTGGACTAGATGATCTCCCAAGCTGCCTTCCTGCCTCTGCTGGCATGTGATTCTGTAATAAAATAGTAAACTCTGTTTTGTTTTGTTTCTTTTGCAAAAATGATGCGGCAACCCAAGTGTCTGTACCAGTGAGGGCTCATCTGCAGTTGATGCTTTTGACATTTTGTAGTTCAGTCCCGGAGCTGCAATATCTACACTCATGTTGAACTGACAAGACTGAAAGGTGTCTTCTTACTGAAAAGGTCATTTTTGGTATCTTTTCACTTGTGCCATAAAACAAAGCCAATCCCTAACTAGCATGTCTTGCTTCAACTTTGTGTATGTTTTTGTGGTTTTTTCCCCCTTTCCCTGTCTGTGTGTTTTTCTGTCAAAAGCCAGTTCGCGAACTCAAGAGAAATGTGTACCATTGGGTTGGCTGAACAGTTCTGATTCATCATTTGGAAAAACAGTGGTGCTGTCTGCCACTGTCCCATTACCAATGCATTAGGATGTCCTGGCAATAATAAAGCAAAATCCATTTGCACATTTGCTAATAGTTCTTCCACAGCCACTGCTGCTATTTTCTTGATAAACACCAATGTGTTAGCAGGATAGCAAATATTATGCCGTTTACTTGCAGTTGATCAGTAGTGCTCTTATACAGTGCTTTGGTGGAGGCAGCAAGGAAGCAGCGTGTTGTTTATCATAGGAACCTCCGTCCCCGACATTACATTGCTGTAGCTGTGGCTGCCTCTCCACAGTCAGCCACGCACCGTTCACTGGCTCAGTCCCACAGCTGCGCTCGCTGCTGATTCAACTCCACTATCATCACAAATATTATTTTTTGTGATAATATTATGAGGCAGCGTCTGTAGCAGGGGCTATAAAAGTCTTAAGATAGGAAAGAGAAAGATGATTTATTGGCTTGAGCTCAGGGCTGTACAACGGGACTGCAAAGCAAGCCTGTGCTGATCCAGCTTGGATTCATACCAGGGCTGGCTGGCATGTCTGTGTGTCAGGTTTGTAGTGTAAGCTCAAGCACAGGGGCTTGCTCCCCTGGGTGGGATGCTGGTGGAGCACAGCTGTGGGCTACGGGCCTCCAGTCCCCAGTCTTCCCCTCCCAGAAGCCACCCTCCTGGAAGGAAAGCTGGGAGCGTGGCAGCCCAAGGTGTCACGGTCTTCCCCAGGGCACGCTGCGCGCCTTCCAGCCACGCGTAGCTGGTACCAGGCTGGTGGCTTCATGCGCCTGGCATGGAACAGACGCTGCACCTGAGCCCGGTGAGTGGCTTTCGTCCCAAGGGTGCAGCTCCGTGCTTTGCACCCTGCAGCGGGGAGAGGGCTTAACGTTTTCAGTTGGGCCCACTCATCTTTGCATGAGAAAACTTCAAAGTGTGTGGGCTTTTCGTCCTAACTGACAATTTTCAAGCGTTTCCAGCCTTGCCCTGGGAACGGCTGTGTGCCTACCTCTCCCTGCAGAACCTACAGGGCCAGAGGGATGCAGCGCTGATAGAAGCTGGACTGCGTGGGAATGGCTGGCCTTCGACTTCCATCAACCCATTTTAGCAGATCCTGCAGTGATCACTGTGAACTTAAAAGACTACCGCAATGCTATATGAGAAGATTTTCAAAAGCAAAAATGCTGCCAGTGGAAATAAAGTGAACTTCAACTATGTAGGACGGAGTGTGCAACATGGGGTTTTTCTTACAGAGAATTATATTTTCCCTCACTCTGATAGTCTGAAATGTTCCAGATTTCATTTCAGGGAAACATTCATTAAGCAGTCATAGCCGGATATCTGTTAGGTGGTTGGTGAAACAAAGTTTATTAACTGATCCATATCCAGAAATGTTATTAAAATCCGAGAATTTTATGTAATATTCTATTGCTCAGATACCAGATATTGCTAGGTCCAAGCATTTTAATACAGGACAGGTCTCCAAAAATCATGGTTATTCTTTTAAGTGGAAATTGCTGGCAGCATGTTCAGCAGCAGTTATGAAAAGAATGTGAAAATAGAAATATGTGATTTTTGGTTAGGAAAAAAGTTAATCCAACCTCTGTCATCTCAGGAATTAGATATTTCCCAGAATGTTTTTTTTACCATTTTGCATCTTCTTATGCTGGTTTCCTATTATATGATGAATTATTAGCTTGAGAATATAAGAAGAAACTGGTAGTATCACCTGTGCTGCTGCTGGAAATCAAATGTTCCAGAGCAACAGCTAGTAACCCCGCTGAAGTGCAGGAGAACAAGGAAATTTGCTGAAATATTGCTTTGCACCTTTTGTGACCACCAGCTCCTGTACAGAGCTGAGTACTGAATATTAGTTGACTCTGTCCTTTGTGAAAGTCACTTAAAAGAAATTGCAGGAAGTGCAGAATCAAGCAGCAACATTTGCAATTTAAAAACCTGCTAGTAAAGTGAATAAGAATGTATATCTCTACTGGATCGGAGCCTCGACTTGCAAATGGGTCCATTCAGCTGCTTGAATGAATCCAGCAATGTATCTCGGTTTAAGAATTTCTTATGAAGCCTCCATTAGACCTAAGAAGGGCTTTGAAAACTTATTTTTAGACAGTAAAGGACAGGAGGGATCAGCAGAACGATGGAGTCTGACCTCCTGCATAATCCTGCACCTCCTCCACAGCAGGACATGAGCTGCTTTTTGTAATGAGATGAACTGAAGCCAAAATGTAGAGCACTGGTTGCTGTGTCTGTTTGAGTCGCCGTGTTGTGCAGATGCCTCCCTGGGTCTGGAAAATGACCCTGCAAAACTCAGGAGTAACTAGACACATTAAATTTGTCTCCTAGGACAGTGTAATAAACATTTCTAAGCCTGACACACTCTGTGCAACACAGGAGAAAACCCACGTTTAGATTTATTGCAGAAGTTACTGCTGGGTCTCAGAACAGCTGTGGTGGGAGAGGGAGGATCTATGGCCAGGGACTGTACAAATGCAGCAGGCACTGAGAAGCCTATAGTCTAAAGGCAGGCAGAGGCACAATATTGAGATACACAAACTAACTTTAGTATAGCTGGATCAGACACTGGAAGTAATAGAAATACTGCTGGAGCACTGAACTGAGCAGCTGCTATTTTATATTACTGCTGAATGTGAAAGAGCACTAAAACATTTCAGGAGTTGGTATAGAGACAAAAATCTATATATAAAGCATGTTGTTAAGTAAAGGGTGAAAACAGAAAGTAAAACGATTTCCCCTTTTGCCATAGCTTAGTCACAAACCTACGCTTAAGGAACCGTCCTTAATGAGACATCAGCTTCCAGAAGGACCTGAACTGCAGCCAGCTGCCAGAGAGAGATCATGGGAAGATTTGGAGATCATTCTAGAGGAAGTGACTGGAATTTGCTGAGGAAAGGAAATCAATCCAGACTGGCACTTAGGGGAAATGAACAGAGCTCCTGTATGGGAACATCATTAAGGATCCAAAACAGTAGAGTGAAAGAGGCCAGGGGCAGATAACTTACCATCTCTAGAAAGGAAGGTGTTTCATAAAAGTTGCATACATGTACACATACCTGGTGCAAAACAACAGGGACAGTTTCTGAAGTGCATTGTGTTAAGAGGAGACCCCACAACCGGGGCTATCAGCAGAGGTGAACATGCCTTAGGGAGGAATTCACTGTGTCCCCTCCAGATTTCATCGTGATGGAGGTTAGGTTAGCCACTGGCAGCAACATGTTTGAGATGGCCCAGTCCCAGGACTGGCGAACATGCACACACATTCACAGGGAGAAAAAGAGGGAGACTGCTGCTCCCTTAGGCTGCCACAGATTACAGGAGTGGGTGTAGCTGCAGCAGCGGAGGCAGAGTTGTGCTCTGCAGCTTCTCTCCCCTGAGGTGTCAGGGAAGAGCCTGTGCTTCCAGACATGCTGAGAAAAGGACAGAATCTACAGGAAATTGGTTAAACACTTCTGTAGTCTATTCCTTCAGCAAATTAAAAAAATTGACTTCTTGCCTCCATAGATTTTACAAGTTCATTATTTTGTAGCTCATTTGTATTAATGGTATGTATTATTGTTGTGGAGTGAATGGATCTAACGGGGACAGTGTTCTTACTATCATACATTACACAGATGTAGAAAGAAGGAAAAAAGCAACGTATGAAAGAATTATAATGAACCGATTCATGGAAACTTCGGTTTTGCACTAAAACTGAAGCAAGTTCTGTGTCTGTCTGCTCTGTTAAAAACATTCTCAAAGCCTCACTTATGCACCTAAGCTCAAAATTAGCGTTTGACTTCAGATTTCTTGAGAAGCCAGTTTCCTTCAGCACTATGGGGAGAGAAGGGATCTGCTTGACTGCCATTCTGCTTTCATCTGTGACGGCGTTGCTTTGCTTCTCTTCTTCACTCTGCTATTGATTGCTTCTTCAGCATGTCCTTCAGAGGAATCGTTTCTCCTTCCCTCTCCCCATCCATTCTCTGCTAAGTTTCCGAGAGATGTCCTGGAACTTTCTCCTCTATCCCTTTGTTTTTCCATTCTCAATGAACTCATTCCTAAGACAGTAGTTCAGCTGACAACCTGTAAATGTCTCTACTGCAGTCTTGTCTCCTTCTTTCCAAGCTAATATTTTGCTCTGTCTCTGATTCTTGTCAATGGCTATCAAGTTCAGGATGATTCAGTTGTCTCTCTACAAGCTTTTCTGCTGCTTTCTTAAATGATCATTGTGAACACCACCACTATACCACCTGCATTAATCACAGTGAAAAACTGATCCAGAGCCTCTTCTCGTCCCTCTGAAATTTGTATGCAAGGCTGCCAACAAAAAACCATCATGAAGCTGAGCTGACCTCCCTATATCAGATCTAGAATTTGTTACATCTCTCTCCATTTTCACAGCTTGCATCCTGAATTCTTTCAAAGCAACAGACAAATTTGGAATGATCATAGCTTTAATAGTCAGTGTTCTTCCAAGCTCAATTTGCAGCCAGAATGAATTTATAGTACTGGAGGAGAACTTACTAAATATTCTGTAGCAACTTTTTTTTTTTTTAATATTAATGATGTCCCCACAGTTTTACACCTTTGCTATTAAAGTTGTGCTAGTGATTAAAGAATGATTGTTTGTGCACATGATTTAAGAAAGTGAGATAACAAACTGAGATTGCTCTGCAGTTACTGAGGTTAAAATTGCTGGTTCCTGGATATAGTGTTTAATCCTGTGAGCAGTCATCTTGAGTTCATTATTGCCTGTACCAGTCCCTTAAGCTAGTTGTGATGCACATATTTTGTCTTAAAATTACATGCCCTTAACTCACAGAGGTACTATTCTAAGTGATGAGAAGTGTTGAGATATTTTTGTAACTTTCAGTCAGGTTTTGGCTTATGACAATACATGAGCAGGGAGATTTTTCATTGGCTAAACCGTCATTGAAAACACACTTGTACCATCAATGTGATGCTTAAGAAGAGTTTATACAGTTGACCTGATGTCAGCTTTTGTGGGTTGAGTCATTTTTTTTTTTTGATGGGAGTCTTAACAGGATGGGATATAAATCCATTTTAAAGATGAAATTGCTAGTTCAGCTATGGCCTTCAACAGTTATTTCCTGTACTTGAACTGCTTTTAAAATATTTTGGTTATTTCAAATAATCTAAATTGGAATTCACGTTCTGGCTTGGTTTTCACTGATTACTGTGAGGGTTTTGTGAAATGCTACATCAAATGGAAGCAGTGTCACTTGTGGTGTCCCCCTCTCTGCAAGCTAATTAAAGCAGGTTGGAAAGAATCAAAGGCTTTAAACAATCAAAACATAAATACCTGGGGCTGCCCAGTATACTAGTTGCAGTACATGTTAGGCACCAGGAGCAGTCAATGCTATTTGAATATCTAAATTCCCTCAGCAGACATTGTAAGGCTATTAAAGGCACTCTATCAACCCTCTGAATGACAGTTCATTTGTTGTTGGGTTTTTTGTTTGGTTTTTAAATTACTGGTCTTCTATCTTCTTACCATGTAATAGAATTAAAACCTATATATATGTAAGATTTGAAAGCTACGCAGCTTAAAAATACAGGCTAGATTTTAAACAATTATTGTCTGGTGAGCCTTACTGAAGTGAATGTAGCTATGCTCATCTGCCACGGGCATAAAGCTGGAGAAAGAAGCTTAATCTTGTTTCAGTTTCTTTTTCCTATGCAAAAATATGAAGATCAGAAGATTTCATTTTTTCTACTTTTGTTAAATGACTTTGCAAGTTCAAACTTAATCTATTGATGGCTCAGTTTAAAAGAAGTAATACTAAAATACACATGAAGCTGGTTATATAAGACAGTACTGCTTTTATCCTACAGACATTAGCCTTTCTTGTGGTTTGCTCAATTCTCTTAATAGGTTTATAAAGATCGATGAAGATCATCTCTTCACAGATGTGAGGGTATTTACGAGTGCAGTCAGCCTAATTCTTGAAGTCACAAAGGGCAAGAGTAGCAGTGCAGCATGGGTCTGTAGTTCTGAATCTTAAGTCACAAATGGCAGTGTTGTGCTCGCGGATACAGACTTGGTCAGGGAATTTTGTTGCTGTTAAAAATTCCCATTAAAAGTAGCCTACTTCAGTCTGCGTGTAGAACCACAGGAAAAACTTTTTCACTGTGAGGGTGACCGAGCCCTGGCACAGGTTGCCCGGGGAGGTTGTTGAATCTCCGTGCTTGGAGATAATCAAAAGCTGCCTGGACATGTTCCTTGGCAGCTGGCTCTGGGTGGCCCTGCTTGAGAAGAGGGGGTTGGACAAAATAACCTGCAGTGGTCCCCTCCTACCTCAACCATTCTATGATTCAGTTGTTCTGTAACCTTAAAAACAAAAAGGCTTTGTTGGTGTTTTTCCCACTTCAGACTGAAATTTGGAAAATGTGTGGGTGTTTGTAGTGTGGAAATTCAATGTCAGCAACATTGTTTGCCAGGTTTTAGAAAGGAAGCCAGAGAATTTTCTCAGCCATGTACAGTGAGATTTAGTTCCAGATTAAGAAGCCTACATGTATATGTGAGGAAGATGTCTAAACTCTGGTCAGCATGGCCAACATGCAGTCAACAGGGTCTGTTGGAAGCACAAGAGTGATTCAGGCTGCCTGAAAGTCTATGGGGCAGTGAGCTGAGTCCCTCTGCAGACTGAACTGAGTACAGCAGGAGCATAAATACCTGCCACACCTAGATACTTCTGTTTTAATCTCTAGCTGATTCCCACTCAAAGCATCTCATTAAAATTTAGAGAGTGTGCAGGCTGGAAAATGGTGGAGTTGGGTTGACGGTTGGACTTGATGATCTTAGAGGTCTTTTCTGACCTATGAATCTATGATTCTATGAAACTGATGGGTTTACTTGCTCCAACTACTGATGTGGGTAATGAGAAAATGTCTCTACATCGGATGAGCTCTCAATCTTTTGTTGAGTTTTTTGATGAATATGCATAATTATCATATGTGTCAGATAACTTTCAGATATCCAGAATCCTGTACCTCCTGATTCTGTTTATTTATCAGCCTCACTGCCTTAAATGTATCCAGCATGAAACAAGGACATTTGCAACTGTGCAGAACTGTTATGTGCAGCCATTGAAAACAGGGAGAAAACCTCCTGTATACCATATATCTCCAAGCAGTTCTACCTAATTTTAAATGCTTAAAATTCAACTCACCACTGAATCATGGATATCAGAAATATATATAATGGCATACTAGAAAATCTGACTTCTGTATACACAAAATACAGGGAGAGGATTTCCCTGTGTATTCAGGGACAGGATTTCAATTGCTTTTGGGATGACTGAAAATTTAGATTCAATGCTGTGTACTGTACACACTGAGGTGAGTTCTGCCTGTATTTGTTTTATTGTTTGTATGTTCTGACTGAGAGGATTGTGGGTGGCACTGCCATTTATTTTCCCACTGGAGCAGGAGGTAGCGAGAAATAAACGTGCATTTCATTACCCATCATCTATCAAGTTACCAATCTGATGGTTTGCTTTTGCTGAAGCATGGAAGTCTTACTTCTTTGGCTCTTGGCTGGGTGATACCTAATTGGCCATGAAGAGATCCCTTCAGCTGCATGAGGAATAAAGTTTAGTTCTTTAATACTGCAGCAGAATAGGAAAATGTTAATGTTTTCCTCCACCATCAAGGAGGTGATTTCTGCATTAAAACTCTTATCTATTACACTGTGCTAATTACATTACAAGATCTTGAATGGGTTCTCTTACTTTTTTGTCTTCTGTAGATAAGTAATCTTTGTATTAAAAAGCCCTGTCATAATAATGTGTTCCTTCAGTGACAGCGTGCTGACATCCAGTGCCAGCAATGCAAACAATTAACATCAGTCTGGGATGCTGAGCTTTACAATATGTACAGAAGCACTTTGTGAGTCAGGACATGGAGTTTTTCATAAACTGAACACATGACACTGCATGAAATAGTCTTTACATGAAGGGAACACATCCTGCAAATCTGATTTAATACCACAGCATTAGGTTGTACCCTAACTACCTAAATGCAGTGTATGGAATTGTAAGTAAGTCTCACTGTTATGGTCATTGAAGAAGGCAGGTGTATTATACATGTGAAGATGATGAACCAATGAGAGCCGTGTCAAGAAGACATCTATGAAAAAATATTTTCTTTGCAAGGAGAGGACACACATCTGTTTACTGAGCAGTCCCACAAAAATGTAAAAGGAGTTGAATTTGGAACAAGCACCTGATCACCTGCAGGAAGGCGGTTCCAGGTTATAAAATCTGGGTCTGGGTTGCCCTGACTGCTCTAAGTGAGGAAAGCAAGATGTGGAATGTGCATATCTATCTCTCTAGTGAGAGATTTATCTCTAGTAAGAGAGTGCATATTTATCTCTCTAGTGAGAGATAAATATGATGTGAGCAGAAAGTCAAATGTAGTGATCTAAGACGGGACTGAGGAGAACTTGAGATCAGATATTAACTATGATGATAATTTAGTGTAGCACCAGAGCAAAGAGCCTCTGCTAGGCTGGTCACCAGCTCACAACTAGTTTGTTGCTACCTGTTCCAAGCATCTCAGAAAGACTGCTAGTCTTCTCTAATTCAGAGATTATTTCTGTGTGTGGGTTTTGAAAACCAAACAAACAAGGTGCATATTCCATCTGGTCACACAAGCTTCTTGACGACAAAATCACGTGCTTGTCAGTGATCTGGGTTGGTAAAAATGGTCTGTTTTCCTTAGTCGTCCAGTGTTTTGCATTCTTGCATTTATTTATTTTTTTTAAAGGATCAGGAGGTGGGGAATTGGGTGGGGGCAAAAAGGAGGTAAGAAAAGATGGCACTAGAAAGTGCTTGAAGATTCCAGGAAATTGGTAGCCTGGACTTGTTAATGCTTGTGAAATGATTTTTGACACAGCCTTTCAAATGAAAAAATGAGATATTGGGAGGATGATAGTCTTTTATCTGCGGAGGAAGATGGATGGGTATGACTTAAGATGTCATGTATATGAATGGGTACTATAAAGGGATCATTCTAATGACACGCTGTAAAAGACAACTGTCAGAAATAAATTATTGTTCTCTTCTGATGATACTGATGACAACATACTCAAATCCCCACGACACATTTCCTCACCTAAAGTTAAAAGCTTTTCCTAAAATGTTTAATGGGCACAAAGGTCTTTGTTGTGCATTTCCAGCTCCATGAAAAACCTTGGGTAGTGTCTTGCATAAGAGCAATTTTGCCTGCAATTAGTGTGTTTGCATACAAGTACACAGGCTTTGATTAAGCAAAAGAAAGTACTTAGGCGCATGTATAAGTACCTTTCAGTGGTGGAGCGATGACACTGAAATATGAAAGAAGAAAGCACGACTTCCAAAGTAACAGAGCTGATAAGAAGAGCAGTTCTGAGCAGCCTATCAGCTCAAGGCTCCAACGAGGATGGAGATGAGCTGTATGTAGCTATCTCCAGAGACACCTGCACAGAAGTCACATCACAGAATCACAGAATCACAGAATCACAGAACGTTAGGGGTTGGAAGGGACCTCTGTGGGTCATCTAGTCTGACCCCTCTGCCAAAGCAGGGTCGCCTACAGCAGGCTGCACAGGACCTTGTCCAGGCGGGTCTTGAATATCTCCAGAGAAGGAGACTCCACAACCTCCCTGGGCAGCCTGTTCTAGTGCTCCGTCACCCTCAGAGTGAACATCC
>Ga0065711_1004503_pt1 | contig 27445 bp, 12 predicted proteins | sample Hoacrofraction12_FD_59098 | JGI IMG/M metagenome (GOLD analysis project Ga0065711, IMG submission 59098) | Hoatzin crop microbial communities from Cojedes, Venezuela - Epithelial fraction 12 v2 (version 2) | ecosystem: Host-associated > Birds > Digestive system > Esophagus > Crop | place...
TTCTCGTGTTTTTGTTTTTTTTTTTTTCTTTTTCATTTCCTTTCTCTAGGATAAATTCTGGGTGCCACACATGTCCGTTGGCAAGTAAATGAATGTAAAAAGAGGAAATGTAAAAGCTTTGCAGTTATTCCCTTTTTTTATCAGCCTCTAAAATTTCCTCCTACAGACTACTTTGTTTCATTTTCTTTCTTCTAAGGCTACATCCTCTGGAGACATTGTTTAAGTGGCAACTCATGTCTGTCCTCACTTGTGCATGCCTTCGGCAAACAGACTCAGTTGCTGAGTAACAGGCATCAGAACTTTGAATGTCATTGTTTGGTTTTTAGGCTTTCAGAAAGATTGCAAAGGGAACACGGAGCCCCACTGGGAAACTGAGCTTCAGTGTTTCATTTAGCAATTCAGTTAGATTATGAATCTCCGTATGTGCAAGGGTATTTATTTCAGAAAACTCGCTGGTGTGGAAAGGGACTTCTGAATTTTCTCTATTAGCAAGTCAAATGTATAGAAGCTGTTCAAAGAATACAGGCAAATTCTCAGATTTAAATTTGGGATCAAGGTTTTTTTTTTGCATTTTAACAAAAGTACTTCGGTAAAGGAGGTGAGATAAATAATAAAGCTGCCTTTTCCAGAAGGTTTTAGAGAATTTGTATCTATTAGCTAGCTTGTTCTCTTTTAGTGTGTTGGTCAGTCAGCAGATTTTCTCCTGTTTAAGAAAAGAAAGTAAGCTTTTCACTATAGAGCCAAAATTTTCTTACACTAGTGTTAATCAGGAGCATTTCAGTTTAACTCAGTAGTCATTTGAAATAAAAGCAGTGTATGTGAAAGGAAGTTTTAATATTGGTGAGACCTAGGACTGAATGAGTGCACAGCGCAGGTGTACTGTGATCCCTTGCTCAGTGAATATTTATTAAATAGGGACATTACTCTGTCAGAGTTATGAATAGATCTATGTCATGAGAATTATTTTTACCCAAAATTGATTAGTTGTCAAACGTATGTAGATAGAAGATAATAGCGGTAAGTGGCATTACACTACATAGCATAACAGTGACTATTGCTATGAGTGCCTTGAGGGACATTACACTTACCCTGTGTCAGTCATAGTTTGCCTAACTTTGTCTTTTAAATCTCTGGGAGTTCTTATGCTCATTCCACTGGTTAAGACAATGTCCTAAAACATCAAGAACTACTTCTGGGATAGAAGTAATTTTTTTATCTAGTCTCTCTCTCTCTGCCTCTTTTCCCACCTCTAGACTAGAATTCCTATTATCGGGACTTCATATGCAGATGTTAGCATACAATCATTATGGGATCTTTTTTTGGCATTGCTTCTAATAAGAAAGGGCCTTTTTCGAAGACATACAACATATCATGTGTCTCTTACTTTTCTTTTGCGCTTAGTCTTCTGGGATTAAAAGCCATTCACAGATGTCTCTAATTCTCTGATGAAAGCAACAGTGACACTTCAAAGAGGATTATAAAAAAAAGGAGGTATTATTTCCAGAGGGAATGTGTAACTTCTGGATTTGTTTCTGTGAGCAGACTGTACTCCGTGGTGCAAAGGTGGAAGCTCGCCCTCCATATGCACTTTCGTATTACACAGTAACGCAGATTCATGCTGTTATCTTTACTTCCTCACCTCTTTCTTTGTTTCTTATAAATAACCCCTCATTCACTTTTTCATATATACAAGATTTTGGAATCAGTGAGTGTGAAAATTTACAGTTTTCTACAAATCAGAATATGATATATTGCAATTAATTTAACTTCATAAAAACGTTAATTGCCATGGATGTTGTAGAAAACACAAATATTCAGTAATAATATGATTTCAATATGTGTTGTCAAAATGTATTTGTATCATGGAAGTCATGAGCATTTTTACATGCCAGATATTGCAGCAAGGGTGCAAAGAGGCCAGAAGCTCTGCTGAGGACTGCACAGTGATGATTTTGATGTGCAAGAGAGCAGGGCAGCAACACCAACTGGAGCAACTGTCCTCAGCACGTCAGAGGCTTTGACTCAGAAAGAAATCCTGAGGGAAGTGCCACCAAGTCTCTAGCCATTTAGGGTGCCTGGTGTGTCTCTTGGGTCTGGAGACAGCAGTCTCCTTACCTGTGGCAGGTCTGCTGTGGTTGTAGGAGTTTGCAGCAGGAGGTGAAAAGACTGCACACCACCTAGGGAAGACAAACAGGAGTTCAACAGGGTCTTTATGGAGGGATGTGAAGGGCAATGAGAGATGCTCCTGTAGATGCACTGGCAACAAAAGGAAGGCTAAGGAAAATGTGGGACCACTGCACAGTGAGTGGGAGACCTCATAACCAAGGACATGCAAATGTCCGAGGTACTCAACGCCTTTCTTATCTCAGTTTTCACTGGCAAAGTCTGCCTTTTGGACTCTTTAAGGTCCCCAGGCCTACTATCAGAGTCTTTGGGAGTGAAGCATTACCCACTGTAGAAGAGGATCAAGTTAGGGAGCATTGACCCATGCAGTAGTACAGACGGGGGCCAGCTGGCTAGAAAACAGCTCTGCGGAAAATTGTATGAAGGTCCTCATCAACAAGAAGTTGAAGATGAGCCAGAACTGTGCCCTTGTGTGTGGGGCTGGGAGGTAATGCTGACTGCATCCTGGGCCCTGTTAGCAGGAACGTAGCCAGCAGGTCTGGAGAAGCGATTCTTCCTCTCTGTTCAACTTCTGAAAGTCTGAAGCTGGGGTGCTGTGTTCAGTTTCGAGCTTCCCAATACAAGGAAGACATGGACATACTAGAGGGAGTCCAGTGCAGGGCCACCAAGGTGGTCAGGGGGCTGGAGCATTTGATACATGAGGAGAAGCTGTTGGAGCTGGACTTGCTTGGCCTGAGGAGGAGGGGGCTCAGAGGTGATCTTACTTGTTTCTACAATTGCCTGATGGAAGACTGAAGAGATGGCAGAGCCAGACTCTTCTGAGAGGTGGACAGTCACAGGATGGCAGCAGGGGCAAGCTGGAACGTGGGTCTTTCTGATGATATAAGGAATTATTTCTTTTTTTTTTTTTTCTGTGAAAAGGGGTTTGTTGTGAAATCTTCATTCTTGGAGATATTCAGTGCTCAGCTGGGCAAGGCTCGAGTTTCCTGCTCTCACTGGACATGCTTTGAGCAGGAAATTGGATCAGATGGCCTCTGGAGGTCCCTTCCTTCCCAAGTGATTCTGTGATCCTAAATGTCAGCTAGTACTGTGTTTTGTAGCAGGTGTGACTGAACAGACACATGTCTGGACTTGTATAGTATTGTACATTTTAACTTGGCAGTTTTTTTAATTGAACAGTAGAATTAAGAATCTGTGCACTCTCGCATTCTTCTAATCTTTGTTGCACCCAACATGTATAAGATGTCTTTTTGTTGCAACAGAGTAGAAAGGTGAATTTTTCATTACAGCTCCAACCGTTGTGTTAAACATACTCAACCTTTGATATTTGATCATGGTAACCAGCTTATATATTTTAGAATTCCACTTTACCCTGTGCTGAAAATCCTGTTTCTTTATGACTTTGCTGCATTTTTTTTTTCATTTGGAGAGTGGATTAATTCTACTTTTGAAATGGAGAAAAATCCAAAGTACCTAACTTTTTAAAAAGCAGCTTTTAGTCGGAACATCCAAGGATAATTTTATCCAAGCTAAGAGTTTGAATGAATCATCAAGACAGTAAGAACTGAAAATAAATAAAAAAAATCACAGGTTGCAGAGCTCTTCTGAACGCTTCTAAATGGCTGATGTTGTTCAGCATATCTGGATGCTGTCCATGTCAAAAACCATATGTGCCTGTTTTTCATGCTGTGCAATACAATCTACAATTCTTTCTTCTCTTTTTTGTTCCATCGTTGCGAGGGGGGGAAGGGAGGCAGGAAACCCACCTTCATAAAACAGAGAGAGATGCTATTCATCTTCTGGCTTTACGAAAAATTTCAAAGTACATTGCCAAACGATTAAAAGCAAGATAAAATGCATCAGTCTAATTCTGTAGAGAGAGGATGGTAAACCAAAATACAATCGGAAGAAAATCTTCGTAAGGAAAGAGCTTGTAATTGTAGCAATTCCAATAAATCAGCCTTTTGCGGATAGCAGCCAGTAAGGTTCACAGACAATATTGAAGGGAACATTTTGTAGAAAAGAGTAGAAACAGATGAAGGAAGCTATGAAATTGCTTTTTACAGAGTAGGAATAGTGGGTGTTAATCCTCAGGGAATGCAGAGAAAACTAGGTGTAAGAAAGAGTGAGAACATTTCTATTAAGTCCAAAGTAGCGTTTTGGTAAAAACGGTGCTCCTTCTTTCTCTGGGCTTGATACAGATAGACGTGAAAACTAATAGGTGTGTATAAACAAAGTGTATTTTTTTCACAATGAAATTGAATGTGAGGTTGTTTTTTCTTGGCTGGTGGTTGTTGGGGTTGTTTTTAACGTGTGTTGACTGCGTTCTGATTGAATGCCGAGAGAATCTGGGAGAACGAGGTTCAGATGGCAGCAGTCCTGTTGCCTTCCGTGTTTCAATTCAGCTTATACTGGTTCTTCTGCCTGCTATCGGCAGGGTCCATACAGAAAGCAGCTACTGTCAATAGCTTTGGGTATGTTATATGAACGCCATTCGGAAACTTTTGGTATATACAGTCATGGCTAAAGCTGCTGTCAGAGTAACACAAGTATGGCAAGCCAGCTTTCCATAATAATTGCTTTTTACAGTTTAAAGTTTTTTTGTTGAAAGTATTACTTCCCCTCTTAATTAGTAGTTAGCATTTATTTTTAATAATAAACTGATAGCCATTTCCTTTTTGCTGCAGTCTAATATGTTAGTTTTGCCAGTGTCTCCACCAAGTTTGCCTGTGGTGCCACCACAGCATGGTGGTATTACTGATGTGGCTGGACTGTGTGATTGAGCAAAGTCTTTAGTTTTCGGAGATATTTGAGTCCTGTTTCTGAGTGTACTCATAAACTTCATGAGTTTGTAGTACACTGGGATAGTTTATGAACAGATTTCTGAAAAAGCGTCATCAGCTCCATGTTTGTGTCACATTTAGTGTATTGTCAAGACTAATGAGAGCAACATATTAAAAACCTTCTGCATGTAAGAGCAATTTTGAAGTGATTAGTATTGAAATCAAGTACTTGCGGTGTCTTATGTCAGCAATTTATGAAGTGCTTGATAAATAATCTTGACTGAGGAGCTATAAAAGCAATTCCAGGGTATAAACTTGGGCCTGGATGACATACTTTGGAGGGGCGGTAGGAGAAGGTGGCATGTTTGATCTCTACAGTAACTTAAGTAGCAGCATATGTCTTTCTTGCAGTATTTAAGACCTGTCTAATATATTGACTTACTGAAGAGAGTGTACTCTGTCTTCTGAGAACATATCTCAACCACAAGTTCTTTAAGTTGAAAGAGATAGAGTCTGATTCTAGGAAGGAAGGGTTTTCTTTTTTTTGATTCCACATATATTTCCTACATGACTTCTCTTACTGTATGCTCATCAGACCCACCTCTTTCCCTTCTTTAGTGTTAAGTACACTTTTGTTTTAAGAGTGTCTATGTCACTTTTCTTTGCTTTTTGGCTTTGGGTTTTTTTCTGAGGCAGAAAGCTGAATAGTTTAGCGTATCATCTACTTCTATCTTTATTCCCATAATGATATCTACATTTGTCTCTCTGGCTATAGTTTTACTATTGTTAGTGTTACAAATCTTTATTTTGGGCAAAATTCAGGTAGGCTTGCATTTTTACTCCAACAAAATATAAATAAGCCTTGAAAAGGTGAAAATAATGGTTGCAGGTGGCTGTCCTGATATGCAGATCTCGGAGCTGATTTTTCCTATCCAGATGAAAACACTTCCATGACTTCACCAATAGATCCTCTGAATTAAAATTATTCATTTTTATTATGATAATGGAATTATTTCTCTTTTACCAGACCTGAAAAGAAGATAGAGGGAACAAGTGTATTTTATTTTAGTTGATGAATCTGAGAAAGTCAGTGATTTGAATTAATTGATTTTTTAAATGACAACCTGATAAGCATGATCAGAAGTTGGTTTTCTCCCCCAAATAACATTTCTCTTAAAAAAAAACCCAAAAAGGTTAATATTAAAAAATATGTTTATCTACATGTTCAGAATTTGCTGATGATCTCATTATTTTTTCAATGATATTTATCCTTCTAACCTGAAACTGTATTTACTGTGGGAGCACATGCACCTTGCTAGGAAATACAAGAAAATAGCAAATAATTATTTTCAGGATGTAAATCTTTTTCAGAGACCCCTCAATACAGGCATCCTGTTCAACTTTGCTTTTGGTTTTTGGATGCAACAAAATGTGATTAGACTTTGCCACAGAGACACCAATCAATATGATAGTTAAAGTTGCTGTTTTGAAGGATTTTGTTAAAAATGTCTTCTTTTTTCAGATTCTGAACTTTTGCCAGTTATTTGCTTATTTTGAGGCAGTCAAAATGCATTATTACGTCATCTGAAGCAACTCAGAGCAGAATATACTTCTGGGTATTTCTTCTTCTGTGGTTATGGTTGTTTTGGAAGAACTGAAAGTGGTGGAAATTCTTGGAGCTGAAAGCTGATGAGGATGAACCTTTTCTATTTATGTCAAATTCCTCACAAATGCAGTTCCCCAATACAACAGCATACTGAATGGTTAAGCATCTCAGTGTGCAGGTTAACAATAACAGGTTAATAGACCAGAAGTAGTGGTATGCATTTTAGTTTGGCTGTTGGGCTTTGGACATTCACGGGAGTACAGTAGTGGTTTAAAAGTGGAAATCCCGGTGTTGTGATTAGTGTTGGTGTGAGCATGCAGCTGAGGATTTTGTGTTGGAGTGTCAGAAGGAAAAGACCACTGAGCAAAGCTGTAGCACCGTGTTACCTTCAGGACCTCGTGGTGGGCTGCAGTTGGTGGCAGGTCCTTTCTGCAGCCACCCTGGTCCTGAGCCTGACAGCTTTCATCACCATATCAGCCCTTCTGGCAACAGCTGTTCAGGACTACCTGAGCCTCCATGGCTCTGCCCATTTTTAGGGTTTAGAGGGGGTCCATTCACACAGGGAGGTGCCATAATGCTACAGATGGTAGCTTTGGCCCATTGGCGTCTCACCAGGTAACTGAAGGTGTGGTAACCCTCGTACTGGGCAGGGTTCCAGCTATAATGTCATCATGAGGGTAAAACTAACATCTCAGGGCAGTCTAAGCCCAGCTTGTGTTCGTTGCTAATGGGTGAGCCAGCCAACACTTGGTGAATTCTGGTGTGCGGTGACTGGAAAAGCCAACATCGAAGGGTTGAAGCAACTTTGCTAATACTTCACTGCCACAGGGTGGTCTTCTCTGTGGTAACTTTTCTGGCACCTCTTGCTTAAAACCTAGGAAGTCAGAAGATCCTGAAGCCACGTTAGCAAGGCCTGCATCCCCACTGAAAATCAAGATTAAGTGTACTTTTGCCCTTTATGCCGCCCAAGTCTCTGGCCTCCCTGGGCTTGCCTCAGGAGACCTCAGGTAGGGAGAATTTCACACAAGTATGTGCAGAAGCACTGGAGCTTTTTCAGCATTCCCTCTTGCATAAAGCCCACTGGGTCCCACTTAACCTGCCATTGATTAAGAACAGTTAACTGCAGCGGATCTTGCGTCTTAGTAGAGAGCAACACCTGAAGTACTATAAATTCCTCATTGAAATCTCATTATCTTTGAAACAGTGCTAACTTCTAAAAGGAGCCCTAGAACAATTACCGTTATTGTTCTGCTTGAAACAGTTTTATTAAAGTGTAATGTATGAGGCCTCTAGTTTCTGCTTTATGTTCTGCATTGTTCTCTTTAGAGTTTTAATAAGATTTTATATTGTTTTAATTAATTAAACATTATGTTATGAAACTGATGTATGAAGTGTTTTTCCCTAGGCATCAAATATGTTACCGACAAAAATGTGACATTTCAGAATGTATTTTAAAAAGAAAAAGAGATTGTAAAAATTATTTGTGACAGAAGGAATTAGGATAATGTATAGGAACAAAATAGTTTAATCATAAAATGCTCTTAATTTTTATTTTAAAAGGGTTTGGAAGAGGATTGCGTATGTTTGTATATTTGAAGAAGGGTGAAAGTATATATGAATTCCATGGGTGGTAAAATATGAGATGTCTTATTGTTACATGTTGGTGAGTTGAAACCTTAGATCCTTTTCTGTGAAACAAATATACAGTCTTGTATATTTTTCTTCTATGAATGATCATTTATAATTAAGAAATCTGAAATATGTTTCACTCTGGGTTGGTGACAGAGAAAAAAAACTTTGTCCTTTCTTCTTCCACAAGTTTTTTTTTTTTTATCCAGGCTTTAACACAGTTGTGCAGTTCAGCCTTTCTGGCTGCTTGTTGTAAGAGAAAATCAGTAACAATTTGAAGTACTGGGATATCAGTGAACTGACAGAGGTAGATGCTCTCCAGGTTACCCAGCAGGACTTTCAGGCCTTGCCTGAGTAACTGAGTAGAAGTAAGTGTTCCTGCAGAGGGTGCTGCCTTTGTGTTGCTACTGTTTCACTTCTGACAAATGAGGACAGGACAAAATTAGACATGCTGAAAGTAGCAGCATAATTATTTTGCTGCAGAATGATTGCCAAAAGATTGACAGAGTGAGTGTGCTGACAGAATGTGCAGGAGTAATGGGATTAGACATTCATTGAAGTACGAGGGTCAGGACCTGCGTATTTGTTGGGAGCAGACGGCCTTCTAAAATCTAGAAATCTATGCTAGTTTGTAATGGGCCTAATGGTTTTACTTTCAGAAAATTGTGTGTAGGACTACATGCACTTTTATGCTGTTTCCCTCCTACTCACTCAACCCTCATATACAGAGTTTTCAAAGGCAGATATCTAAGCCCATATTTAGGCATCTCAGTAGAGGTGGCTGATTTTGTGACATACAGAACACTCACAGCTCCCACTTTAGAACACATGCTTTGTTTGCTTTGTTGCATTTGGTTACCTGAAAGGTAGCACAATCTGTGGTAGTGAAATAAATATCATATAGTTATACAGCACAGTAGAAGTTCTTCATTGCTGTGACTACCAGGAATTTTTTGCCTTAGTGTAACCTCAAACTAACACAACGTTTCTTTCTAATTAGAGTTTCCATCCTAGATATAACGACAAGAAAAATAGACAAACGGGAAAAATAACAATTTCCATTAAAATTACTATTACCAGAATAGTTTATACCACTTCAATCTAATGGCAAGGATTTGACTGGATCAAATCCTAGATGAACCTATCTCTATAAATGTAGAAAGCATTGTATGTTTAAAGATTGGTTTCTTTATCTATTTATTTGTATTTTCATTGCATGCAACTGAAAGTAGTCATTCAGAGTTTCTCTCAGTCTTCAAGAAACACACCGAGAAATCCATAAACTTCCCCAGAACACATGGAATTATGTAGTAATTTATACTTAATTATAGTTGAATACAAATTAGTTGGTAGAGGTCTCATAAAAATTTGTTTGATTATTTCCCTGTGAACAAGGGAGAAATATAAGGCCTTGTGTTATGTCTGAAAAGCCAGTCCTGTGAATGAAGATCTGCACAACAGAGACTTGAGCATAAGTTCAGATGATTGGGTTGGTGCTCTTAAGGGTTACTACTCCATAGCTGAGGCAGCTCACTGTTAATGAAATGAAGAAGCCTGCACCATGTTTTCACAGTTATTGTCTGTCAGCAAGATATGGCTACATCCTTAGATGCACCATGTAATCTCTTGCATTCTGAAAATAACTTAAATTGAAGGTTGTTTTGCCTGTTTATGATCTTTTCTGACACGGCCCAGTTTGCTAAATAAAGCTTTTGTATCTTCTTTTAGATGAAAGAAGCTTTTGAATGTGAATTTTGGTCCCTTCTTAATTCTGTGATTTGTAGAATTTAATACCATAACAGTGATAGATACAGCTTACTTGGGTTGTTTTCTGCAGAGTAAAGTTATACTTCTAGCTTCCACTCATCAACATTTGATCCTCTCTTAGAGGACTAACTCTTACCCTTTGTTATGTTGGAAAATGTGTTGGAAACCTAGAAATGCCTTAATGATATTCACAAGCTTATCTTCCCAGTAGAAAAGACCTTTTTATCTTTCTTTTTAATCAAGTCATTAGCATGAAACTCAGAGATGTAATCATAGCAGACTGGAATTGGGGTCATGCCATAGGCTAGCTGAATAGGAGGCTTGATGGCATGATGATGTATAGCCATTTTGCAACAATGCTTACAACTCAATAATTCTGCCCTTTAATTACATTTTAAATCTCATTTGAGAAGTTTTTATCATTATGTAAAATGCTCAGTAAATGCTCTCATTCTATGACCCAATAAAAGTTCTGCTTATGAACCGGGAGAACAAATTGTTTAAAAGCTTATGGAGGGACTGGGAGCTTGTTTCCCATTTCATTCATTGTGACAGAGCTTGGTTCAGTTAGCTAAAGTGGTCTATATGGTAATAAAACATTATTCTCATCACTGTTAGATTCTTACTGTTAGATTGTTTGGACACAAAATAGGTCACAAAATCTTATCTCAATTAGTTGTATTTTGTTGGGGGGGCAGGGGGGGAGAAGAAAAAAAAAACCTGCAAAACCCAACAACCAGTTCTTAGAAGAACTATGACATTTAAAAGAGGGAATTCCAGTTGAACCAGTAGTGTCTTGCAAAGCAGAAAAGATACTTCAGTGTTTTGTTCCATCATAAATCTAAATCACAGTATTTTCAATCTAGAACAAGTGGTTTCTTTGTTTGGTTTGTTTATTTTTTAAAATATATTTCTTTATGTTCAAATACTTCGAAGATAATGACCAGCTCACAAGGACAGACTGTCACAGAGAGTAGAGCAAACTGGCCTTCTATTGCCAGAAACAAACGAAATAGATCAAGTGCATCTTGAACTGAGTCTACCACTCATGCTTAAAATGCATTGGACTTGCTGTGCTGTAGCCATCAATTCAACATCTCCAGAACTACATCACTCACAAAACCATTCCTCTATCTAGCAGACAGAAGAATAAGCCATGATCCTGAAAGAGGTGCCATGTGCGTGGGTCTTTGTGCCTCCAAAGTCTGCTGGAGTCTGCAGCGGCATTAAAAAAAAGAAGTCTCCAACTCTCTGAACCCTCACACAGAGTTTAATGCTTCAGGCAGAATCAGATACTTGCAGGAGTTTAGATGTAATTAAATAAAAGCAAGTAGGATGTTTAATTTAATATCCAGTCCAAAAGCTGTGCTAGACAGAGTTGCAAAATACAGACAGTGACTCCAGTTCCTACATCTGTAGAAGCCATAAGGGGTTACAAAAAAAAAACTTTGAGGGAGGAATCTTTTTTGGTTATACCAGCGGAACTCCCCTGTTGGTAAAAATAAACAGACTGTGCCAAGCTTTAAGAGCTACTCTATCCCCTTCAAGTCCATAGAGCACAGACTTATAATTTATAGATGTTCTTTGCTCAGTAGTGTTGTTAGAACAACAACAAAAAATACTGGTATGAAATAAGTTTGCAAGTTCTGCCTTCTCCAGGCACCCTAAATGATGTTTAACCAATGAGAATGAAAAATAAAAGCAGAAAGAAACCCAAATTATTGATGGATTTTGACATCACCATAAAAGAAGATAAAAACAATTTGTTTTACTTTCAGAAGGTAGTATTTTAAAGTGAGGAAGGAAGGGAAGGGAAAGGGAAAGAGGGGAAAGGAAGGGAGAAAAGGAGAATGAAGAGGCAGGAAAGGAAAAGGAAAAAAGAAAAAGAAAAAAAGGAAAGAACGAAAAGGAAAAGAGAAAGAAGAACAAAAAAGAAAAATAAAGGAAGAAAGAGTGAAAGACAGGAAGGGAAAGGAAGGGAGGTAAAAAGAATAAAATAGAAAGGAAAAGAAAGAGGATGTGAAGAAAGAACGAAAGAGGAAGGAAATCAGGGAAAGGGAAGGAAAGAAAGAGGAAGGAAAGGAGAAAGAAGAGAAAATAAAGGAAGCAAAGAAGGAAAGAAAACATTGGAAGACAAAAGCTAAAGCAGAAGGAAGAAAAAAGGAAGGTAGGAAAAGAGGAAAAAAAGGAAAATGGAAAAAGGAGGATTACATCATTCATATTGTCTGTACAGTATAAGAGGTTTAAGTAAATATGCTACTAATTTAAGCTATTTAAAATATTTAGCTGGGTTTTTTCCAGAATTTTTTTAGGGGAAATATAATATGCTCTGTTAATATAAATATGAAGGGGACAATTAATTCAGCTAACTACACAGACGGAGAGGGATTACAGAGGTGTTAGACTTGGTTTCGAGTAATTTTATGATAGCTTTCCAAGCTGTTTCAGCACTAGTATTACGGAAACAGTCCTGCAAAGTATAGTACTTCTGAGCTTTGTATAGCCACACAGGTATTGCTTGCTGATGCTTTGAGTATATGTATATAATTATGCAGACTGACTATTTTTTTAATTACTGTCATAAAGATCATTTTTTTCCTCCGTGTTGATTTCCTTTAATCAGATGGTGCTGTCTCTAATTTTGTGAGCCTTCATACTTCAGTCAACGCCATTTATTTCATTAGTAACTTTGTACAGTACCTAAAGAATGTAAAATGCTTCATTGGAAATGAAAAGCACAATTCCAAGAACAGAACTGAGTTTGTAGAGGATTTAAGTGCTTTAATTTCTTTAAATTATTACATAATTAACTTTTGTCTACCTTGCATAAAAGATAAATGTTTTGTCAGCTGTGATGCATTAATTTCCATGTCTTAGTCTGACTCATGTACAGTCCGAACAGTGTAACTAATTTCTTCTTTCTAGGACTGTGTTTTACTTGCAGCCTACCAATCCTTCTCTGATGCATAACCGAAATAATGGCAGATTTTGCCATGTGTCATGTCCTTTATATGTCATGCCTGTATATTGCATGTGAGAAGTGAAGGATATTGACACTGATTTAGTATTTCTGATAAAGTATCTCAAACAGTATTGAATTCTTACAGGACTGTCTCTGCTATGTGGAGGCTAGCAGGACTGCCGATACACTAGGTTTCACAGTGATGGCTCTAATGTGTTTTAGGGGGCTCTGTGTGAAATAAAACATGTGGAGCCACAGGTGAATTTCTCCTACCTACTAAGAGCATTAGGGCAGTGAGGATGTGTGCTCCTATGAAGAATGCTAGCAGTAGTTCCAACGGGGAGAACCGAGTTCGTCAGGTGAGAAATACATCCTTCCCATAGCTTTTTGGCAGTATTGGTCATGCTCTCTTACAGCTGCCTTAGTCTACATCTCCCCTGAAATCATGCATACGGATTTCAAGGGCTCAGGACAAAAGTGAAACAGCAGAGCAAATTTTCTCACCCTCTTTTGCCCAAGAAGATTATTCCCCTCATGACAAGTTTATTTCATCTCTTTACCATTTTTAATTCTGTGACTTAGTTCTAGACTTATTCTATATAGTATAGTAATGTAAATATACATTTTAAAATGTGTAGAAACCTGTAATAGCTCTTCAGGAAGGTTTCCATGAACAAATATTACAGTACCTTTTATCATCTAACTATATAGTTCGTCTTAATAAAGGAGGATTTTACTCTCAAATCTGCCCTTGATGAGATTGCAGTTCTTCCTAAGCAGTTCAGCTCACTCTAAGCAGTAACTTGTGATCAAAAAGATGTGAATCTGAAAAATAACTTAGGCTAATAAACAATACTCATTAATGAGGTACTGTAGCCAACGTATTCTTTTGTTATTTGTTTTTCCTTTTGCTACCTGCTCTTTTTAAGGGAATCTGTTTCCACACAGCCTCAGCAATAACCACTGCAGCAAAAATGCAGCATACAGAGTCAACTTAAGTCCAGCTGTAACTCAGTTAGAATTATATCAAAATTGATTTTTCATCCTCTGCTGTTCCTCCGTTTGTATGAACACACTGGAAAAAAGTGAAAATGCAGTAAATAGTCTATATTTAATCTATATTCTATGATTCTTGGTATGATGTGTAATGACAGCATATTTTTGCAAATATCTCAGCGGTTTATGAGATGAAATAGATCTTCCTGCTTTACTCTTGTCAAGAAAAAGAATCTAGTTCATATTGATGTTTCATTTGCATTTTTGAAACATGGAAATTACTTATTGCAGAAAACAAATAAAAGGTGTATAGATCTTTCTCTTATATGTACTATGCTTCTTCTGGGATGTGAAGGAGTCACAAAGAAAGGATCTGAAATGCACCAACCAAAATGGAGTAAATATCCTTGTTGTTGTCTTGCTTCTTTGTCAGTGTAGATTTCCTGCATAGCTGGAATAAACTACTTTTAGGAGCATTAGAAAAGTGCAGTTTACATAGGTAATTTGGAATAAGGAAAACCATGTCTTGAATACTGAGCTTTTGCTAAGAGTATTTCACTTTTCATGTCTGTGGTCTGTTTAACTAACTGTAAAAATCTATTTTGATACTGTACAGTATTCTGAAATAAAAAGGATATGGCTTGATTTTATTTTCAGAAATATGTATGTGTCAGGAGAAAAGCATGGACCGTGTAGACTACGAGAGACTTTTTCTAAAAATGAGGAAAATGTGATAATGCTTTTTTGTGTGTGTTAGAGAATGCTGTGAGTGTATGTGTGGTAAAACACCAAAAGGCATAGGTTTGACAGCTTCCTACTGTGAAGAGTTATTTGATGTACTTGTTTCATGGCACGTGTTCTTGCTCGGGAAAAGGCAGTTGTTAGCTGTTTCTATCACTACGCTAAAAACTAAGCATTTTGTGCAACAGGTAGTGCATATGATAATTCTCTCATTCAGCAGTAGATTTATTGTTTTTTTAATGTGGAAGGAACTTAGAAGTATACAGACATTAAAAGTGAACTTTTTTACTGTGAACTTTATCCTTTCTTACATACTGTTTTGGCTGTTTACTTCAGGTTTGTGATACTTAACCTAGCTTAAATAAAACCTCTGAATCCATACATGAAGAGAAAGGAATTAGGTAATACAGTATTCTTCAGTCAAGCAAGCAAAAATAAAATATTGCAGCTGGAAGTTGAAGCTAGCAGCATTCAGACTTGAAATAAAGTACAAATGTTCAAGTAAGGGCATTCGTACCTGGAGTATGATACATAGTTATGTAGCTTAATAATGGCATTTTTTAAAATCTAAATTGTCTAATTAAAATCAATCAATAAATACAATATTTATTATACAGTTGCATTCTGCAGAATTACCTCTGATGTATTCCAAACTCATTCCTAACTACTTTATTGCTAGGATGACCATAGATAAAGTAAAACATTTGGATAAGAACTCCTGTATCAAAGACGTTCCTAGCCCTCCTAGAAATTGCTCCAAATACAGTGCTGGTCGTTACTGTGCAAGAAGTAGGTGTTCAGAAAGGGACAGGAAATGACATTTGGAACAGCAGTAGGTGAACAAGGACAATCTACTCATGATTCAGCACAGCCAACATTGCACTTAAAATATCAAATAAAACCAATTCAATTAGGAACACACCAAGCAGACAAGTTGTATGCTCCCCTCCTTCAAAGTCATTCTTATAAAGAAAATTACAACCATTTTCCGCTGGGGGCTATCTGTGATGCTCAGTTAGTGCTGGATCTTGCTCTCAAATGCCATAAATCATTTCCCCTTTCACACTTCATCCCCTGCGCTTCCTTTTCAGGCAGCAAGAAGCACCACCAGAAATCTTAGTGCTTAAGCATCCCAGGAGAAAATGCAGAGCTTTCTTCACTGGTTCATTTCATTTGTTTCTTTGTGTACTTCTTGGTTTGAGAGTAGAAATAATTTTGTGCTTGTGTGGCCACATATAGGGTATATGTGTGCTCATGTATGTACACGTTCAAATTATTATTTTTATTTTTATTCTGTTTCAAGAGCTTGATTCAACCACTGTTCACTGCGAATGAATCTGTGACCTTGTGGAGCTGCAGCATGCAAGCGTCTTGGAGAAGGGCAGCCAACGTACAAAGGCTGCATTGAGTGTGTGGGCAGGCAGGAACGCTGGTACCAGGCAGCTCTCTAAAGAATGTTCTTTTGGCAGAAACAGCCATGCTAAAAATGAGGGGGGAAAATGAATTCAAAATGTAGAGCTGGCCTGCAGTTATGAAGTGATAAGAAAAGTTGGCTGTTCAACGCGAGCTGCCAGTTGCATATTCTAGGTCCTTGCTATTCTCAGGCCCTCCTACAGCCATGGCCCTGACCAGTGTTTTGATATAGCACAAAGTGGCTGTTTATTGCTATTGACTGCTGAGGCCTGTGCTCCGAAATGCGTCCTGTCAACAGAATGTAAGTGAACTCGGCATTCTGATTCTCGGCTGCTGCAGACGCGTAGATTTCTTGGAACCGCCATGCAGCAGGACCGGTGTTGCAGTCCCCAGCTCAAACTGAAAATGTTGCACAGGAAGACATATCATGTGCAGGTCAGATTTACCCGACATCCTGAAGGTTTTGTGGGGCTTTTTTCCCATCATCAGCACTGTAAATATATCTTCTCTTTGCTTTGCCACCTCTCAGAGGCTAGACTTTCAACTTTTGAAATTTTTTGCAGCATGCTCTGTATGGAAAAAAAGGTCATTATTCAGTGCAAATGGCCTTCGTGTGAAAGGCCTTCATACCTGCGTACACAATACGTCATGTTGCTGTAAAAGGAGTAATCAAAGCCTCTGCCAGCTCTGAGTTGCACTGAGAATTTTTGCACTCTTTTGAGAAGTGATCGTTTCTATGATTTTGTAAGAATCACACGCATTGCTTTCTATTGCTTCCATAGGAGCTACAGGCAGAGATCGATGCTCATACTGACATCTTTCACAACCTGGATGAAAACGGGCAGAAAATCCTGAGGTCCCTGGAAGGCTCTGAGGATGCAGCCCTGTTGCAGAGACGTCTGGATAACATGAACCTCCGATGGACTGAGCTTAGGAAGAAATCTCTGAACATTAGGTAGGACCTGGACATAAGCGAAAGCCTACAATTGGTGTGTAAGAGGGAATGCTGCATTTTGCCAGTAAAAAAGGTTTAATGTAGGTTTTGATAGCACTCTTTTTGTCCATTTTGAAATGATTTGTGCTATTTTGAATGTTGGCTTAACTTTGTAAGAATAATTAGGTTTTTTGCTGTGAAAATGATAGTAGAGGATTAGGATGTGAGGCATATGATGAGGTTTTGTAATTAGAGAAGGAGAGATTAGCATGTTCAAACAGTGACTGTACCCCCTCTAAATGCAGGCTTTTTCTAGAGCTGGGTATGACTTATCAATGAGTCACGCAAGAAAGTGATTAAACAACCCATATTTATAATAAGCTTTATTTCTAAGGCTGCTATTTCCAGTGCAAAATGAAGAATAGCCTTGCAAATGAGAAGATGTGTTATTTAAGTTTTCGGCAACTGTCTGGAGAGTGGGCAGAATGGCCAGATAAAATCCAGGGGTAAAAGAAATACATAGGTAGTGTCATCAGAGGAAAAACTTCTCCTAGCAAGAAAAGATGTGATAAATAGTAATGTTACAAATGGTGAAATGGAGGTGCAGGCTTTGATGGGCTGAAGATTTCTTTTCAAAGGAAATTGTCCAGGAGGCTTCTCTTCAGAAATAAAACTTTTACAATAAGCAACCCAGAACTGTTGCATTCCATCTTGGGCATTTTTTCATCTCTGCTCGCTTGCTGTGTGTTGGTGGCAGTTCCGAGGGCAACAAAAGGCAGAAATGTTTTTCAAAGCAATGTATGAAATATTAGCTTTTTTCAGTTCAGGCTCTGAGGGAGGTCAGTCTGCGTAATGACAAAAGCCATCTTCATAACATCAATCGTTAAAAATAAATGAAGGATGTGAGACTGAAAAGATATTAATAGCTAAAGAAAAAGAGACACATTTCTCCTCTTTTTTTCTGAGGAGCATAAGAAGAGGGCTATAACCCTTCAAGGTCTCTCTGAGATGTTTTTTAATTCACATGCTTTTTACCCATGAACTTGCCCAAATCCAGCCATGTTTGAGATAAGAAAAGCAGTCCGTTGGCCAGAGATCACTAATTAAATATATGGGACTTCCTGTATTTCGTTTTTTGCAGTTTGATGTATCACTGCCATTAATCGAGTCAGAAATAGTAACCCTAGTTATACCACAGTGACTTTTTGCATTAAGCATTCAAAGCAACAGACCTCCTCTCCAAAATATTTGCTTTCAATAAAAGGCTTAAGGTGCTCAACAGCTTATTGATTTGGATGAGAAACAATTCTTAACTTCTAAACGTTCAATTTTAATGTTGCTGGCCTCCAGACTGAATGAACAGGCTATTCTCAGTCTGCCTGCTTGGAGCTAATCCTTTCCATCACAGAGTATAGAGTGGATTTTGTTATAACTAGCAAAGCTTACACAAAAGAGGTATAAGAGCAGACACATGAAATGTTTCCCAGGCATCAGTCCCACAAGTCTCCTTATTTAGCACAAATTTTAGACTGCTGAAGCAGAAGACCCATGCTGTCTCTCCGCTTAGGTGGGCATTCTTTCCTAAATTCGTTAGATAAAATATATGGTAAATATCAAGAGAAGCCAAGTTCAATTCCATTATTACCTTTCTTTCATTCTGATAAAACAGCTCAGTTTGTCCTAATAAACACTTTCTTTCTTACAAATAACTCATTTTTTAAAACGATTTTCCTATTACCGGTTTTGTCTGCACATGCTTGAACCCAGTTATAAATACACGAGTGTATGCTTATAATGTATGCTAGCATGCACATACATGAACGTGTATTCCTGAAGCTGGAGGAAGGGCAGAACAAGATGGATTCAGGGAAAACATTCACCAGTCCGGGGAAGGTTGGAGTACAGCAGCAGTAACAAAACCGCTATGAGTCACAATTTGTGCATATTTTTTCATATAAGCAGGGTAGAAGCGAAGACCCTAGTGTTTGCCTCCAGCTGCTGCCCTTGTCTGGAGGAGGTGGAAGCTTGAATTTGCTGAGATAAACACGGGAGACAGGAGCCAACCTGACTCAGAAACTTGGCTCCTTGACCGTGTCCCCTCCGAAAGCCCTCTGGTCGCTGCTCTGGCTGTCACCTCCTGCAACTCCGCACACAACATCCCTGCTGCTCCCCCCCATCGCTGCTTCCAGAGGCGTCCTGGGGGTCCCCCAGCCCTCAGTGCCAGCAGGGCTGGCCTCCCCCGTAGGCACCTGCTCTGAGGCAGCTCTGTCCCAGCCCACGACTGCATTGTGAGAGCAGCGATGAAAAGGCAGCGCGGTCTGTGTGTGTCCCTCCCACTCAGCCGTTAGGTTTGAAAAAGGGGAAAATTTTCCATCAGATTGCTGACCAGAGCAGATGAGCTTTCTGTCAGCCTGTGGCTAACCTGTCTCTTTCCTTTTCCTCGCCACTCCAATTACCTGGTGTAAGAGGCTAGAAAGAAGACAGGATCCATAGAGCATTTCATAGAAATACGACGGTACTTACCTTCAGCAATTCCTCATTTCCATGTCCAAACTAAGTAATAAGGTCTGCAAAGCACTGAGCCCGTATTTGTCACATTTCTTTATAGACAATCCTGTATAAGGTACAGGAGTAGAATTTTCACTGTCAGAAAATATGTGATTTTATGTGAAATCACTGAACAAGAAGAGAGATGATATATGAACAAAGCTGGCCGTTAAACAAAAATATGTGAAATAAAAGAAAATCTGTCTTTATTTTCCAGCACATTTTATCACTTTACTGTTATGTAATATTACTTTTGATTTGAATTACTAAGATGAATTTTTACATTATCTGGAAGTGAGTTAGGAATTTCTTCCTAACTAGCAATTACAAAATAGTGTATTCGTAAGTCTAGAAAGACAATATTTTAATGTACTTTATCTATGACATAAACAAAACTGCAGATTTGATCAGTCCAGTGATGTTAAGGTCACCAGTTTTCTCTCCACAGAAAACAGTTGCTGAAAATTAGTAGCTCAGTACTTGATCCCAGTATTAGAAAACCGCATTTACATACACACAGGGGAAATATTTAGAAGATATCCTTATGGCGGAGACCTTGGTTGCACAGAGTAGTATTCTGTCTTCTCATTTTTCCAGTGATTCAGTTAGTTTCATTCACACCTCTGTTCAAATGGCACAGACATTTGGGTAGTGTAAGATGATTCCATTGGCTTTAACAATTTCCTTTTTTTGAGAAAGGATGGCACTGGTTCTCTTATCTTCAAAGTGAGCAACCACATGAGTCTTGTATGAGTTTGAATGGTTTGTCTAATGGTTTAGAGCAATGTTTGCTCTTCCCTGAGCTGAAAACTACTCTCTATATTTTAGTCAATTAATCTCCCAGCAATCCGAAGTGATGACTAAGTTACTCTCATGCTAGCCCTGAATAATGTTTGTGCACATTTAGTGAGACTGACAATTCAACACAGCTATTACTCAATGCTGAAGAGGAAACCTAGGCGGGGGGCAGGAAAGATATGGGAAAACAACTGATGTTTCAGGCCAGGACCGTGGAACCAAATTTAAATTAATGTTGCCAAAATCTAATTCAAAGCTACTGAAGCTATTTAAAAATCATTAAGTTAATGAAACACTAGGATCTTTCTCTGTAAATAAGCTTGTACAATTAGGTTTTTATTTTCACTGTGCCTGAATATATCTTATATTTAACACCTGCTTTTAGATCCCATTTGGAAGCCAGTACAGACCAGTGGAAGCGTTTACATCTCTCTCTTCAGGAACTTTTGGCATGGCTGCAGTTGAAGGAGGATGAATTAAAACAGCAAGCACCCATTGGTGGAGATCTTCCCACTGTGCAGAAACAGAATGACATTCATAGGGTATGTTTTTTTTAAATTATCTTTTGGTCATTGCTTTTTGGTTTGTAGGTAGTGCTACATGAAACGGTCCTTGTTAGAAAAAGTAAGATACCCTTTAAAATACATTTTAAAGACAATGAAAAATGAGCTTCTTACACGAGAGTACGAGCTACAATTTTCAAACACAGTTTAGAAAATTAGCCTTTCGGAGAAGAGAGTATTTGTTACCAGCTTCTTGGCCTATTTGAAAAGCAAAGTGGCATTTTCATAGACCTATCATAGACAGCTAGTTTTCATGACTAGAACAAACACTAACTTAATGTTATTTGAGGATTAAATAAGTACTTCTGAAAACTTTCCTAGATCAGGCATTCAAACTTCATGTGTACTTTTTGAAACTCCATTTTGCTATTGATTTTTGGGAACGTTTGTGGAAAGGGTGACTAATATCAGCCCTAGTGCACAACTGTGTGCATCATCAAACCATTATGATAACTGACTGTAACTGACTTTGACTTATACTAGTTTCAGTAAGGAATCCTTATGGGAAGGCAGTAGCATAGCATCATTAGGGGACTGTTCTAGAGTAAGCTTTGTAGTAAAAAGGAACCTAAATCCAACACTTGTATGGGACTTTTTTTTTAAACCCACCAAATGAACAACCCCCAAAATAACACAATACTGCTGAATATTTTTTCATCCAAAGATTCACACAATATTTTTGTATGAAAGGTATGCTTCAAGTAAGTTTCCTGTGTTGAATTAAGTTCACATCTGTCTGATGCTAAACTAGCATCTGCTTTCAAGTAAGCAGCTTTTAATTTGCTATGCCATTTCAGTCTATTCAGGTCAGAATGTGAAATCACAGTTCTAGCACCTCAGTGGTCCTTTTTTAGCAGTGCAATAGGGAAACCTATTAGGAAACTAGTGTCCTGCTAAAATAAAGCTGAAGAATTGCTGAATGAAGCAGTAAAAAACTGTTGTTCTGAGGAGAAGGAATAGGGAACCATGTGAAAGGTAATGTGGATAGCACACCCAACTTCAGAAACTCCTATCACTTAGGAACTCCATAAAATCCTGTCTAGCCCTTATGGTAAGACTTCTGTTTCTTTCAAAAGCTTTGAAAACTTTAGTCTGGGAAGCACCACTTAATAACAGATGTCAACAACAGAAACAAGACCTCAACCCACTAGGACAGTTCCTAATTCAGTAGGAAGTTGGGAATAGAGTGTCAGGTTTGGGATTTTTTTGCAAACAGTGTAAGATCAAGGGAAGGGAACCTTACTCATATAAAGAAATTGTCCTTTTATGTTTACAAGGTAAATTTATGTAGTGATTGGAATGAACCATGTAAGTATTTATATTACGATATTTGTCCACTATATAATATTCCATTTCTTGTAATTTACTCATATGTAGTATTCTACTTCCCCTCTTCTTCATCCACATGTATCGTTAGTTAAAATAATGGCATTATGGGAAGTTTTTATCCTGCTGTTTGGTGACCAAGTATACTTCAGTGTGACATCTAAAATGTTATTTTGAATAAATCTGTTTTCTACTGATTATTTTAAGTTGTTAGTCAGACAGCTCAATACCATAAGATGAGAATATTCCGGAACCAGTGATAATCCTCTCAAAGCATCATGCTGCATATATGTAAGTTTCACTTTGTGAAACTTTCTGAAAAAGGTATTGTTTATGAAGTTCCTAAATATCTGATTTTATTCATGAATGGAGAAATGTGAAATTGAACTATAAAATTAAATTGGATCTGGAATACCTGTGTTTTCTCCATTCATCAGATAACTGTATTATAAATATTGTTCCAGGAGATTGTCCTGCCTCCTACTGAAAGACACATTTAAGAACAAATAGTGAGAAGATCAAGTTTGGAAAGAGAACATGACATATCCTGCTGCTTTAAGTTATCGTGAACCCTGAGTTTGTGAAAAGTCTGGAAATAAAGTATGCAACCAGGCTTGGCTTTTGGCATAGGCAAACAGGCATTTGTCTGCAGTAGCAGACTGATGGGAGGTAGTGGCAATATGGTTTCTCAAGGGCCTACATTTACCTAATGGCCAAGAAAATCAAAGAGAAGGATGAACAAAAAACATCTCACTGTCAGTGCGCAATGTTTTGGTAAGATAATATAATGCTTTGCTGCAAGGGGCAGTTTGGTCATATTTCCTAGGACTTCTTTCTGGACAGGTGATGTGTAGGATGGGTCTATCTCACTATCTTACTTGGGACTTCAAGCATTATCACAGAAACAATGAGGCCAAAACTTCCATTACTTTACGAGCACCACCATCCCTTTTTACCTTTCCTTCTGTGAAAGTTAAGATATATGAAATGCCTGAGGTCTGTTCTAGCCAGCTGTCTGTAGCAACTTCCTTAAAGCAGTTTTAAAGCCCATCCAGAACATCAGGATAAAAGAAACAATCTAGATGTTGCTTTAACTCAGCATGACACTAACTCAGACCCTTAACCAAAGAAAACTGTTGAGCCAAAGCAAGTCTTAGAGAAGGATTTATGTGGAATTCTTACAACAAAGCTGTTGTCATGTGAGTAATATATGAGTATTTGAAAACATTGTCTCCCCTCCTAGATCACAGATACGATCTTTTCATCCAAAGAAATTACTTCTTATAAAATTTTGATATTGTATGTTGTTTCCTAAGCTGATTCAAAAGGTTCCCAGAATACATCATAAAGGTGGAAAGACTTCAGTGACGAATTAAGTGATCTCTCTGTCACTCACCAGTCAACTGAAGTCTTTAAAACATTTAGGGATGAGAAGTGTTGCATGAAAGTAAGGTACCATGAATAGGTGCAAAGTGACTTTACAAAATAGATCTCCTTCTTACTTCTCCTTTTTGATTATCTTCTCTCCCACATGCCGACACATACAGACACAAATCTTTGGTCATCATGTCTAGTATCAAAGATAGAACATTTTAGTTCCTTTTACAAATACAGCTTCTTTCCTTTTCCCATTCTGTAGCACTTCAGTAGTTTAATGTGAGGCCTTGCCAGTTGTAGGCATTCTGATTCCTTGTGGAAAAAAGAACAAAACAGCATCCTTGAAATTAGGATATGGTACCCTGTCAACTCTTCAAAGATCTCTTACAGAGAAGGAGGGACAAGCAATCAGTGCAGAACTCTGTTGACTTCAGGTTGTCTTTGACAACATCTATGTTTGCAGTTTGGAGTTTGTCTACTGTGTTTTTTTCTCCCCTGGACACTATGGACTTCCTGTTACTCTAAAAGTTTCTTTTAGAGAAGCAGATATACAAAGTCTATATCCAAATGAATGACTTAGCTCATTTCTGAACATCAGAAAAATGCTTTTAAAAAGGCTCACGCTGCAAAAGTAGAAGTATCTGGCTTAAAACTGGAGCACAGTACTGGAAAGCTGTTTTTTTCAAGAGTTTTGGGGCCTTGCTTAAGAACAAAACTTTGCTCTCAAAGTGTTCAATAGGAAGGTAAAGAGTAGTGGAATTTTAGTCTGGAGAAAAAGAATCTGTCAATTGTTCATTTTGTTCTCCTACATATCAGTTCTGGAAATCAGTCTTCAGTAAACAAGCAAAGTCTACCTGATCTGACCAATCCTTTAAATGATCCACACTTCCAGCTTTGGCCTTCCTATGTCAATATAATATCTTTCCTTTTGTGAAGAATTGATTTTGCCAGGTAAAGCCAGAAGAGAATCCAGGTAAGCTCTTCACTGGAGAAGAGAAGAAGCCTCAGCAGGGGAACATTATTTATAAACAATTTAACCAATTGCCGTTGGGAAATGGCATAATGAATGCAAACACGATTTTATGCCTGAATCGTTTTTCTAAAGCAGTGTTACAAGCCAATTTATTTTTTTTTTCCCTGAAGGATGTAATTTAAAGAAATCCAAACATATTTAACCTGTCTGTTTTTTGGAAGACCATCTGGAATACCTCAGACTGTCATAGTAGAGATGAAAAAAAGTTGGTTCTTATCATTAGTATGCTCCTAGTTGCCAAGATTGGCTTTAAAGATTTTAAGAGTAGGATTCAGATGAATTTCAAATGCTTGAATCTAAGCCAGATCAGAGCTTGAACTCAACTGAGAAAAGAGATATCCGTGCCATCAAAATTGTGTTGTGCTATAAATGTGAGGTGCTTTTTAGACAAGGCAATTTGGAATTTATCCCAAATACACCCATATAACTGCTATTTGTTTGAACTTGTATATATAGAGGGTCATTTTACCAATTTTTGGCATCTGAAGAAGTTGTGTCTATGCCAAAGCCTTGGGGGTGGGGCAGGAGTGTTAAATGTGATGATAAAAACTGCTACATTATTTCATTGTCTTGCAGTTTTCTTCACTTTACAAAGTGTCATAATAATATTTTATTGAAATTACATTAATAACTGTGTACGTTACTGTTAATCTCAGTTAAGTAATTTAGGCATCATGCAGATAGCCTGCTTTTTCTTTCATTCTTTTAAGAGTTTCTACATCTTCTGTGTAGTGATTGTACTAACAGCATAAATAGTATTTATGAATGTGGAAGTTAATTATTGACAATTCCCTGGAAAACCCTTTCACAGGAAATCTATAGCGACGGTGCCAAAGAAGGAGTACAATTGCTGCTTGAACACACTAACCTTTACTCGTGGCACAGTTGATATCTACTTCTTAAAATTGAGGTCAAAACCCATTTTTAAAAAGCATTCTGGTTGGGAAACATCTTGACTTAATTTAATTGTACTCTTTCTCTTTAAAAATCATTAAAAGCAAAACCATCTGCTTTTCTAAGACGAGATTAATGTTAGTTTCACTGATGCAACACTCTTTATATTTTCATCTTTCAATTTAAACAATCTGTATTTCTCCGTCTAAAGAGATTTAAGGACACCCAAGAGGAGGTAGTGGAGGTCTGAGATAAGCTGATCGATATATGCGTTATTAAAATGGTGGACAGAATGCCATTACTGCTGTGGTGTTGATGACAAATAGAAATGCTTAAGTAAAGTAGTTTACTTGGGTTTTTGTCAGATCATACGTTATGCACGTTCGATTTCCTCTACAGTCACCACGAAGTGTGGAAGAAGTTAAGAAATTCAATGAAGTTAGCCTGAAATCATTAGCTGCAAATTAGACATTCATTTAGGCTAATTCTGCTTTCAATGATGGTCTGTTTATTATAAAGATGTATTTATCAGGGCTCTAGATAGATAAATTCCCTTTTTTTTTCTTTTGTTTTCCAGAAGATTTTTGTTAGTAGTGTATACATTTTTCACAACAAAACTTTGATCATAAAAGCTGGCTTTTATCTTCATACAGTAACAATATTTTTTGGAATGGGGTAGTATGAAATGAACATTCACTATTTTTAATGCTGTTCTGTGCAACTGCTTCAGTCTCCTGTTTTTTCATTCTCTCCTTTTTAAATTTCTAATACGGAAATATATTTTAACTCACTCAGTAGAAGTCTGCAGATCAAAACTAGGGAAAGCAATGAGAATTGTAAATAGATCTTAACACCGTACTGTGTAGTATTCTAAAGCTCAGGATTCACAGACTATAATCCCATCCACCTGCACCAGCATCCACAATGGAAAAGAAAACATTTAAAATGCTGGATCACTGTTTTCCTATAATAAAAGAGAAAAAGACTCTTTCTGTTTCTGACTAAATACAAAATAGACAAAGTCAGAAAGTTTCTATTAACATTTCTCTGTCGTTTTGAGAAGATAGGTACAATGACTCCTGCTGGCACACTGTCTGGAGTGCAGTACGCCTGTCTCATTATGTTGTCCTTGTTCTGTTGCACAAGAGATATTGGAGGAATACGGCTTTAGCCCCCTCTTGGAACAATCAATCATGCCACTAAGGGTATTTGGCTGATGTAATTTTATGCAAAAGCAGTACAAACTGAAAGAAGATATTTAGTGTCCTTCTCGTTGTTTGTACCTGTACATAGCTAGGATTGATTTGACTACAGCAGCAGCACTCTATACAGCAGTTCTACTCAATCCTAAATACATAGCTCAAAGGCATTGCTGGCTTTTAAATATCCTAGCAATTGGTGTAGTTCTGTGTTCCCCTGGCATATCTGTAACTCATTCCTGCTCTTTGAGGCGGGGTGGAAGAACAGACCTTTCTGCATGTGCCTCGTGTTTGATTGGTTTTGGACACAGACATTTCTGAGAAATCATTTGTCTTCAGGGATGTTTATAAAGCATATTATATGTTTAAGCCCCTATATAATTGTAATGTTTAAAAACCAATATGGCTGTTGTCACTTTTAACACTATCAGATGAGAGCACAGCACACAGTCCATGAGGGAACAGTTTAAGCTATGCTACCTGCTGGCTCACTTGAGCTGCAGACCTGCCACACTGTTGTGGGACAGAATGATGTAAATGTGAGGTGAGCACAAAGTCAGCATGGATTCACCAAGGGGAAATCATGCCTGACGAATCTGACAGCTTTCTACGATGGCATGACTGGCTGGGTAGATGAGGGGAGAGCCGTGGATGTTGTCTACCTAGACTTCAGCAAGGCTTTCAACACGGTCTCCCATAACATCCTCCTAGGGAAGCTCAGGAAGTGTGGGCTGGATGAGTGGTCGGTGAAGT
>Ga0065711_1032390_pt1 | contig 27445 bp, 16 predicted proteins | sample Hoacrofraction12_FD_59098 | JGI IMG/M metagenome (GOLD analysis project Ga0065711, IMG submission 59098) | Hoatzin crop microbial communities from Cojedes, Venezuela - Epithelial fraction 12 v2 (version 2) | ecosystem: Host-associated > Birds > Digestive system > Esophagus > Crop | place...
GGCTGCGGCCGGCGGGGCTGCCGGGCCCCTGCCCCGCGGGGGGGGTGCGCGGGCCCCTCGGAGGAGCGCTGCGGGGGGGCTGTGCCAGCGTGCCGTGCGCGAGTGCCCGAGCAGTGCTCTCGGCTTTCACTCGCTTCTGTAAAGACACATGCAGCTCGTCCTGGGAAAATACATGCTTGGTGTAAGGGGACATTGCCGAGAAAAGACATCTTTCTTAACGGATAATTTCATGTAGTGACCATTTCCCCAACAAGCATAAAATGTCAAACAACAGGAGGCTGTGAGAGGTTCTCCCAGCATCCCATGCAGTGTATTGCAGCGGAACACTTCTTCAGAGCATCATGATGCTTTTTAATAACGCAATCTCTAACACAGAGCCAACAGCAGCTACTTTTACAAGTTCATCCTAAGAGAAAGTCCTTCCATTATATTGCACTTACTTAGCTGAAAGTTACCCTAATGTCGCAATGAGTAGTGTCTACTGCAGAACCCTCAAGAGTTTTAGAGAATGCTATGCCCATCCTGCAAAGATCACTGCACCTTTTTAGTAGTCTCACCGTTCCATAGCACAACTGAATTCAAGCTTTCTTTTTTCTTTCACTTTCCCTCATGCTTCGTTCTCCCTTACAGTAGTAGCTTTCCAGTTTTTCACACTGGAAAGCAATTAGCAATGTTATCTTCTTAAATGTCTTTTTCTTTCTTTGTGATTCACTGTTTTTTTAACAAGAAGTCACAAAATAATCCTGTTCAGTCTCTGGAGCAAGCAGTTTTGGGCTTTTGTCTCCTTTATGCTTGAAACACAGTTAAACCAAATGATTTTCCCTCTTGGTGACAGCACTGCAGGCTCCGGGTACACAGTGCTGCTGTGCTCAAGCAGCAGAGTGATGTTGCCCAGCTGCAGCTGCAAGTCAGTAGAAGGACAAAGCTTTGTGTTATGTTGTTTCACAAAAGTGACAATTACTGTGTTTTGTTATCTGCCTTTTCACTGAGATGGAAGAAACCATCTCCTCAGCTGGACTGGGGTCTTTCATTTCAAATACATCCAAACTACCAGAGGCACTTCGAAGCCTGGAGTGACAGGAGGGGGCTCCTAGTGTGCTCTGGCAGTCCCAGGGCTGAGCCCATGCCTGCAAGCAAGGAGGTTCAAATGCTATGAACAAGGTGGCAGAGGACGCCCATGCTTTGTGCTGTGACACTTCTGTGAGGAAAGCTGCGATCCCAAGCTCTTCAGCCATATGCTTGCCTGCTTTCTTTGCTTGCTGTAGCTATGCCAGATGAATCAAGTGCCAGGCAATGCAGGACAGATTAAAAAAGCCCCATGCCAGGCTACCAAGGATATGGTAAGCAGCAGGTGTTTTGTGAACCTCGTTCAGGTTGCGCAGTTGCTACAGACCTAGGCTCTGGGAGTCCATCAGAACAGTAGCAGAGCATTGTGCCTGGTCCTGCAGGATGCTGAAGCTGTCTGCCAGGAGACACACCATTGCCTGGTAGGCTTATAAATATGTCTGGCATATGGTAGGTCTGAGACCGCTGTCTATAGATCTTTCCCCTCAAACAACATGCCTTGACACTCCTTTTTGATCTATCTTGTTCGCATTAAAGGGAATTTTTACTTGCATTTGACAGCATCCATCACGTTTGTGAGTCATTTCTGTGATCCAAGATATTGTACACTGTAATAATCCTTTCAATTCCTAGTTCTGATAGGGGGTCCCATGGTGATTTACAGAAAAATGCCCCATCATAATTGGTCCAAACACAGTTAACTAGTACATTTCTAAGGACAATATAAGCCTCTTTTTCTGGTAAGCCTTTAAACAGAACCCTTCTTAAAAGTGAACAGCAGCAGCAATTCTGAATTGGCAGATGGTCTCCTGTAGTTTGGTATGATGATTTAGAGGTCCAGCTGGTCTTTCCACAGCATCATATGTCCCGTGATGCTGAAGCTGGACCTCCATGTATGTGATACATAAAGGGGAAGGGGGCACCTCTTAGCCCAAAATGTTGTTATTTAGCGCTAAAACAGCTAGGATGGTTGGGAAAAAAAAAAAAAAAGCCAATTACTTCTTACTCAGTTACTTCTGTCCTAAACGTTTGGCGTGTGCCAAGCCAGCAGGGCTTAACTCCTGGGCATGCAGCAGTTCCCCATAAGGTGCTTCTCCTACAATAACAGCACCATGACTCCAGACGCAGGCCCTGAGTGGCCTCCTGCATACTGCCTGACTACAGTGCCGTTCTGAGGGTTAGGAAGGAGGGCAGAGTGTTCCTCATTGGTTTTGCAGCCTGTCTGTTCTCATGGGCATTCACCTCCCCTCCACAAACCACCTCCCCACCCTACTCCATTCCCTATTACAGTTCAGACCAAGTTTTGATGACTAAATGAGCTTACTTACAAGGTTTGAGAGTCACTAGTAAGTTCAGAAGCACCACTACATTGAAGAGCTGAAAGAAAGTATATTGCACTATAACAGCAATTCATTGTTAGCAAACAATGCTAAAATTGCTTCCTGAATTTTCTGGCAGTGCAATCCTGAGTTGTGGGATTTCAAGAAAGCATAAGGTGCCAATGACACCTCTTGGATGCTCTCCAGCCAACTGTTACTGAAGTATTGACTGGTCTGTTTATCTTGCAGCTGGCAGGATTGGCTGTCATTGCTTTTGGTCTATGGCTGCGGTTTGGTGGGGTTATGGCAGACTTTGCTTCAGACAAAAAGTCTCCAGAGTATTTCTTCATGGGTAAGTTAAAGTGCCTCTGATGACAGTAGCCTTTAGCCTTGGTTTCATCCTGGGGCATGTGAGACACCTTATGCACTGAATTACATGAAGGCCAACAATTCCTGGGCTGAACGACACAAAACTGGACATTCTGGTGCTGTGTGTCATGTCCGTGATGGCTTTGGTCCTTTCTCTGCTTGGCATCAACTTCCTTAGGCCTAACTGAACTCTTCTCTCAGATTTGATCCAATCTTCATATATCCTAAGTGAATTGTGCTAATATTGTCGGAATGGAAGTTGAGATGGGTTAGAGACACCGGGAACATGGGACTCACCAATATATCCTTCTAAAGTTTTCTGTGCAGCTGCTAGCCAACGAAACAACGGTCTCACTTCTGAATGTTTCTAATATCAGTGCAGCAGTAAAACTTTTGCTCAGCAGTTCTCCCTGTGTCTGCACACAGAGGTCTTTGGCATGACTTTAAGTATCAGAGCAAATCCTTCCACAGCTGAAAAGTTACTCTGCAAGGCTTTCAGTCATCTCAAGAACTGTTTGTCCAACCTAGGCAGAAATCAACTAGTTCCCCAAGCCCACAGAACTGGTATTGGTCACATCTAATTTTAGGCATTTAAGATAAATTTTTTTCTCCCTAGGACTTCCAGTTGGGTTTTCTGGAAATGCCACCTGTGCTACATATCTGTAGATATCTTTAAACAGCAGCTGTTCACGACTGCCAGCAACTGCATTTTTCTATCCATTGGAAATTGTAATGTGCCTTTACACCAGAAGAGTCAGATTATTTCTGTTTGAATATATCACCCTTGGAGATGGATTCACTCAATAAAATCCAATTAGTGCAAACATTTTTGCAATGTACAAATGCCAAGTTGAATGAATACCCAGTCCTGCCTTGTCCCTCAAGCCACTCTGACAGGGTGGCCAGGAATGGAAGTTGACCCAAGATGTCCAGTAGCAGTCAGTTACCCATCAAGGGAATATTGCCTGGACTGTGCAGTCACTTCAAATACCCCAGTTCTCTTAGTGGAGACCTTGACTATGATACACCACAGTCCTAACCCCAAGCTTCTTTAATATATGTAACAAGGCTAGAGGCACAGAGCTGACTGTATAGTAGTGTGGGAATAGATGGGTAGAATGTTATGTCCAGCAAAGTTTCAGTGGGAGTTTATGAGGCTGAATAAAACCATTTAGAAGAAAATTTGACTGGGACCTGAGGGTTACTGTGAAATACCCTTTAGCACCTCCACTAACACAGAGAGCCAGATCTGAGCTGCTATGTCAGCAGCATATTAGATCACCTACTTCATTTCCAGATCCAGCTTACACCTGATGAATGTCCTATGCCGTATCTTGGAACTCTTCTTTGCCTCATCCACTTATGTTTGACCCAGGAGATTCAACAAGACAGAAGGATGTTATGGCCTTCAAAGTCAAGTACTGTTGGTTTGTTAGGAGCCAGAAAGCAATACATCCTGTGATGTGAACAAGCACCACAGTCGTTTCACGGCTTTGCAGTGCAGACTGTAACACTGTGTAAACAAGATATTCTTTGTTGCATGTATATTTAAATCTCCAAAAGATTTAATCTGCTTCAGTCATGAATATGAATTACAAAAGCTGTTCAGAGTTGTTAATTCTGGGAAGTCCTGGGGAATGTTCTTGTGAAAGTTTCATCATATACTGTGACATTCAGTTACTGGGCTGTGACATATATTTATAGAGCTCTACGCTGTAACTGCTAGCAGAGGAAGCGCTAAGAAACAGGACATAAATATGTTGTGAATTCTTTTAAACTTGCACTTTTGACTGAATTCTAAAGCAAAGTTTTGGCCCTTTTTTTTAATAGGTATTGTGCTCTGAACAGAGCATTCCTGTAAAACAAAAAATTTTCTGCTGCCCTCCCTCTTTACAAACCATTCAGAAGTCTGAGGCTGTTAACAGTCTGTGACTAAGGCGGTGGTAAAAGAATGGTGAGAAGTTCAGTAATGGTGTGTTTTTTGCAGCAGACAAGGCTGCACTTGACCATCATGCTCAAGAGCTTTACCATTCTAGGAGATTTCAGGTCTGAGCCCCCCTTGACAGTTGTGTATTTGGCCCTTCTCACAGCGACTCTAGGAGTGTTGTTTATTTGGCTTTGTGTGTTTGCTCTGTAACATGCATTCTGGGTGACAGGCAGAATTTTGCATAGGGATTCTTAATATGGAAAACTGCACAGCACAGAAGAAGCAGCTGCCCAGGGAGGCTGAAAGAGAAAGCAGATCATCAGTATGACTTGGAGATATAAACATATGGCCATATATTTAAAAATAATTTCTTTAGTTCTGTTCCACTGACCGCTTTTGTGGCTGCCCTGTGATAACCCAAGGCCCTGTGAGCAGATCAGCTTTGTGTCAGTGCTTGCAACCACAGTGCAGCTGTGTTCACAGTTTGCTTTGTAGGTTGAAGCACTGTCCAGAATCACCATCTTGTGGAAAACATCTCATTTTCTTGCTTCTAAAGAGCAGCACATGCTGCTCTTTTTGTACCTGGATTGAGCTGCCAGCTGAATCTAACCAGCTTCTCTCTTGTGCTTCCTTGTGATGTTTTTTTTTCCTGGATCTAAAATGTTTTAGTTTAAAATAATTGATAATCATATCCTTGCATTTTCCATTAGGCCAGAATGAGTCTCCTTAAATAGCCTGGTTCTTTACGAGCAGTCCAGCTGTCTTTTCTGCCCCCTGGAATAGTTCGGGCCATGACTTGGCAGCCAGGCCTGTTCATCTTTTCCAGCCACTGAAATGTTTTTGTTGGTTTAAGAACAACTCACAGGCAGCAGTGCTGAGGTCAAGCACATATGCGTTCTTAGTTTTCTGTTGCTCGTGGTTTTGTGTTCAGTGATCCATATTATTCCCTACTGCAGCTTGCAGTTTTTTAACCTACAACATAAAAGGCTGGAATTGGAACTCTTTGACCCATGCAGTCTCCGTCCACTTTACAAGATGTATCTTACACTGGAGCGGCCTCCTAAAATCTGACATCCTCTCTCTGCAGCTCCCCAGCTTTTGGAGTTCTTACTGCAGTAGCAGGCAGGACAATATTTTTATGTTACTCCATCTCATAGTATGTTTTTTATTCCTGTGCTTCAAGTGGTGAGGCAAAACTATAGCTTTCATGTTCCACACTGGTAGATTTCATATATTCCTCTCTTAGCTGTACTTGAGAGGGGAAAAAAAAAGAAAGAAAAAAAATATAATTTCAGCAAAGGTCCATAGCTGGGCAGTTACCTCTTTTATCTGAGTTGTCTGTGACACTGTACTGACCAAATGGAGAAAAAAATCTGTAGAATAAAGAGAATTCCCTTGGATTGCTCATCCTTCTTGAGACTCCTGCGAGTTTTATACTGGGCAGGAAAGTCTGAAACAATCAGAAGGAAAAGAGTGATGCCTGTGTGAACCCAAGATGTCAGCATTGCTGTCTCACAATTAGTTGGTCCTTAATTAATTCTTTGTAGTAGCACTCGTCTTATATTTAAAAATACCTAAATCACAGAAGTGAAGACAAAGTGCCTGCTAAGTGCAAGTTGAGCATGTGTCAAGTAAAAACTAACAGGGGGACTTTTTAAGAGCCAGTTCAAGACACTTATTCTCCCCTCTGCTTTTGGTGGATGAAGATGAAATTCTTTTCTGGTTCCTTGGACAACGCGGAGGACAAACTCTCTGTATCCCTAATAAATGAAGTGCAGAGGGTCACATCTCTTGCCAGTAGCAATAAAAATGAAGTGTATGTACTCAAGAAGCCCCTTCAGGAAAAGTAACAAAAACTGATGAACGTGAATAAATCAATATGGGTGACTCTTTCTCATAACTGGAAGCACTGAAGCACTGCTTCTCCTGCGCAGCCAGAGCTCACAAACTTTCTGCTATGTTATGTTCTCTTTGCGCCAGTTCCATGAGCCGTTCTGTGGTCTAGGCATTCATCAGGGCCAAACCAGTTTTGGATAGAAGTTTCAGGGTGGCTGTGGCTTTTTCTTGGGGTCTGTGAGAGCATGAATGATCAATCTAGCTTTGAAAGGTACAGTTAGATGGCGCATGCCTTAGGATATGAAGTCATGTCTGGAGTTGAAGGATATTAGTAGTTTTGCTCCATAGTAGTGGGTGCCCATACAAACAGGAGTTGGCCAGCAATTGAATCCATGTAAACTGTAATTCTTGGGTCCTGTGCCTCATTTTGTTACAGTTCTATTCCTGTATTTTTGAGTCAAGCACTATACCCTTAGTCAACAGTATTTTCTCTCCAAAGTCCATAGCCTCTCAAACTATCAGTCTTTAAAATGAGAGCTATTGGCAAAGTAGCCCCTGTGCAGAGATGCAATACCACAGGAGGAGCATCAAATGGTCCTGTCATCATATGTATTGGAGACACTTTTAGTCTGTACTTAAGACTTAAGCAATAAACTTGTCTTTCTTCTTATCATCTTGTGTGCAAGTGTCTTCTGCAGTTGAGGAAGAGTAGCTTAGAAAAGGCTGATAGTGGCCCTGAGTGGAAAACAAAAGCTGCTGCACTGGAAATCTGCTAAAAAAATATGACACCACCACTACCACCCCCCAAAAAAAACCTTACTGGGAAGTTGTTCAAAAGTCCTCAGTACCTGTGCTGGATCATAAAACCTAGCAATCACTTCCTAAGAGTCAGTAGCCCCCGTGGCAGAGTAAAGACAAGGCCACCACAAAGTTAGAATTCCAACAAAACAAGCAAATTAAGCGTAATGGAATAATCTGTCCATCTACTGCAGGTTGATTGTTTTATATTTGCAATATGCTGAGATTAAGGAGGCTTTTTTTTTTTAATTAATCACTTAAGCATGATAATGCACTTTATGCCTTTTGCCTTTTAAACTGTCCTCCTGGGGGAACATTTCTCCCAACCTGCTCTCTTTGTGTATGGCTATCTGTAAGCTAGCCAGTTCCACACAGCAGCAACAGTCAAACAGTTACACCATTTCCTTCTTTGATGCACCCTCTTCTCCTTCCTCTAAGTGCCTGCACACTGGTCGCATTGCTGTGAATGCTGAACTCTGGCAATAATGCTCACTGAGTACATGGGGTCTCCCTCAGCCCACCGCAGTGAGCGATCAAGCAGCTATATCTGATTCTCATTAGACTGCCCATGCACAGGCCAGAGTCCAGCACTACAGGCTCAACACTTCTACTTTTCCAGAAACAGCCACCTGTAGCAAGTGACCTAGATGACTGAGGATAAAACTGTCACTGGTCTTACATGAAGTAAGAAGACATCAAGATGTTTCGTTTTGCTGTAGCAGCACACTAAACTCCAGAAATGCTCAGGCTTTTTCAGTTACATGCTTTGTTCTTCATACATACTCTTTTTTAAAAGAACTAACTCTGCTATAGATACCAGTCTCTAAAATGGCTTCTAGAAAAAGAACCAAGCCAATATAACCCATTGTATCTCAAGGGAAACGTCCTGTGTTATGCTTCATCCTGACAGAGCTGGAAATAAAATGGGACTGTCCACTATGAAGCCATTAAGAGGAAACCATTTTGTCTGCTGGAAAAAATAAAACAGCAACAAAAAAGCCTTTAGCTCCTTTTCAGGGTGTGTTACTTCAAAAGAATCTACAGAGAGGATTTTGATTGAGTTGGCTTGTTTTGTTCCAGCACTTACTTTAGCTGCACTTGGGTGGGTAAAGACAGCTATCTGCAGAGTCCTAACTTTTGCTGTGGTGGAGGTTGCAGATTTCTGTGAATGCATTATGGCCATACTCCGTTCTCTGTTTTGGATGCCTTGGAGCCTGTGCGATTAAGCATTAGAAGTGTGTACCTGTTGTTGATATCTGCATTGAAATGTACGCATACACAGAGGATTATTCAGGGTGAAGATTGCAGAGAATTGTGAGAGGATTTCAGAATACCAAATGACTGAGTATTAAAAAGGCAGATGAAATACAGTATCAATATAGCAAAGTGATGCAAGTGGTAACAGATAATCTAAGCAGTATAAACACTGACAGACTTTAAATTAGCTATAACCTCTCAGGAATGTGATCTTAGACTCACTGTCAGTTGCTATTGACAAAGTGCCTTGCTCAGCTGCAGTCAAAAACACATGTAAATGTCAGGAATTATTAAGAAAGGAAATGAGAATCCAATTGAAAAATTTTAATGTCATTGTGTAAATTCCAGTGGACTCAGTGTCTTGAATGCTGTATGTGGTTCTGGTCAAAAAGGATGCAATAAAACTAGAAAAAATACTAAGAAGTTTGAAAAGATTATTATCATACTGTGCACTATGAACAACTTCCACATTAGGAAGTTTTTCACACTATTTACATCACTAAATTGCAGAATCCATTGCCACAGGATTCTGTGAAGTTCCACTGTGATAGTACAGATCCAGCTAATACAAGTATGTTGATTACATCTGACTTCATTGAAGTATGCTATAGGGTGAAGTAGATATTGACAGAGCCGTTGGAGACTACTGAGAAGGTAATAGCTGGCATACTTTGGCTTATGTGAATTGGGAATTTAGGGTTGTGAGATGCATGGGAGTAAGGTATGTAACAAGTGCTGGTATTCTGTGGGAATGGGGAGGCAGTGGATCAGCATGTTACATTACAGTGAGGTTGTGTTTAAATTGAAATTCAGGATTTGTGCATCAGCAGAAGCCTACAAACTGGCTGGTATCTGTAGTGCTTTTGTGGTTCCAGGAGGATTAACCACAAAATACTTGTTGAATTCTCACAAGACATATAATTATGTCTGTGCATTATGCTCAAATTAAGCATATGGTCCAATTCTCCAGAAATTCATCTTCCTTCAGAGGACTCGGCCTCACTTCTCCAGTTTTGTAAATGTATTTTATAGATAAATATACTAAAAATCTATTAACACAAAAATGGTAAACTCTGGTAACAAGCCTGTTTCAGAAACTGACTTTGCTACCATGTGCAACATACACAGCTTGTCCCTGTTTGGCCTGTTATTTCAAACTTCTGCAAGTGTTTCACATCTTTTCCAATAGTGCATTTGCACTACAGGTTCCTTGGTGCTCCACTGAGGGCTTGAGAGCCTCAGTCCTTCTGTGGAGAAGCACATCTGCCTCCCAAACTGTAATGCACATACAACCTCTGGAAAATCTCCTCAAGTCATGTCTGGGTTCTAGGACTCCTGTCATCGCTGCCTCTGGATCCCTTACACAAAGAACAGAGCTTCTTGTTTTCTTAGTGGAGTATGAACAGTTGGCGGTTTGTTCAGTGTTAGTTACTCAGCCCAAAAAAGAAAAAGTAGAATTCTTCAAAATGGAAAGTGACCATAGCAGCCAGGTAAACAAGAAACCAATGTGAATTAAAGCCAGACAGAGAAACAGTGTACATTTGTTTGCTCTTTGCAGTAGGCTCTAGACAGTGATTTGTATCTTAAAGACATCAATAGGATTTTTGAAACAAGCAAACAAACAAACAATTCTGGGAGCGTTTTCTATTCCAGTCTCTGAAATTACATCTCAACCAGCCTAGGCAGCTGGCAGAGTATATCTGGTGGTGGTGCTAATGGTTCATGCGTTGTCTGAAATAAGAATGGTTTTAATGTTCACATTAGTAGGTTCCTACCTACCTGGTTTGTGCTGTAATGTTTCCTTTCTGTTCATAAAACATTGGTAGTACACATTTCTGCCTATCATGGGATTCTTTGAAATGGGAGCATAGAGGGACTCTGGTTCTAAGGGCACAGTTGTTACTCTGTCCAAGTGCTATATGACATACTAAAGAACTGGTGACATTTCCTTTCAGATTAGTTATGCATAGATTTGTATGTTACCTTGAGAGCGGTTTTTGATTGCTCTAAGGAACAAAAAACAGATGTCTTGCAGATTTCAGTCATCATCTTTCTAAAAATAGGATTGATCCCTCCCTCACTTGTGATACACATAAACACATACTTCAGTCAACAGCTATAAAATTCCATTCTTCTCTTCTACCAAGTCTAAAACGATGAAATTCTGTATTCACTGCTAATCACAAAAGTTTTGTTCATCCAGAAATGACACACAGAATACCCTTTATCGTTCTCGAGGTGCTTCTTCACACTTGCAGATCTGCTGGCTCCATGTACAGCCCCAGTAGGGTATATGTGCTCATACCCAGAGCAAACAGCATCTTACGGAAGAACTCTGTGCCACGAACACAGATGCCAGTCCACTGGGCTGTGGATTTGTCATTCTTCACTACTGGCAGCCATAGGTTTCTCTGAGATTGCCACGTAACTTTTTAATTCCCCTTGTAATTGCAAAGCAGAGTCTGCTAGAAAATGGGAATCCCTTCTATTGGAATTTTCAGAGGGAATACACCCATTTGACATTTTCCTTTCAGGAAATAATTATTGTCCCCATGGGATCAATCAGAAAATCAAGTATATAGAAAAGCTCCTGCTTTACTGCTTTCCACATTTGTTCTTTGCAAAATGAAACAATGGCTGAAGAATGGGCTTCCCACACACACACACACTCTATTTTTTAGCCAGAAGGGAAATCAATTTGTTATTAGGTGTTCTCTCACTTGACTTATTGCTAAAAGAAGTGTTTGGCTCTCTTCACAGCTTACAAAAATCTGTGTGTTTGTGTGGGGTGGTGTTTTAGCACAGCTAAAACAAAACAAAACAAAAACAACCCACCGCCCCAAACACCTGAATATTTCCCCACAGAAAAGGTCAAGAGAATAGGCTCTGTCTAAAAAAACCCAGTCCTGCGACACTTTGTTTTTCATCCTCTTTTCTTTACGAAGAAGCCCATATTTTCTCCAGTACCCCTTCATAGTCATCAGTGTCCTGGCTGCGTCTGCTCAGATCAACCAATTTTCTGTTGCATTTTCCACATGGCTTTTAATTCTTTGGAATGTGCCTCTTCATCCCTTTGCATTCAGCGGCTGAGAGTGACTTGCTTTGTGGGTCCTGTATGCAGGTGCAATAAACATTCCTGAGTTGTGGGCACTCACATAGACGGCAGGTTTCTGCCATTAGGTCCAGTGTTTGTCCTCCTTAATGCCATAGCTGCATGCCTGTTCTCAGTATTCTCTCTTCATCTGTTGTCTGCTCCTGTGTGGGCTGTCTGCTGCCAATGAACTCAGAGACTAGTTAGTTATCAAACTCTCTTTCCTCTTCACTAGCAGACACAGATCAAAGTGGCAAAATTAGGAATCAGGAAATGAACAGAGGTAAGAGGAAAAATTTCACACAGGCCACAAACATTTGCTTCCTTTCTACCTTGTATTTTTTTTACTTCTGCTGCACAAAAAGCTGCAGCTAGACAGTCTTCTCAAAATTTTCCATTCACCAAAACAAGCTCTCTACCTTGACCTGACTTGCACACTTCTTTTTCCCATGCTGAGCTTTGTGGTGAACTTTTCTGAGTCAGAGTTTCTAGCTATCTAGCTGTTCCATTTTGTGACTGTGTCTTTTTTTTTGTTTCTCTGCTGTGGTGTAGATGCCAAATTGGAGGCCATGCCAAGGCTTTGTATTTTACAATGGAAGCACTTATGAGTAGAAGCTGATTAAGGCTTTGCTTTCCATCCTGCTTTTTTGAAATGAACGGGTTTTAGTAAAGCTTAGTTACTTCTGATACATACTATTGCACAGCAATGTATAACACTAACACCGCCAAATTTCTGCATATGTCTGCTCTGCTAATCCTAACTGGGCTAACTTGATGGCTGTCAGTGCATGATGTCTCTAGGTAATGCTGTGATTCTAAGGGGTGCCATACATTGTCACCCTTTTCTTTCCTTTCTAAAGAGTCTCGCTTTTCAGTTTAGGTCTATTCCTATTAAGAATTTGAGGCAATCATGCTTACGTTGCTACATATAGCCCACTAGGAAAAGAAATACTAGCTCCCTGTCTTTCATACTTACACCATGTAGGATGTTTCTGAATCTACTGCTTTGATACCCTTCCTGGAAATCATCTTCCAGTTGAGCATATGTGGATCTGGGTGCTAGGAAACCTCACAGTGCAAGCCAAGAAGTAACCTGGTCCCTCTGAATTTTTTTCAAGCTAACTCTTCAGGTGTCTCATTCCTGTGAGAAAGATTACATGTGTGTGTATATAGTAGACAAGTAAAAACGTCTTTAGTTTTGTAGAATTTATTTGAAGTGTCGTCATTATTCTCCATCTAGAAATAGCTCTCCAAGTATCAGCAACTACTAGTCCCAGGGTGAGAAAGGATGAAGACTGGAATGAACTCTCCTAAACAGAAAATTGAAGAAGGTGGTTTCAAACTCTTGACTGGCTCAACTGTGGGGCCAGACATACAGCAAGTTCAGCTTTGTTTAGCAGAGTGGTGTTAGTTCTTCCTGTAACACGCCTTAAAAGGGAAGTTCTGACTGAGGTAGCGGTTTAGCTGTGAGTCATGCAAGTGAAATGTTGTCTGTTTCTCAGACAAAAGCAAATTAAAATTCCTGAAAGTGGTCTCAGCCCTGAGCCTCAGAGAGCTTTGTCTTTGCTAGCTGGAAGCAACAAAAAGAAACAGGAAGACTTCTTTCCAGTCATCTTAATCAAAAAGTCTCTCTGCTAAGTTGCCTGGTAAGTAATTACAGGGACTGGAGTAGGCAGTGACATGCAGAAAAGGGTCCAGGAAACATCTTTGTAATTACACTCAATTTGTTACCATGGAGATGTCAGAAAAATGGCAGTTTTGGCGTCTGGCAGTTGAACAGCAGGTTCTGCACCTGAGAGGTTTTTTGTCTTTTCCATTTTATCCTCCACGAGGGGCTGACCTTTCTTGCCTGAGCCACATGTATCTCATATGTCATATGTATGTATATCCCTCCCTCAGTAAAAGCCACTGTGTTGTGAATATGTGTACAAGTATTAGCTTGAAGAGTGCTCAGTCCTAGTAAGCCACTAGATGCTGAATATTAAAAATCCCGAAAATACAGAATATGAACTGCCAGCACAGTCAGCAGCAAATCCCACATATCTGGCATCACAGACATGGTAAAGCCATGTTAATTATAATTGTTTTATTGCTATTTAGCAGAATGTGTTCCTCAGCAGCAGTCTTTGGCACAAGAAATGTACCAGGGCAAGAAGGATGGAGGGGAGGAGAAGGATCACCATAGCTGGGACAGATATCTAGCTGATATACAGTGACTGGACAGTGATGTGCCACTGAATGGGCAGCAGGCAGGAGTTGGTCTTCTCCAAGCAGGCTGCATCTGTGTGGCAGAGTAGCTAGATGCTCTGCACTCTTATACTGATAGTTTGTTTTTTCTTTTTCCTAGCAATCATTGCAAACCATCATTTATAGGGCTTTCTAGTCTAGGTTATACAAAGCCTGCCAACAGTAAATGCCAGCAGCTCTGTTAACCATAAAGTTTTATGTCAGATTTTAAAATAATGTTTAAATTGGCAATTGAGAGTACTAAAGGTTCTCATTAAAAGTTTTCATAGTCAAAGCCGGGAGCAAGGCTCACTGTGCCCTCTGGTGTGCACAGTCTGTAGCTCCACTGTGGCCTGAGGGAAATGAAGCTGGTTTTTCTAGCAGTGGATTGGCATGGCAGATTTCTGCATGTCCTCCACATTGCCCACACAAGACAAAGATTAGAATTACAAGACACTGCACTGAGCCTGTTGTACTTTGGCTGACATGGTACCTAGAGACAAGGCACAAACATAGTTGTTGTGGTCTGATGGGAACTGACACTGCACATGAACAGATGTATTGCCTAAACACAGATCAAGCATGTAAGTTTACAAGTGAGGAAAGAAAAATTCTGTGCTCTTGTTTCCTTTTGTCCTAGATAAAGCCCATGCCAAAAAAACCCCAAACAAACCAAAACCGTTTGCATGTGAGTATTTCTAGCAGTCTTACAGGTGGCGGGAGATGAATACCGTTCCCCTTACCTCTACAGTTTTTGTCCTGTCAAGTTCTGAACATAGCTAGGGTCCTAGATCTTTAACTATGTATGGGGCTATACTGACATCTCCTGCATTCTGTACTTGTCTCTGGCCTGGTCTTTGCTGGCAGTCTCATCCTTAGATTGCTTCATTATCCTCTTAATGTGTTAAGTCTGATGATCCACTATTTGCTGTTCTTTCTTTATGTCATTAAATTTGTCTGCACACAGATAACTCCTTGTGCCAGTAGCCTCAAGTCCATTCAGCAATTCAAGTCCAGGGAGAGGTTGGCTAAGGTGTCTGAGCAGTTCCCTAAATGATTCAGTATCTGCATAACATTTAACTGCGAATATCCAGAACATGCAGGCAATGCAGTGTCGCCACAGGCTGCTGCAGAGCCACTCTGATTCTGCCTGTTGAAATAAAGTGGTGGGAGGGTATCCTGCAGTTCTATCCTGCAGTTCATATGAGGGCAGCATGCATTTTAAGATGCTGTTTGTAGGCCATGCATGCAAAAATCTAGGCCTCTAGGTCTTAGACACTCTACTCCTTTCAAACAGAATCACCTTTTTTAGTATCTGATGTGATTTGTCTGGTTCTGTGATTCTATCCATTTTCAGGCAACACTTCTCCAAGTCTTCTGATCATAATGCACGGATAACATTAACCTTTAAAAGCTGCTGCTATCTCATATTCTGACACTTGCATCAGTATGTTGGAGGAAAAAAAAATATAATGACACTGGAATATGCCTGCTCAGCAGGCAGTAAAGCAAATACTTATCATAAAAGGAAGATGCCACACTCCAAATCAATGAACTGTAGACCAGTTTCCATTCTCTGCAGTGACCAAGTCAGGACTGTTGCTGAGCTTATGACCTCCCCCAGGCTGTTCTTCCCACCCATTATTTTGACAGAGGGTGCACATTCATTGTTTCATTCACTTCCTCTAACAGCTTTCAAGGGGTTCCCCTAATCATCCTCTTCTTTCCAATAGCAATCAGCTTTGTCCCCAGCCAAAGCACTGATTTCAGAGGAACAGCACACTGTAGTACCTGTACCTTTCCTGAAGATCTTCAAATGTCCTTTATTACGTACTGCCACGCAACTGATAAAGCATAGCTGCCAGGCACCTTTTTAAGTTCCATCCCTACATAGCAGTACAGCACATTTCCAGTCCCAGGTTTCACAGAAATAAGCCCTCTAGCACTGTTGGATTTTTTTTTGCCTTACGTTCCTCACTGAGGAGTTGTAAGGTGGTTCTGGATGGTATGGTCTATGTTCTTCCTGGACTGAGCTGCCTTTAGGACAGGAAACTTGGGAGGTGGAAGTCTCCTCATTTGTCTTCATGAGATTCTCCAAGAATTCAGAAGAAATCATTAATCTCCTTTTGTGGCGAGAGCAACTTTTCTGTGTAACAGGTGTTCTTTGTGAGAGTCAGAGACCATTGACACTTACAAATGTGTGGTTTTGACAAAATAGACAGCAGACTTTGGGAAAAGAAACCTTCTTAAATTCTTCTCTGATTCTGATTTTTCATAGGACTCTATGTATTGGTGGGAGCAGGGGCTCTCATGACCACAGTTGGATTTTTTGGGTGCTGTGGAGCAGCGCGGGAGTCTCAGTGCTTACTTGGAGCAGTAAGTAAAAGGTTTCAAGGGCCTGGGCTGCACAGGAAAATAATTCAAAAGCATACGCTTTGTGTCATTAGTAGAAAGATCTTTGCTGTCCAAGACCTGAAATGTCTTACATGTGCTTTTACTGGCTCATCTAGCATTTCTAGCCACTGTGCTATTGCAGAGCTTCCATACATAAAGAAGTTCCATTGCTTGTCTTGTGATATATGTCCAGGAATTATCTTCTGTCTTTTCCAAAGCTATCATCTGAGCCACATCTCGGCCATTTTCACCTTTGCTTCCATATTACAAGAAATCTGACTTGACACCCTTGTTATGGACCCTGCTTACCAGCTTGCTTTCAGTTACTGTGTGGGCTGTTGAGGCCTGGGCAAGGATGAGGGACTGACTGGCAGTCCATATAAAGCAGAATTGTGCAATGTATATTAATAGAAGATTCTCTTCTTCCTCTGCAGTTCTTTGCTTGCTTATTGGTGATATTTGCAGCTGAGGTCACTGCTGGAGTATTTGCCTTTATAGGCAAGAAAGTGGTAAGTAGCAAGCAACTTCTAATGTAATAATGGGGCACTTACGGATTCCAGTGCCGACTGACCTACAGTCTGGCTTTTGTGTAGGAAAACTTTCCAGGACACTTTTCCCAGGAAGACACTCTGACATTCTTATCTGGAGTTAGTGAAAGCTTGTGTTATCACAAGTCCAGAATGGGATGCAATTTTTACCCCGCGCTATTAAAGAAAATATGTAAGTGTGGTTCAACCTTGCATCCACAAGGAACATCAAGTAGAACTATACGATAAGAGGGTATTGCTTGGGAAAAGGGCAAACAAATTGAAGCATTGAACTTCTCCAGCTAGCAGTGTTTAACCAAAACACAGAATACAGCATATGTACATTCTGACCCATGCAGAGTCCCTCTGAATGCCATCAGGCCACAAAACCTCCTATATTTCCAATGATAGTACCTCAGTTTACCAGGCATAATTTTCTGCTCTGGAGGTTGATGACACAAGCTGAAAGTCTGCACTGGATTGTGGGTAAGACTTATTTGCCACTCACTTGGAAAGTTTGATTTCTGCAGGCAATACAGGAAGCCCAGAAAATCTATGAAGACATTTATGATGACTATATGAAAAATCCAGGGGGGAAGGTCAACGGGACCATCTACCATTACCACTCAGCTGTGAGTAGTCCTCCTGAGCTTTAATACAGAATCACAGAATCGTAGGGTTTGGAAGGGGCCTCTGTGGGTCATCTGGTCCAACCCCCCTGCCAAAGCAGGCTCACCTAGAGCAGGCTGCACAGGACCGCATCCAGGCGGCTTCTCAATACCTCCAGAGAAGGAGACTCCACAACACCTCTGGGCAGCCTGTTCCAGTGCTCCATCACCCTTGGAGTAAAGAAGTTCTTTCTCGTGTTCAGATGGAACTTCCTATGCTTCAGTTTGTGCCTGTTGCCCCTTGTCCTGTCACTGGGCACCACTGAAAAGAGTCTGGCCCCATCCTCTTGACACCCACCCTTAAGATATTTGTAAGCCTCTTGAAGATCCCCTCTCAGCCTTCTCTTCTCCAGGCTGAACAAGCCCAGCTACCTCAGCCTTTCCTCACAGGAGAGATGCTCCAGTCCCCTCATCATCTTCGTAGCCCTCCGCTGGACTCTCTCCAGTAGTTCCTCATCTTTTTTGAACTGGGGAGCCCAGAACTGAACGCAGTACTCCAGATGGGGCGTCACCAGGGCAGAGCAGAGGGGCAGGAGAAACTCCCTCGACCTGCTGGTCACACTCTTCTTAATGCACCCCAGGAGACCACTGGCCTTCTTGGCAACCAGGGCACACTGCTGGCTCATGGTTAACCTGTCATCCCCCAGCACTCCCAGGTCTCTCCCCACAGAGCTGCTCTCCAGCAGGTCAGCTGTATCAAGCCTGCACTGGTGCATGGGGTTATTCCTCCTCAGGTGCAGGACCCTGCAGTTGCCAGTGTTGAACTTCATCAGGTTCCTCTGCACCCAGCTCTCCAGCCTGTCAAGGTCTCGCTGAATAACAGCACAGCCTCTACTGTCACATTGCCCTTTAAAATTCAGAATGCCTCCCGCTGAGGTATGAAAGAATAGAATTGTTACTTAAAATGGAACCAGAGGCTCACAACCTGGTTTCCTGATGGCTCTGTCAGAATTCTGGTTTTCAGATCCCAAGTGATCCCTGCCTTCAAAAGTGAAGATGGCCAGGCTTTTAAATTTCAGCTGATGTTTCTGGTCTTTGATGTGCAAAAGATATGACTGTTATGGCCCTTTTGGCTATTAAAATCCAAGAATAAATACTCACAAATGCAGAGAGAGGTAGAAAGGTCTGAATCTCTCTGCATTTGTCAGAGAAAATACTGTGACCCGTGTCCCAGGACCTGCAATGTGGCAGATCCTGTCACTGACTGAACCAACTAGGTAAAAAACCAAAAGCATGTGTGTAACTCAGTTCAGGCCACCCAAAAACTTATCAGAATTAGAACCTGTGACTTCTTGAACCCTATTTGCATCCATCCTGTAGCTACACTGCCTCCCACAGAGATCAAGTTCAAGCTTTGTTGCTTCCTGCAGCATTCCCACATTCTTTAGAACAAACATTTCACAACCTCAGAGCCTTTTGTCCTTCTCCCACAGCTGTTATTTTTGACCCAAAGAGGAATCCCAAGCATTTTGTGGGAGACAGGCAAACAGGAAAAACAAACGCTCTGAAGCACTCTGATTTATTACTGTCTCCAGACCCAGCACTATCTTTTATCAGAAATGAAGATTCTAGCATTCTCTGTTGTAGCTTTTGTGTATTGCCCATAATTCTGTATGCGCTATTTGAACTTTCTGCTTTCTCCCTTTAACAACTCTTGTTTTCTTGTAAGCCAGGAGTCTGCTTTTCCAAAATCCGCTTGTTTGCTTTGTTATGAGATACTGTGATAAAAATCCCTTTTGGAAGTGGTTGTTAATATAAATATGTCTGTTTGCTATGGCTTCAGACAATTGAAACTGATTCTTGAGAATTTTGGCCCATGCAGTTGGAACTCTACCAGAGGCGGCAGTTGATATAGGGAATATATTTATGATTGATCTGTATTGTTCCTTTTTTTTTTAGTTATTTATTGTTTCACTTTCAGTATGAAAGTAGTTACTCACTTTCAGTATGAATGAAGTCCATGGTTTCCCCTTCTTTGATTCTTCATCTCTCTCTCTCATTTAGCTCCAATGCTGTGGTAAAGATAATATGGAACAACAAATGGGATTACCCTGTCCAGAGAATATCCAGATGCCAAAGGCAAGTGTCCGCTGTTGTGGTTGTTCTAATCATTTTATGTCAATTGCTTAGTAAAATTAGAGACATTGTATTAGTAAACAAAAGGAAGAACTTCCTTTTTATCTTGCAAATTCCAGCATGAAATTCCACATGAAATGGAGCAGAGTGGAGGCAGAAATGAGTTGGAGGTCATACTGAACATGCCCAGCCCTCATTTCTGAAGCCTGCTTGTAGCATCCCATGGTACATCATCTGAAAAAAAAACTGGGAAGGATGTAGCAGAACAGGAGTCCTAAATTAAAAGCCCCGCGAAGGCTGAATTTTGGCAAGTGCCTGCCTTAATCATGCATGGAGACTCCTAACTAGAAACTTTGTTGGTGTTAAGAAGGATACTGTTATTTCTGTCTTTCGTGGAATCCGCTTGTGAGTACAATGTCAATCTGAAGGGCGAAACTTTGTGATTTAGCATAGCCTATCATATAAAGGGTTTTAAATTTAGGGAAAGCTGTACAAAAATCATTTGTATGTGTCAGCCTGTACAGACGAGAGGTACAGATGTCTCACTAGAAAAGGGAATATGCTGTGAAAATTGTCCAACAAAACACAAGGCATAGATGCAAGAATTAGGACAGTGACTGCAATAATACTTTTCACGTTTATCTGTACTTTAGTGAGAACAGCGATGGAGTGGGTTGAAGTGTATTTTTCTAGGAGTAAAAATCTTTCAATTTTGTTTTTAATAGAACTGCCTGGTTGAAATCCAGAATGTAATTGATGCTAATCTGCATTTAGTTGGAATTGTTGGAATTGCAATTGCCGGCATCACAGTGAGTAAATCCATGCTCTCACTCTCAAATCTGTATTTGAGCCCAGTATCCTTTCCCTTACTCAAAGCTTTGTGGAAGGTGCTTTTGCAGCAACTGGTGAGATTCCTCAAAGGTGCAGCTATTCTTACCACTTTCAGTGTGTCCTCTCTCTGGCAATTGCCCACATCAGCACAAGCAGATTTGCCTGACTTTGTTTTACCAGTTTGTGTCCTTAGACAAGGTCCAAAGTATCTAATGGTAATCTTGTTTTGTTGTAATAGTAGCAAAGCAGGGTGCACATGAACCAAACTGAAAAGCAAAAGGCCATAGCACCATTTCATTCATCTATTCCAAAACAACTGCACACTGATGCTTCAGGCCCTTTGAGGATCCATTCCGTAGATTTCGTAAGGAACAGAGAGTAACTATCCTCTGTATAGAAATGGCTTTCCAGTAAAGTGCTGGCTGTAGCATTGGTTCAATGTGAAGGATAGTTTATAAACAGATTTTGTAAGTCACAGATCCAGTGATAAATAGGTATTTTGTTAAAGAAACAGGATTAAAACTGCGTAGTTTTCAGAACAGCATTTCTTTCCTAAATGGGTAGCACCTAGTTACAGGTAGCTGTTTCAGCGAATTGTGTCATCAAAGTGTCAGTAACTTTTCTTACAGTCCACCTTCTCCCACAAGTGTGTATTACTGTATTCCCAAGGTCTGGTCCTTCATGACAGAGCTGTGACCAATAGATGTCACCCTGCTGCAAGGATGTGGCAGGAGTGGGCAGTCTGTATCAAACACAGGCTTTAACAGAGCGTGTTTTCCAGCACGCCTGTGGCATGACTTCCTTCAGACTCAGAAACCAGCAGCAGTCTGAAGCACCATGAGGAGCCAGAATAGTAGTAAAGAAAAACACCTTTAGCTGCTCTGAAGAGCAGGAGGTTCATGGACTTCTGTGAACACTTAAAAGCAGATGAAGGGTTTAGGTATGTAATAGAAACAGTGGCGTGTGTAAAGGGGATTAAGCAATCCGGTGATTTGTATAAAACATGAAGGTCTACTCAAAAACACAGCAAAGCAACATGGGTGGGATGGAGTTCCAATAACCTCATTACTCAGTAAGGATACACTAGAAATATGAACATCTCTTCTACAGCTTTCCACCTCAGATACAGCAGAAGCTATGAAATTATAACCTCTTTAGCAGGAGAAACATGTCTATACATTTTTCTGTGCTTGTTTCTGACACTTCATGGGGTATGACTGGTCAACTGTGTCTCCTTCTTCCTAAGGAATATGAACTCAGTGGTTTATCTGCCTGATGGTATTGCTCATCTCCCATCATTAACAATGAGGCCTCAGTAGGTAGCTGCTAACTGCTTTGGAGAATCAACCTGTTGCAAAAAAAAAAATTTCTGGGGACTGTGGCAACACTGATCTCTGCTTTTAACATTCCTTCCAGTTAACTAATTCCCTAACATGAATAGAGTTTTATATTTAATGCATATTCTTGGTCTTGAGTAGTAACTGTTAGGAGCTTAGCTTTCTCTGTAAAACTGCAATGCTCAGCACCAGTTCCAGACACCTGGATCCTCTGGAATGATTCTCTGCTCTTATTCAAATATGTGTACAATATTCCATGTAGAAGCACTCTGAAACTCAGAACCTTTTGGCGCAATACTAGGCATAATACCAATAGTCAGTTATTGATGACAGTTAAATTTATGTTAATAATATTAATGTTTGGGGCTGTTATGCTGGCCTTAACATTTAGAACAAAGAACAGTAAAACTAGTGTGAGCAGATAAAATCTTGGCTTTGAGCATCAGTGAAATCTCCTTTATGTTAATTGTTTGATGTCTTGGAGTTTGTAGATGGAAGCAGTCACTTGCTACTCTGCCATAAGAACCTTCAGATTGTTATGATATGCAGACTATTTTATAATTGTTTTGTAAGTGGATCCCTAAATCGCATCCCTTCTCTTCTAGATCTTTGGCATGATATTCAGCATGGTTCTGTGCTGTGTGATCCGTAACACAAGAGACATGATCTAAAACTTTCGCTGGACAACTATGTCCCAGGAGTTCCAGACTAAGCTTTACAAGAAGTGCTCTTCTACCCAATTTAATAATTGTAATGCATTTTAATTAGTGTTTTAACATACTGAGAGGAAAATATCCCATTAGGTGAGCAGGTGAATTGTATTAGTTACAGGAAATCTGAAGTCAACAAAAAAGGGTTTTAAAATGTCCTTTTTAATGAAAAAAGCAAAAGTGCATCTAAGAATAATTTGATTTTTAATGTTTGTATATGTGCAATTAAGAGTTTACACATCTATAGACAATGTGTAAGCACATGCATATATCTCCTTACAAACGCACATGAGCAGGTACCTGTATATGCAGTACCTTGTTTAGGTAAGTATGTGCAAATGAAATATGTTGTGTGTACATGTTTGCATGCATATTCTTCCAGAGTCTCACTATGCAAGAGTGTACACACACCCATAGGTATACAGTGCTTGAAATCCTTTCATACTGACCCATTTGCCAAGAATTAGCAGAGGAACAAATGCCATTTTAAAAAGTAAGAGCTATCATCCATTTTGTAACTGTTCTTTCCAAAGCCCAAAGTAGAAATAATAAAATTGGACTTTATTAAAAAAAACTTTAATGCCTAAGGGCCTGCTCCAGCAAACTTCAGTTCATGTGAGTAGACCCATTGACTTCACTGTCATGCAGAGACTGGATTTTTTTTTTTTAAGACTGGACCCTTCATACAAATGCAGAAAGCTCTGGGGGAGGAAACATGTCCAAGGAGATCCAGGCTAAAGGAAGAGAGGGAAAGAGATGGGAAGCTGGCAAGATAACGCAGTCATTTGGGAGCAATTGCAGTGCAAAGTGTGCTTACGCTTCCCAAGCTAGCCTGAGACACACACACAAAAAAAACCTATGAGTTAAAGGGGCCACTAAAATCTTTATTCAGAAGTCCCTTTATCCTGCAAGACTCTGTATGGTATATATGCTGGTGCAGGAGTGGAGCCTATATCCAGAAAAACAGCAGCTTTGTCAGATACCCTGTAGAATCTAACTGGCCTGTGGAAGCCAACCGAAGAGTGAAAATGGTCAGGGAAAGACACACAGCACTTTAATATTCTCTGTTTCTGCTTCTGTGACTATCACAGCTTCCATGGGGCTCTTACCTCAACCTCTCACCCTTTCTTGTGGGTGTAAGGCAGGAAAGAAAGATGGGACATATTTACAGAGCCATAAAGCAAATTTTCATACTGGCACCTTTAGATTGCATGTCAGGTATAAAAATTACACTGTGTGCTTGAAATACCTCAGGGCTTGCGTTTACATAGTTTGTTTCTATATTTTTATTTTTCTATTTGTCATATTTATTCATAAGAGAATGTTCCTTTTAAAACAGCCTAGAAAGGTGAAAGGTTGTCCCCAGAAGGGGAAAATAAATTACATCAGAGGCTCAGAATCTCTTAATTTTTGGCTTACTCAAGGTAATTCACCATTTCAGAGAACAGCTTTTCGCTAACAATACCCACATAGCAGCTCTGTTTCTCTGATGATCACTAGTTCAGGTTTCTGAAGAATTTGTTCCATACATGATGGGGAAAATTTCAGCTAAACTACGTATCTTATTGAAATCATCCATGATGTCTAACAGGACTTGGCATTTACAAGTCATGGGGTCTTTATTCCAGTGAAACAGGATGGAAAGAAATGGGATTTCAGAAAATGTGTGCATTTGAGTGTGCATGTTTGTGTGCAATATGCATCCATCATAATATTCCTCTCTCATTTTGCAAAGAAACTCAAATTCTCATCGCTTTTCTGTTACTTCAGAATTGGTAGTACTGCTGCTTTTCCATGTAGCTAATTTAATTGACACATCTTGCTGTCTTTTACACAGAGCTTTCTTTTCAAATTGTTCAACCACAAACTGGGACACTGAGACAGCTGTGCACCAAATGCTGGTATGCAGCAGGCACTGCCAGCTCAGCAGTTTTCAGGCCTAGCTTCAAGCACCCAGCTGATAGGGAGACATTATATCATACACCAAAGAAGAGTTAGGCTGGTGTCGCACTGTTCACAGCTGATTAGCTATGGCTGCCATGTAAAAGTAGGGCCTGAGACCTTATTCTGCAAGCGTCAGACCAGGAAATAGGGCCCCCATCTGCTGTCTGCTCCTAAGAAGGGCTCAACTAGGAGAATGACACTGACAGCAAATCCCTGAGGGTCTCGACCTGAAACTGAGGAATTAAGTTTCTCACAGCAGACAACTGACATAGCCAAAGCAATTTGCTGGATCCCATGTACACCTGAGACTGTCCCTACAACTGGTTCTGCTCTAAATACATAATGGGATAGTATACAAGTGGGGTGTTTGCTCCCGAGGTAATACTGACAGAAAGAAGAAACCTGTGTATAGTGTCATTTTTACCATTCAGAGCAAGGCAGCTTTCCAGGAAAAATAGTAAAAATAGCACAATAGGGAAGTCAGTGGTTCAGGTTCGAAGATTATTGCCCTACAGGGATAGAAATTTGTTGCAAATAAAGCTATTTCCTTCTGTTACACTTCCCCTCATAATGACAGTATTTTATTTATGTTAAAACACATCTATGTATAATTGGTTTTAATTCCTCAAATTTATAGCACCAGAATGTAATGATAGGACCAGAGTTTACTTCTTTATTTGTTTAATGTTTCTTGAGTAAATTGGAAGATGCCCACTCCTGCTTTTGAGGTGCACTGAATAAAAAGGCAGCTTGCAGAAATTTCTGTTGCTTCCCCAGCCCCCCCACTCCCTCAGAAGCACAAAAACATCTAAGTGCCTTATGACAACAGGGAAGAGGGGTACAAAGAAACCTTCTATAAATTCAGACTTGAACAACCTAACTGTCTGCTGAAGTGTTTTGGGTTTGTAGGTTGTTGGGTTTTTTTTTTATTTCCTCCAAACAGTGCATTTGTTTTTCTAAGCATAATTACTGCTTATACTCTGGGGTTTATTGCCGTTTAGGTATATGGGATACTTGCACTGCATATCAGGAACAGAATAATACCCGTTACTGGTTTAGATTATACCAATAACTTAGAGAACTAAGCTGGGAATCAACATGTTCTGCACCTACTAGTGCCTTTAACAGAATTCAGAGATACAGCCTCTTTTGTTGTTTCCTGCTGTTGTGAGGTGTATAATACATTTGCAGCTTTCTCTGCACCTTAGTAACTGACAGTATTTTTTAATTCTTTAAGGGACATAAAATACAGCTGTTTTTTCCTCCTTCCCTGTCAAAGCTGTAAGAATTCTTCCATGTTGCTTTTAGATCATAGCTAGTTAACAATGCCATTTCTATTGACTAGCTTGGGCAGCCCTTTTTCAATGCTCAGGTGTCACAGGTGGGGTTATGGCTATCAAAACTGAATATATAGTGCCCACAGTTTATTGCGCTGCTGCCCTTTCATTTCAGTTTTTCAAAGTGCAAAATCTTTGATCTTTGCCAGCAGTACAAAATCATTTCCAAGCAACTACACCATATGTCTTCAGTAAGAAAGCTTTTCAAAGCTAAGTCCAAACCAATACGTAGACTTCCTCAAATACAGTTCATGCTCCAGAGTTGCATGCCAGGATTTAATTAACAAACTCTAATGCTTGTATGCACCAGATACATAGTAACTGCCATTTAAGTCAGCAGAAGTACCCATTTAGTCCTGTCCCTTGTACCTGTTTCGGAGGAAAGTGACAAAAGATCAGATCCCTCCAGGTGATAATTCTGAAAGCACATCACACACATTTTCTTCTTCTCCTGTCAAACAGTTTGTTCTAAAGCATAAATATGTAAACTGTTGATGCCCTTATATGTCTAAACATCATTATTCACATGTCCCTGGTCTAATTTTTTTAAGTAACTGACTTCAGTTTGAGCTTCATTTGTTACAGGAAAACCTCAGCCAGTTTTGGTGTCTTGCAGAGACTCCACAGGAGCTGATGAACCACAGCCCTGTACTATTCCTACAATGAAGATTCATATTTCACTTTTCTTCATACTGGAAGTGGTAATTTTATAGCAAAAAAAATATATTTCATATGTATTGAAAAAGAAATTGAGTTATCATAAGCCTTCATATTATACAGCCTTTAGAGGCTACTGATTAACAGCATCAGATGCTGTTCATAAAAAATGTACATACATAAAGCTTTTCAGTCTTACTTCTTCCTCTCTATTGGTGCTTCAGCCACCAGGTTCTCCAAAACACAAACCACTTGTACTATGACGTATTTGTTTCTGTACAACAAATTCTGATTTTGGACAGAACTGGTGTATCGGTTTATGCTGCCAAGTCTGTAGCGGAATTACCTCTATGGCAGCTTTCTCTGAGAGAAAAAAAAAACCCACAACTTATTCTGTCGCTGAAATCGGCTTTCGCTTCCCTTTAGTCTAATGTGTTCTGAAGTGGCGTTCTATCACCTTTTCTGTCTTGAATTTGAAACAACTTTCTAATAAAAATAACCTGAAATAAACGACTACCAGAGAGGACTCGTCTCTGTGCACTCCAGCGTGCGCTGTGGGAACCAGTCCCCCACGACCTCCCCGATGTCACGCTAGGGAGGTTCCGCGACGCACCTCCTCCAACCAGCGCGGCGGGCCGGGCGGCCGGCACGGCGCTGAGCTCTGCCCGCGGTGTCCAGCCGAGACCCTCCCGCCGCGGCATGGCTGCCTGCGCCTCACCTGCATCCTGGTGCTCGGGACGGCCAGCGCGCTGGGTCCGGGCACCAGCTGGCGCGGCAGGCGAGCACGGCGGCGGCGCCACCGAAGGTCCGCGGGGCTCGGGCGAGTTCCGGGTAAAGGAGCAGGCCTCGGCCGGCGAGGCGCGCGGCGCCGGGAACCGCAGCTGGACCCAATCCCGCGGCAGCCGCCTCACGGGCCCGCGCGGCCGAGCAGACCCGCCCTCTGGGGCGGGGTAGTGGGCGGTACTCGTTCGGCATTGGCTACCCGCACCGCGGCCAGCGCGCGAGTCGTGCGTTGTCCTCGCGGCGACCGTGGAAAGGCGGCAGAGTGGCAGCCGACGCAGATGCGCCGCCGGGTC
>Ga0065711_1032391_pt1 | contig 27444 bp, 14 predicted proteins | sample Hoacrofraction12_FD_59098 | JGI IMG/M metagenome (GOLD analysis project Ga0065711, IMG submission 59098) | Hoatzin crop microbial communities from Cojedes, Venezuela - Epithelial fraction 12 v2 (version 2) | ecosystem: Host-associated > Birds > Digestive system > Esophagus > Crop | place...
TCCACTGCTCTCCCCTCATCTACCCAGCCAGTCATGCCATCGCAGAAAGCTATCAGATTGGTCAGGCATGATTTCCCCTTGGTGAATCCATGTTGACTACTCCTGATAACCTTCTTTTCCTTCACTTGCTTAGACATGACATCCAGAATGAGTTGCTCCATCATCTTTATCAGGATGGAGGTGAGGCTGACCGACCTGTAGTTCCCTGGGTTCTCCTTCTTGCCCTTTTTGAAGACTGGAGTGACATTGGCTTTCCTCCAGTCCTCGGGCACCTCTCCTGTACTCCAGGACCTTTCAGAAATGATGGAGAGTGGCTCAGCAATGACATCTGCCAGCTCCCTCAGTACTTGTGGGTGCTCTTGCAGAGAGCCTAAGAAAAGACGAACCTTCAACAGTAGTCCTGCTATGGAAATAACACTAGCTGTACTCATGGTACAAAAGCAAGAGAACAGTATTCTTCTGCAGCTGTTCATTCTGCAACATAACTTAAAAAAACAGACAGTAAATGAATTTAGATGAAAGATTTTAAAATACAAGGGTCAGTTCATTTTTGTCTTCTCTGCCTTCCTGGCACAGCATCAATCCATACAATATTCATAAACCCTGACAACAGATTACCTTTCCCCTTATAAACAGAACATTGCTGTAAGATTTTGCATTTCCTGTGTTTTTATTCAGAGCAACAATATAGGAATCAAATGCAATAAAAACTTGTTGCTAAAACATACACTGAAACATGACCTGGGCTGAAGGAACAACTGTCGCACTTTGCACACAATTCAAAAGGGCATTTGGGTTCCTGCTGTCACCAGAAGTTGTATTTTAATCACTACAGAACGTGATATGCCCGAGATAAGCATTCAAGAGCTGCACAACAGCCAGTATTTTTCCTTAGGTCATGTCAGTCAAGAAGTACCATAGTTTCTTCTCTCTCTAACTGATTTTATGCCACCATGTACTTGGAAAGCTGTCGTCTGGCCTTTCTGGCCCTGTGATGTATTGCATCAATCTCGCAGTTCCCACAAGTTCATTTTTAAAGAGCTTCTGTTCATATCTGTCTGCCTCGTAAAAGTTCTCCTGTGTTGTTTTTCTCCCCACCCCCTCCAAGATTAATAAGAATTCTGCTAAGAAAAAGCTTTAGCATCAATCAGATTTCGTAACTGATTAGACGGGAGATACTCTGGCTGCATTTGCAATGGGCCTCTTTCAACTGTTTTTGTTTCTAAAATTAGCTTAGCTATTTCCTGAGAGACGTCTCGGGATAGAAGCAGAGACGGCCACAGCGCAGTACGTCCGAGCTGTGTCAGAAAGCACACCGAAAAGCTGGCCAGGCTGCCCAAGAAAGCAGAGAAACTGCTCACCTCCCGGCTGTCAGCAGGGGCCACAGTAGCCCCACGCTGCGAAATCCAACCTGGCGGTCTGTATCGGAAAGTCTGCACCGCTGATGCAACAAGGGAGAGCCAGAAACTGATGTCAAGGACAAACCACTGCTCATTAACTTCATCCCCTATAAAATGAGAGCCCCCTTTAGAATTTGCACCAGGACCCGTTCTCACTCGGCTTGCTGCCGAGCAGCCAGCACAGCACCTCTGCCAACAGCAAGGTCTGCATTTCCCGGCGGTGCCCAATGCGAAACCGCAGCCACCTGAGAGGCAAAGGTAGCCATTCATAAAAGAGTTTTCTGCCCTCATGCATAAAAAGATGCTGTACCAAATTTTTCAGGAATTGTAGAATTCAGCCAATTCACTCAGTTCTGTGAAATTCAGTAGAGTAAATTTTGGAGCAAGGGACAAATGTTCCAATACCCACATTGTAAGTAATGTCTCTAAGTCAGAATCTGTGCAGGCCCTGTTTATACAGGTTTACATCTTTCTGACAGTAGGAAAAAGATTGGCGCCTGATAAAAATAGGTTACAGTTACTTTTGCAAGACATTTACATCTTCTCCCTTTGCTCAGGTTTGCTTTCTCCCACCCGCCAGCCCGTGTTATGAAACACGAGACAAACATTTGTTTCAGGTCACGGTGGGGTGAGTCTCATGCAAGAGATTTAACACAAGACATTCCTTTCAAAACGAGGAACTGACCAAACCATGTCCTGTTACGGACAGCTCTGACAGGGCAGGCCTCTGAGGGCGGAGATTTTTGAGTTAGATGGAGTTTCCAACAATGGCTCATTGGAAGAACAAGACACTGAGTGCATTTAAAATTCTATTCTAGCAGTGCTTAAAAAAAAGTTGTAACAGAATGAGAAGCATGTCTACTGTTAGCATATAGTTTATTTATCGAACATGTACTGTACAAATACAAAAGACCCTCAGTAACTGAACAAAGCCAGCATTTTAAAAAAAAAAACAGACACAGCCTAGGTTTCTAGGGAACCAATACTATAAATCCTGAGCATCCCTCCGAAGTAGGATAACTTGGCAACAATGTGAGCAGCACCTTCAGGTCTTTGGAGAAGGTTTGGGATGAAAGGAAGAGGCACAAGGAGATCTCTTGTTCTTTTGTTTGTTTCTTCTCTCTGACATCTCTATACCATAATTAAATGATTGAGTTTCAAGGTCCAGGATTTTTTTTAAATTGAAAACTAAGAATCGAAGAAGACAAGGGACCATCTCTTCGCAGTTCTGCCACTGTCTCCATGCACCTGAGGTTCAATTCATGCAAACTAACATCAACGTGCAAGCACACGTAACAGTCAAAACTGGTTAAAAAAGAAGCACTCACACCTACATACACATGTAGGAATACGCAATACTCACATTCATGTTACAACTGCTTCTGCTCTTCTTCTGTCTGCGCTTGTTAACCCAAAACAGCAGAGGAGGAAACAAAAACCAACAACAAACACTAAAACATTTTGCCTTCAGGAGCTTCATTAGATTTTATTCCCTCAACTACATAAATCTACGGGAACTTGTGCTGCTGCAAGCTCATTTTGCATCACCAATTGCAGAAGCGATAAGCTAGCCAGTGCCATCCGAGATTCTTGTACCCTATTGCTAACTTTGTTTTGCTTTGTACTGTATCATTTTCACCGTATTATAGAATAACTGGAGCCATTCAGGGGCTCCAGTGCACCATCAACTAGAGTCTAAGGATTCCTTTTGAATGTACCTTTTAAAATAAAGCTTTAAAAAGTATTTGTTTTTTCCAGAGTCTTCTTTTCAGAAAGGGGCTAAGTACTACTTCCAAATTCAAATGTCGTATATATGCATGACTCTGACAAAATTTTTCTGCTCAAATTAAATGAAAAAAAACCCAAACAGAAGTTCTCATAACAGTGTTTTGGTACTGAGGGTTCAGTGAGCAAGAACCTCCACTTCAGCCATGACATCCGTACCTCAGGCTCTCATGGCTAAACTTGGTTTCCTCTCAGCTGACAGCTCTAGGGTACAGGTTAGAGTGATGTCCAGGAATGGCCCATCTCTCCGTCTCCACAGCCAAACTTTGCAAAAGGAACAGTATTTTGCACAAGAAACTATAACAAAATACCCTGGGCACTATGTGTGCCAATACAGGTAGGGTATTGCGCTTGAAATTCCCCTAAACAAAGGCATTACTCTGATCAAAAGAGCTATGAAATAAAGCAACTTCTTCATGTTTGTTGGGCAGACAAGTGCCCCAAACCAGGAGGGAAACTGAGAAACTTAATGCAGTGACTGACAAAGGAGATTGCTAGGAGACTACACACAACTCATTTATTGTTCTTGTTGGGGTTTTTTTGGTCGGGAAAAGAACATTTCATAAGGGATAACATAACAAAATCATGTCATTATGCATGTAGAATTTTGAACTCGAATAGAAGGTTGTTGAGAAAAAAAAAATATTTCATCAAAAAGCTTAGAGATACAGATATTGACAATTTTAGACCAACGTCCTCCTGTCTATGTAAAGACACTAATGTGATTACTTAAGAACACAGAATGCAACATGCCTGCTCATGAAGGTCATAACCAACCCTCCAAATAATTAAAACACAACTATACAAAGAAAATTGCATTAAAAACCCCAAACAAAACCAGAAAGTCACTAGGTGCAAGTCTTGAGGCAAAACGGGATGCTGCTACAGGGGTTTTTTCAGTCCTGTTGACAGTTTACACAGTGTTTTAGCTGTAGGCAAGACCACTTTCTTTAACAATTAGCAGCCGCCAAGGACTTCAGGAAAGATAAAGATGCAAACAGAATGGATCTTAAGAGAATCAATGCAACTAAACATAAGCACAAACTTCCTTATTTAATACATTTCCAAAATATAGTGTAACAGTGATTTCAGTGTAATTGAGTTAATATTAACTTCTAAGAGCTTGTGATGAATTTAATGTACACTCCTAGTCAGTTAAGATAAGACATAAGACTTCTCTACCCCAGAAGGACTATTGCCAGCAACTCAGTTATTATGATTTGCTTGAACTGCATTAAAAAGCTAATATTTCTTTGCATGCTTAAAGCCAAATCGTGTTAGACTTGGTAAATTATAACCCAATTATAAACACTGTTCAGCCTCATCTAGCCTACTGAGTCAGACCTGCTGTTAAAGGAGTTGTCATGGAACAGGCAAATCCAGCATGCTACAGCAGTGCTTTATAGTGACTGTGTGTGAAAACACCAAGCCGAGAAGGCAGCAGAGACCGAGCAGCAATTGTCACAGAAACACCTGGGATCCAATTCCATTAAAGAATCTGAGGATTTAAGTTTGTATCTTCTAGTTAGAGGGTCTCTGAATGCCAGAGAAGCGCTGTTCACAACCACAGCACCGAGGGGGAACTTTGACAGTGTCCACCACAGCCAGGAAGATGGAGACTCCTACAATTGGCCTACAGCAAACACCCAATGCAACGCTGTTGTGAATCCTCGCCCCCCAGCCCCTCCCCTCCCCAGCACGGGACACTAACCCGTGATGAACGCGCCTGATGAACACATCCCCACAGCTCACCTTTCCAAGCAACAGCGTTCACACTTTTCTATTAAAGATGGGCAGAGGAAAAGAGCTATGAGAGTGCTTAGCTGCTCCGTAACCCCCTGGTCGTTAAGGCATTCCCCAAGGAAGGAAGCAGAAATCCTCCCCGCTTCCCACCGCAAGGCCGCTGGCTGTAGCGTAACAGGGGGGGGCAGACGTACCTCAAGCTAGATCAAGTCAGAAAAGAAGAATACAAACAAAAACTGAGAAACACTGCCCACTCTGTAAGTAGCAGAGAGCTTTCTACAGCAGTCTCTGCTGGCTGCATGGTCTGCATTTTTACTCCAGTTAACCATAATAATTTACAGTCATACTGTAGCCAACTTCAGCTATGTAGGCACAGCCGGAAAACATGAGGACAGCTAGCGAGGATCCCATGCTATCAGCTCCGTTTTCTCAGACTTTAGGACAAAATCTTCCTTGAGGACGGGGTGTTCTGAAAGCCCTTGCAAGCCCTGTGGCCCCACTGCAGAGGGCTGTCCAGACCTGGTGCTCCCCCTGCCTGGCTTGGGCAGAAAGGGGGCTCATCTCTGCAGCCAGCTCGGCCTCCCAAGCTCCCGGCCTATGTTATCTTTGGAAAAAAATATTCCAGCTGACTAGTTCCTCTCCCACCAGTGTCACAAGCCTTTCTGGACCTGTCAGACATCATTAAGCCTGTGATGTAGTCTAAAAGACAAAAAGGATCAGTCAGTAAATCTAGCTGGCATCAATCAACGCTAATTGTAGCTCCCAAAGAAGGGCACGTCCAACCTTGACTTGGTTTTACACATTGTATCCTTGAGACAGGAGAAGAGTTGGACTATTTGGCAAATCCTGCGGTAGTTTTAACAGTAAAGTGCATACAAGTATGAACCTAACTAGTGTTCATGCTTTATTAAGTCAGTATGTACCAACCATGTAGTACACTACACACTTAAAAAAAAATGTGCCTTAATACTTTCAACATTTCCAAAGCCCATTGAGGAAGCTGGACAAAGAGATCAAACCATCAATGAAAAAAGTGACCTTTGTCTCCCACTTCTACGTAGTTGTCAAAGAAATGGGGTTTTCAAGCTTAAAAATCCATTACTGTATGCTTTATCCTCGAGATAAAAATACAAAAGCATACATTAGGACTGGATTCATTAGTACTTCGTGCAAAGCAGACAAGTTCAATATTTTGTAATTTAGAAGTAGCCTTCACATCTATAAATATTACTCAACTTTCTGTTTTTCTTCAACCTCCTTCTATCACAAACTTGTGAAATTGATATATTTTGCTTGACTGTGCTGCAGAAGAAAAAAGGTCAGCAAGGGAATTACCAGAGTAACAAAGAAAAAGATAAGTTTTGGTAAAAATGAAGAACAGGAACAGCAGGTAGAAGATTTTTTACTTTAATTATTTAATACATGGTTTAACAGAAAGAAATCGTGACCTCAAACACAAAGCATTTACTAAGTTTGTAAATACACGAGAAGAGTAAAGCATAAAACCTCTTCTAAATAATGGACTAAGAACAATATGGACTAAAGCCCAGTCTAAACTAAACATCTCATTTTTAATTCATCGCTCTCTCTGAGCTGTTCTGAACTTAGCTTTACTTGCAATGTGAAGGAAAGTATTGGAGGTATTTCTTATCTGCTGCAGTTAGATACTAGGATCTCATATTTGAAAACTGTTTAGAAATACAGCAAGTAGTTACTCAAAGACAGTGAACTAATCAAGTACATAAATTACATATGCAGGCATGAATCTTCCTATGTGTCTACATATTTTTATTTATGTAAGAAAATCTGACTTTAGTAGGACTCTTCATATGCACATAAATATTTGCAAAGTGGGAATCAGTCAAATGCTGGGAAAAAAAAATTCTTCTTACACTAAGTTTCAAATAGGTTGTGACAACATCTAAAAAAGTTGCGAAGCTCTTAAGCTGCACAGCTGATTATGATATTATCACAAGAAAGAGAAGGATAATTAAAAACTTCCTTATGTGTGCATGAGACCTAAGTCCAAAACGAAGTGAAACGTATAAACCATGACCAACTAACATTGCTCCTCTTTAAAAACCATTAGTCCACATCAGTCTTTCTCACCAGTGGATTGGCTGATGCATCTGGCATACTGTCTGATTTTTCTATTAAATGTTTTTATTTTGGAGGGGGGAAGCAGTAGATGAGTATATGATTTCAGAATGAAGGCTCTTATATGGACAAAGTAAGCATTTATACCAGAATAAAGATCTGGACTTTGGCTTCATCACAGTGAAGACTACATCTTGAGCGCTAGCCTTTGGTCATATAGCAAGGGATTATATTTACCAAGATATTACGACTGTAAATTCAGGCTAAAACAGAACTTGAAGCATACAATGTACACACTGTCTGCTATGAGCTCAGTCATTAAGATTTTACAGCTGTTGAGAGCGATAAACTTTATTTCCTGTACATTGTGTTTGTGTATGCAATAAACCATGTGGTAGACAGAAGTCACTGCATTTAGCTCTGCAGAGAAAGAGAAGCCATCGTCAACAGAAAGGATGCAAGAACAGCTTGGCACACCCGCGTGTATCTCCAGCTGCCAACTACAGTAATGTACGGATACAGACAGAAGAGAAAGTTCAATGACTGTATTGCATAGCAGGAAAGAAGCCACCCAGACCTGCTCCATGAAAAATCATCTTTTCTGAGACATTAGTGGCAGTGAAAATTGGTGTGAGAGTTATAAGAACAATGAACAGTTCTTGTTTCCTTACAACACAAAGAAACAGGGCTCTCCTCTTGCTCTCCCATCACACAATCAAAGCAGGTTTTCAAGTGTTTCTTTCACCTACATGACAAACTTTCCAATCTCTGCCCCAGATTTCTGAGAACAAAAGTCTCAGGACATTTTCTTTGATGGTACCATCCAACTTGCTTATCTTTTGTACCCCTAGTTGTACTCCTTTGTTTCGGAAAGAACTGTGGCAGAAAAAATGATGCAAATACTGCATGAGAATCATACAATACAGGTCCATCTAACATGAAAAACAAGTAGCTCTAGCACTGTAGAAGTTCTTGCCCTTCTCATATTTCTTTTTAAGACCCTTCCACTTCTGCAGAAGCTGCCGAGCAGCTGTCTGTCTGACAGAAAAGGCCACTTTCTTTTCCCGTCTGAGTACTCTTTGTTGGTATTGAGCTCCATTTTTCAACTCTTTGTTTTCAGTTTCCCATGAACTCTCCAAGTAGCTTCAGTTCCAGTGTCATCTCACATACGAGCATTGCCAACTTTTCGTCAAGGACGGAGAGCGTCTGATTCCTGCAGCGCAAAGCCCTGTCAGCTACACCTGGCTTCCTCTTGGGTGCTCGCGACTTTTACCATTTTTGGTATCCTGAGTCTATGTCAAGCTCTCGGCACGCTTAGTCAGGCTCTTGTGCAGTAATCCAGACAATACTCCTAATGGGATTTTGGTGGCTTCAAACCGTTAGCAGATGGCACAGCATGCAGCTCGGAGTGACTCATGAAACACAGAATGGATAACAATCTACTGGAAGCGTCTCATCCCACTTCAAAGCACTGAACCAAAATCCCAGCTGCACAGAATTTGGATACTGCTGCATCATTTCCAGAGAAAATAACAATTTCGCCCCCCCCCCGCCCCTTCCCTCACACAAACGCTGTTAGGGGCCAAGCCTCCAAAGCCAACCATAGATTATAGTGTCTTATAGTGAATAAATCAAAAAAATATGTCTGAAATGGTCAGTCAAACATTCTCTTCTAGCTTTGACTTTTGTATTTCTATTTTACTGTAAAATTACATGTTTATAAAATATTTTATAAACATCATACAAAACATCATTGGCAGTTCATATGCCATCTGGTAACTGACAAATAAAGAAAAACGTGGAATTAGACCTTCCCACATACTGAAGGGGTTTGAGCAAGTAAAGGAGATACACAAGGAAGGGACATCCATGTAACATACTACTACCATGAAATCATTAGAAATTTGACTTGACTGTTTTGTCATCGGGACAGTTCCTTTCTGAACAATGTTACGAGGATTGCTTTCACATTAAGGGTGTGTTGCTACATCTTGGAGTTGCTAGCTAGGAAGCAGGCAGAACCTAGAAAAAGCAACATCTGCCGTCCAGCGTGAGCACTGACCAGTCTGTCCAGAGTCACCAAATCTGACTGAAGCATGAGAAGTATGGCCCCAAGAGAAGGAAGAGGAGAAAAATCATAATCTAGAGGTACATTAAGCTCCAGAGAGCCAGAATGACTTTTTGATTGCTACAAAAAACAGCTAACAGAAGCAGGAATCAAAAATATTAAGCTCAGAATCAGAAGACAGTGCTGTCAGAAAGCAATCCTAATACAATTATGCATATAAACCCCATAAACACCTGAGGATTCTTTGAGACATTATTTGATAAGCACAGGTTTAGTATTTTTTTTTTTTTTTAGAGTTGATGTAAAAACCACCAAGTCCTGGACATAGGTGTGATGCTGATGGCATTTGGCATGTTTTAGTTTGACCCAGGTCAATGCAGCTGGCTGTCGCAGTCCGATCAGCGCTCGGCACAGCGGCAGTCAGGGAGCAGTGAGGGCAGGCTGCTCTGCCAGGGAGGATGAGCTGGGAGCTGGGCTAACAGGGAGACAGGGCAGCGCAGGGCGGGGCAGTGTCCTCATCGACAGCAGCCTTGTTCCACCATACCTGGCCAAGGCGAGAAGAACAGATCCCATGATGTGGGCCAGGCTCAGGCACAGTCCAGCTCTTCAGATGGGACATGAGGAAGGTCCAAGGTCAAGCCAAGAAGCTGAAGCAGCTGGTAAGGGTCAGGGTCACATCTGCAAGCAGGAGCCAGGGTCAGGCACAAGCAGCAATTGCCAGGGAAGTCCACAGCGCTGAGGTAGGTCTGAAGTCAAGCCAGAAAGTCAGGTCTGTGGGTCAGAGCCAGTGTCTGGATCAAGGGGACACACAGCCAGGCACAGGCACGGCTGCAATACAGGGACCCAAAACGTAGCAATAGGATGGGGGAGGAAGGGAGAGGATGCACTCAGGGCTCTGGCAAGGTGTTTCTTCAAGCCCAGTCAGGGGCTTTATTCTGGATCATGCATTAAGGGCAGGAGGTTCAGGAGTCTTCAAAACTTCAAGCATATCATTGAGCAGAAATATGTGGCCGGGGTGGAAAGGTCTTCTTTAGGCATGGAACATAGACACAATATTTTCCCTGGTCATTTCTCACCTTATTTTCCATCTTTGTTGTACAACAACGGCAAGTCAAACGCATTCATTTAATCTATGCAGTGAAATGGTCTCAAAAGCAAAAATATATAACATCCTTCTTAGGTTGAAGTGTCAAGCAAAGACCAAAATTCTACAGCCAAACTTTGTTCCTTTGACTTTTTTTCTTCTCAGTTGTAAGATTCTTTTTTTAAATAGCTTCTGTTACAAAGTTTGCACGTGCATAACATTGCGTATTCAGACTGCTTCCTACAACCATAAAAGATGTGAGAGGGAAAAGGAAGAATTTACCACACTACAAATAAATTGAAATTGTTACACTCCTTATGTCTTTTCTTTTAAACTGCCCTCAGTTATTTGTTTCAGTACTTTTCCTTACTTAATTAATCAGACTTGTAGATGACATTTCTGATATCTTAAGTATTAAATGTTCATTCCGACCAGGAAATTGTAATGGGATTCTTATGGGAATTTTCATGAACACCTTCAGTTAAGCAACTACTGAACAGATTCCCCAGACAGCACCAAATCTCCTGCTTATTTTTATTGGACATCTCTATGCTTTTTGCAATGGGAGGAAGATCATTTTACATTTAATCAATGAGTTATTACGAGTCACAAGACGTGAATCAGGTTTAGTGGAACATGAATCACGTACTACAACATTATCTATTGCTACTTCCTCAGTCTAAATTTCTTGTTGCTTATGGAATTCACTGAAGTTTTTATTGTTGTGTCTGACTCTCACATGTTTCAAACACACTAAGAGGTTTAGATTCTTCATCACCTGACATCATGAACTTTACAGAAAAAATTGCAGCAAATGCCAGCAGAATTGGCTTCCTCAAAAAACCTGCAAGTCATTCACATAACAGCATACTTCAGACAGGGAACTGTTCGATGTAAAACTAAAGAATATATTTTTAATAGTCAAAGCTAAAGGCCAGGTTCAATGTTCCCTAGACTTGAACCCATGTTATAAGATGCTCAATATTGCGCAAAAATGCAAAATAAAGTACTAAGATGAGGCTGCATATATTGAAAAGCTACTCCAAGAAACAGCGTAGTGGAATGTGTATAGGTCTAACTGCACCCAAAAGACACACTCAGGATTCCTCTACTTTATAAGAAAAAGTGGCATAGCGTCACAGGGATTACCATTTGTAAATATTGTTACAAATAATTTAAATTTATTACACAGATATTCTGTTTACTATGAACAAAAAGATTGTCTAAGCCAAATATTTGCCTCAAAAATATTTCAGGAAATTCAGACACTAGATCTCATATAAGTGAATACGTGTTGAAAGCCTCCATGGTTATTCCAAAGTGCCATGTATTGAACTGAGGGGTCACCTTGGCAGCTCGGAAGAGCAGCAATTCTCCTTCACCCCACAACACCCTACACACAAAAACTTCACTTGCAGCTTTACACTTAGCTGGCCACCTAATTGCTAATCATCTCCTGATCACTGAAGTTGTTTTGGTTTAGCCTGGATAAATGCCAAGTGCCCATCAAAACCTTTCATCCAACTTTTTTCCCTTCTTCTGGGGAAAGAAAACAAAACAAAAAAGAATCAACTACTGATTTCTCTATTCTTTCTTACGCTTTCCCATTATTATTCCCAATTTTTACCACCTTACTCCAAATCTCCCTCCCTCTCCTTTGCCAAAGCCAAGAAATGCTATACAACTTTTTGATGTTTCTTCCTTTTTTTTCAAGGCAAACCCTGAGGCAGAGAGAGAGAGACTTCTCAAGATTCTTTGGCCAAGACACTAAGATACGAAGCTGGAGATAAGATCTATAGGAAGACTACTCCACAGCCTAAGTACGTGTTGGAAGTCTGCCGTACCGGCATTTGGTGTACCAGCTGTTTCCACAAAGGCAAGATAGTTTGAGTGAGAATAATTCAACCTCCAAGAAAGAAGAATTTCTCTGTCTTTATATTGGGGCATCAAAGTCCCATACTCGTCATTGCATGCACACATTCTCATGTATTTTCTCTTAGAACTAATAAGCAACTTCATGTTTCAAGATATGACTATTGAACTTCAAAAAGCCCTTATCACCGAACAGAATCCAAATTGTCTTAAAGGAGACCAAAGTCAGTCCTGTCGTTATTGTAAAATGAGTTCTTACAACGTATGCATATTATAAGCACACAGACAGTTTCAAGATCTTAACAGCAAATACTTGACCCTTCTAGGTGCGCAGATAGTGGGAGAGACCTTTTTTTTAGAATGTAATGAAAACTTGCAAGCGTTTCACAACGTCCTTAGGTAACTGCTCCCTGTCACCTGGAGAACAGCACTACAGAGTTTTAACCCCCTGTCAGCAAGGCCACCCCAGCAAAAGCTGCTGTCTCCTGACCTGTGAACACACAGAGAAGAATTCAGAGAAGTGAAGTCAGTGCATTCAAGTTGTTAGGTTTGTTTGCTTCTATAGGCTTCCTAAACTGGACGACGCATCAGAGAAGAAGTCGCACAGACCTCCTTTCCCCCAGTGTTTTTTTCCACAGCACATGTAATACTGCACAGAGGCGTACGGATGAGGTCTGGATAATGTCTCCGATATCTGGGACAGCATAATCCTATTGTCCTCTCTCCACTTCTCAGCATAGTGTGAAAACTCCCCTAAGACAAGTTCTCTCTTTATCATCTGTCAGGCAGGCAAGAAGTTTTCTCGCCAGTATTTAGACAATGTTAAGTAACAGTCTCTACCAGTTCCTGTTGAGTGGGATGGCAACGTTTGCCTCACTTCCACGTATCAACGTTTGACTCTAATGATGTTTCCTTCCTGTAACCAAGCAGGTAAGGCAGCGAGACCTATAGAAAACTCAGTCCATCCCTCACTCTCCTTTTACTTTTTACCAGAGAGTTGAAAATGAGTTTAATGAGAGGTGGGGGGCAAAGGCAAAGAGAAAACTGATACGTCATCCTAGGCTGGTAACTTCTGACAGCCTAAATGTTCTCCAAACTGAGAAAACAATGGTTTGGAGGAAGACAGCAGTCACTGCAAAGATACCACTTCTTCCCACACCACAGCTTGAAGTTAAAAAGTTTGATCTATGAACACAAATATTTCCATCATCCCAGGGCTACTGTAACAGCCTACATTTCTCTTTCCCCTCCGTTACTAGAGCATTTCCAGGAATAAGGTCACCGCCTGTTTGGCTAGTTACGCCTCCTTGATAAAATAAATATCGCTCATGGACTTACATAATTCCTGAAAACACATACCCCATGCTTCACCAGTCCAGACAGCAAGCCCCTGCTCTCATTATATGAGTGGAGATATGGAGCTGGAGGTCAGGATGACATATAAAAGATGGAACAGCGGAAAAGTAAATGAATGCAGCTGAAGATGCTTCACTTTTAAATATCTTCTTTTTCCCCTTAAAACCAAACTGCATTTTCAATAGTAGCCTAGGAATCTGTAGTCATGTTTAGATCACCTCTTAGCACTACCACGTTTAGACTTCAGAGTAAACATTGAGCACAAAACTTCCTGAGATGCTCTGTAGATTTCTAAGTGATTGAGAAATAACCAAAGCATTACTGGAAAAATGAAAAAATGGAATGAGAAAGACGCGGTACAAGTAAAAAAGCTCATAATATTTTCTTCCACTCTTGGAAAACAATTTTTCTATTAACAAATAGAATTTGTAAGCCATGATGCTGTTTTAGATTTTGAGGCACACCACATAGTAACCACCATGAGTCAAGCCAAATGCGTCTGGACTGTTCAGGTTACTTTAAATACCACCAGCAGAATTCTGTATGTCTTTCATTTCCTCAAGACTCACTCTCTGCTTTTCCATCAACTGTGAAAGCACAATAGCTTAGTAATTTCTTAATAGACTTAACAGGGAACACTGAACCACAAACTCTTTGGTCTTATATAGTATAACATTGTCCATCAAGGACTAGGAAACCTGACTTGCTACTATAAAAAACATTTTTTTGGCATTTGCTGTGAAGGAATGGTAATTCACATACACCCTTCTGTGCACACGTGCAGAAAGTGTTTCAAATAAGAGACGTTACTGGATGTTCAAGTCAGAAATTATTTTTAGGAGAAATATCTTATAGTTATTTCAGGTTTTCTTATTTAAATAGGGATACAGCAACTATCCTGGTACCACACTGCCATCAATAACATTAGCAGAAATTCATAAAAATATTTGCTTAAAAGCACACTTCATTTTTCATTCACTGAAACGTAAATATCGGCTACTGATAAAAGTTGCAGATGATTGCTTAGCTACTGTCTGAGACATAATCCTAGCAATTAGCAACGTGTAGAGTTAAAAAAAAGAAGTCAAATATTACCATAATCTCTAATTGATGTAACTAAAGCAAAAGCAAACTGTACAAAATATGGAAAATACTTATCATAATCATACCAAAACTTTTAACTAGACTTGCAAAGTGCCTTCAACATAACAAACTCTGTTAGATCTGTTTGCAGAGGGAAGCGAGATTATCCCAATCAGACGGAAAGGCTCCATGGCTACACTGGTTCTGGCAACACTTGCAGCTACTACATGCAACAAGAGAAACCTACCTCAGTATCACTTCACCTTGTAACCGTAACTCTGTGGGAACAACTCTGCATAATCATCACTGCCACTAAACACAAAAGATTTTCTTGAACACAAAAGATTGAGAATGCTAGCAGAACTTCCTATGGGCTATTTTTGATAAAAAACCATTAAGTTAAAAAACCCCAATACTACATATAGATGACTGATTTAAATATCCCTATCAGGTGTTCACCCTAAACAACAACAACAACAAATGACTATAACATAAACATAACTATTTCCTCCATAGTGTTTCCCTAAGGATGCATATTTTTTTTGTATTTTATTCCACAAGAATGCTCAGGGAACTGAGAAAATCCATATTTTATACTCCCGCACAGTTGCCACTTAGAAATGCATAACTTTAAGAGAAAGAAGTTTCACTAGCAAGGCACAAAGTGATCAAGCCCATGCATCCTTAAGAACCTAATTTTGACTGACTTTTCTTAATATAAATAACTTTTTTGCTCCTCCTTACAAAAACTGTCATATTTCCACTATTAATAAAGCTTTTGTTGTTATAGTTATCCAAGGTTTTCCGAGCACTCTGAAAGGATTTACATTGGACAAAGGCTCTTAGAGTAAGAAATCACATTAAAATGCTTTTGCGTTAAAACCAGCAAAAATGTTTACAAAGATGTTTAGCGAACACAGGCTACAAACTTGCCACTTCTTCACTGAACCCCTTTCCTGGTACCTTTTGCGGGTGAGAACAAAGAAGTTGATCAAGGTTCCTACAAGTATTCTTTGGTGGGCACATTTGTTTTAAGGAGTAACCGCACTAGCAGTTTGATGCAGCTTAGTCATCCTACTTACACCCACTAATTTTGAAGGGAGTTCTTCATATATGAGATTCAAAGTCTGACAGCATAGACTTCAGCGTCAACTCTAATTCTTCCAGAGATCTCCTTGCCTTCAAGCTACTCAGGCTGATTAAGCAAGACCTGTTGTCACAGGGTAATGGAATGACGAGTTTCAGCTTTCTCAAGAAGTACTTCCAGCTCTGAAGATGACCAAAACATTCTGTGTTTAAAGTTCATCAGAAGCCAGAATGTTCCATGTGGCTGCCTTACAAATTCAGTAAGGTTGGTTGCTACCACTGCCATACCAAAACATGCTTCAACTTACGGAGAGGTTAATCAGCCACTTATCAGAAATATACAACATGACTGCGTTTAAGATGAAACGTTGCTACAGGAAAGGTTTAGCACCTACCTGGTTAGGTAAGTACTATGTAAGGCTTTGGAAATGTCTAGAACATAGAATTGTTTCCCTTCAAACCCAGTAGGCAAGCCAACTTTTAAAGAAGCCACAGGATAATAGCTGAAAATATGTCAGCCATCACAGTAGTTTGAGGGATGGGTACAAATTATTTCATTTCTTTACATTCATCAGGTCTAATCACAGAAACCACATAAGAGTTAACATCAAACTTTGATATACTGATATGGTGTTGGGATCAAGGACATAAAGAACTCAGCCCACGCTGTAAGCTTGCACCTGATGTCTGACAAACGTGACATGCACACTAATACACGCCCCGTCTTGTTATACTGTTATTCACCACACCAGAAAGTCCTACATCACTGGCGAAAGAGACAGGATTTTTGTTTTCTGGCAAGTGAGCATAGCCTGAAGCGACAGGTGATTGGGTATTTTGAAGTTTTTGTGCCCATTTTATTACGTGGTCAGGGAACAAGAGAGGGTATCTCAAAGTTCACAACCAGTGCTGCTGAGAACTGCTGTTCCTCAGCCACTCATCTAGCAGTAAATACTGGCCTGCAGTTTCTCTGAATGCGCTACACAAACCATGGCAAATGCTTTTAAAGCTCAGGTTCATAGTCATAACTATTATGAATAATGTGAGCTAATATTTATTTATGTGTATATTCCTCAGCCTGTACCAAATGCAAGGTAACACAATTTTACATCTTTTCTTAACCATGACAAATGCAATTTGCTTGAAGATGTCATTACTGGCTGCAGGTAAAACACCGACTTGAATGTCTCGTCACATTGTCAGTTGTACAAGACTTCTGACAAGGTAAGGCTATAATTTCAAACAGCTCCTTCACTCGCTGATCATCATCCATTTTATATAGTGCTATGACAAGACTACCAAAGCCAACGGCAGATATGATGAGGAAAATACTTTTACCAATCTTAGGGATAAAAAAATCACTTGGCTTAGTCCCACATGGTTGAAATAAATACACATTATCTGTTCACTCTTTCTTCAGTATTCCTCTGCTTTTAGTCTCCATTTACGTAGCCTTCATAACCTCACCGCCAAAATATTTGAAATATACACCACTACTGCAACCAAAATACATTAAAAACTTGTCTGCTGCTCATTCCCTCTTAAGAGTACACCGACACTGCAGATTTAACTAAGTCACTAGGACCAAAAGTCTTGCAAAGCTAAGGGCTACCAGCACTCCAATCCTGGAAACCTCAAGATTAAACCCACTGTTAACTCGTCAACGGCCTTCAATATTACCCTGCGAGGTTGTAAGGTAACACGCACACAGCATAACTCATGGGAGGGAAAGGAGGACAGCTTCCTACAGGAACAGCTTGGAGGAAGAATAGAGAGGATTTACGATTGTTATCTTAAAACGTAGCTTAAAAATCAGAATTTGTCAGTGAAACTATATATTCAAATATCATTAAAAATTTGTTGAAATTTTCCAAGTTAAATTCAATTTCAGAAAGCACTCTAGAAAAGACATTCCATTAAAATAAGTCAACACGATATATAATGCCTTTTCCATCTCCAAGTGATTTTTTTTTTTTTTACAGTTCTTTCTGTATTTGTATATGTCAGGGAGGGCGGGGGGAATCATTCTCCTCTATCTTTTCACAGATAAATAAAAACCTCTCTGTTATAACAGTTGACTTCAATCGTGTTTCTCTTTCATCTCTAAGAGATGGAAGTCATTAAGCACTCACTTTCTGGGGTGACCCTGTTTTTATTGATTACATTCAGATAAAATGTACAAAAGTACCCACAGACTTCATATCCTACATTTTCTGCTTTTATAGGATCATGAGAATAAACAGATCTATTTGATCTGACATTTGAGAAGCTGATATGCATATGTACAGATAGCACGACCATTTTCCCCACAATAACCATTTATTAAAAGGGATGTCATGAACTTCAAAGAAAACCCAGATAAGCTCATTCGCACTACTAAATGAAGCAGTTAGTAAAGAATTCTTGCTGTAGAAGTTTTGGATGTTGGAATTCAGATGAAGAACTGCCAGTATCTGGTCATTTTCATGAATGGATATAAACACTAAAAACACTAGCCTTGTAGATGCCCGCTGATTTTTATTTTTCGAAGTCTCCCTGCCTGCTTTCACAGAGCAAGAGACTGTGTCATCAGTACCACAACCATTTGGAGCCAGTCTTTCCTCTAATACTTTGCTCTGCTCAGGGGTAACAAGCTTTTCTGGTGCAAGTTCATTCTATTGGACTTTTCTGTGAACAAAATAAGTTTTGTTTAGAGTAATACATTGAGGGGGGAAGCAGTATTTTTCTCTGAAGCACTGTGTGAGTCTAGTGCTATGTCTTACTTCTTTCTTGCTGCCCTCTTAGTCAAAAAACAGACTACTGCATCTTCACGTGTCTTTGGGCAGCTATTCACTCATAGATCAAAACTCTGCTGAACGTGCAAATTTGTACTCTAAGTTTGTATCTGTATACCAAATCTGTATTATAAAGTAACTCATGTACAAAATATAAAATGTTACCCCGTGAAGGAAGAAGTCAGGCTACAGCATGATTCTTGATTTTTTATGTACTATGGTAAGACTGGCAGCCAGAGAGCAACACTGAGCTCACACTGAAACTTTACAGTGGGATTTTACGTTAAACTCTTCGCAAGTGGGAGACACACTGATCTCTTTCAGGCAACAGGAAACAGCACCTGTATGGCAGAGTTCTTCACAGAAACTGAATTTGTTTTTTATTCTCATCATAGCCAAATTCCAGTTCTGACTGCTACACCACACCATATATTTATACCAAGAGAAAGCTGTAGCCCTTCAAATAAATCAGAACGCAAACCTTTCACCACCCTATATACAGCAAAACACAGTACCTTAAAACTGTAAGATAGATTAAGGCCCAAATCTCTTATTTTGCTTTTTTTGGCACCTTTAATTTGGTAATTTATCAGCTTCAAATACAGATATACATTCATGTGACACTGTCCTAAAAGTAGGCAAAATACAAACAATTGCCTTTTAAAACAAGATACACGTTATGAAAAATGGTTTTACAAACTTGGTGAAAATTCTCAAAAATTAGCATATAGGTTTTGATCAGGAAAAAAAAAATCTATAATATAACAAAGTACACTAGTTTTGAGTTGTCCTACTTCTGCATTACATACCTTTTTAAAAAAAAAATTTCACTCACACTGGACTAATAAATTTTGTTCAAATTTGGTATTTACATCCATTCTCTTTTTTTCATTCCACAAATCCAGAAAGCTTGTTGCAATATACTTTATTCTAAATTCTAAAAAAAAAAAAAACCCCACTATTAAAATTTGTTGACAACTGCAAAAATAATTTGCTGCTTTAGCAAAATTCCTTTTCCTCTTGTACATGCTCCAGTATTCAAATAAAAGGAGAATGGAATGATTTCAATAGAATTTAAGTTGACATCTCTGATGGAATAGCAAAATTTTATTGTAGACACTATCAACATTCTCCAAGAATATCAGAGGGCAGCAGGAATTATCAGGCTACCACTTCAAAAGATCGACAAATCTTTTCAACAGGTTGAAATGGAGTTTATACTATAATTTTAAGATCAGAAATGCCTCAGAAAGAAACAGTGTTTCTCTTCTCCTAAACTGTATCACTGCAATTAATTACTAGTTTATGCTCTCATCAATCTGATCACTTTTGTACAAAACACAGACATGGATCTCCTGTTCTTTTCTGAAACAGACCTTACCCTTCGAGCCACAGCAATGACTCAAGTGGATCCTTTCAGCAGCAGGAGGGCACAGCAGATGTTCCGCTTCTGCCCAAATTTTATCATGTCGACATATATGAAGCACCAACAGATGACGGAATTTGTTTCATATTGGGGTGTCAAAAATTCTCTAAAACCAGTACATTCTCACCATAGAAACCTGTAAGACCAAAGGACCTCACAGTTTAACTAAGCACGCCTATAAGCAAAGTAAGTGAAACAAACATCTTTTACTGGTTTTAAATGTCTTCCAAACAATCCAAGTTCTTTAGCTTGTTTTTCTTTATGATTTTTGTCTGAGTCTTTTAGGAAGAAACTGGAAGTGTTCTAAATGAATTTCTATGCACTATACACTAACAGTGTTGCAGTAATTCAAATATTATGTATTGTTACAATGGCCTGTTACTATCCGTACCAAAGCAATTTGCCTATTCATAGTTCACATATGAGCAGCACTAAGAAGGAAGGAGACCATGAGAGCTTCCAGACGTTCCCTTTGGTCCACAGAAGACAGTTCAAGCATCTTGAATTACAACGCTGTCAGCAACAAGAATCTTCCATACATGTTTTTTATTATACTAAATTACCTCCCAAGGTCAATTAAAAAGTGCTGTTTTAAAGACTTGCATTTAACATACTCTAGAACAGTACTACCTTATATCCAAGAATATAACTCCCCAAAAGAATAGCATGCCTTCTATCTAACCCAAATTTAGAATGCAAATACTCGACGTCACAAGGCTGATGACCTCCAATACATATCCTAAGGATCTTATCCAATAATAAAATACCACAGAAGAAAGTTTGCCAAAATAAAAATGGGAATATTTATTATCTTTTCTACTAAAGCAATGCAGATCTTCTGAGATTATACATTGGTCTTTGCAAAGGTTTCTACAGCTAAATTCATACTTTTGAATTTTGTAAAAAAATTAGACACATACTTCATAAAAACAAAGACACAGGGTATGTCACTGAACAACTGGATAGTATTATAATTGTTAGTAGGGATGAGCAAAGAAAGCTCATGCTTATACTTCAACTCTGGCATTGGTATCGTTATCACATATTCAAGTGGGACAAAATGGGTACATTCTCCTCGTGCATTTTTAGGTACACTTCCCAAGCTCTCAGAAGTCAGACTTAAATACTGAATTGACCAAGAGAACCTAAATATTGCTTAGCAGTACTACATGCACAAGATGCAGAGGAAGGAAGAAAATTAGACCCGTGCATACAGTACAAGACAAACTAATACAATTGTCAAACGTGCGCTGGACAAAATTAAAAGTTTATGAAAAGTTTTATTTGTTGTCATGAAAATAGTTTCAGAAGCACATAATTGGATGTATTTTGCAAAGTCATCTTCACTTGGCCTCCTGAACTTTCTTGGCATTCTGTTTTTCTTTTGCCTAGAAAACAAAGGGAGATGATAATAAGCTCTCACAAGACAAAGACCTTCTTTTTGGAGCTGTGAATGACTACTCATTACATTTTTGAACATTCAGCAACATATGCCGTAGAAAGAGACATTTTAAACGTAAATTTAGACCCTTCAGAAGTATCCCATTGCTATTTTACTAGGTTCATATATAAAGCCTCTTAAGAATACGTACAGGTTTAAATACATAATATGATAGAAACTATAAGATTAGGTAACCTCCATAGGGGAAAAAGAAAAGTGAAAAAAGCACTACTTTTAAAACATAATTTAACCTTCATTTTTCACACCTCCACGCTGATTTCATTTAACATAAAATATTTTCTTTATGAAAAGTTATTTCTATGTCACAAGAAAATGCTGCATTCGGATATACTGATTACCACAAATTAAACTCTGAAGCTACCAAGACCTTTGTTTTTTAGATCTTTCAAAAGAGCAGAGTGGAAAAAATTCCACAACAGTTCCTACCAAAATATCTTCAAACAGATCCTCTTACAACTTGTATCGATTGTCAGATTGTTCAAATTGACAGGGAACTAGCATTTTCTTCCTTATGAATTCAGTGAAAAAGGTTAGGCAAGAAGAGGGGACAGTTCAGATGCAATACTAGCCACCTTTCTGTCAAAACATTTGTTCATTCTGAATCAGACACCTGCTTGTTACCACTCATTATTGAGCAGAACTGCATCTACATTCAGTGATTTAGAATTAAGATCTGTTATCACCTGCTGCTCAGGTCCACTGGAAATTTACTTGTAAAAGAAGCTTGATGGTGTTATAAATAACTTCTAAATATGAAACTGGATTAAAACTCCACAAGTTACCCAAAGAAGGAAAAGATTAAGAACTGAATCCAAAAGCTACTGTCTTGCAAACTATTGGCCTGCAAACATACTCTCCTAAGTAAATTCAGCTAAAGAATGTACTCATTAAGTAATATTTAGCTCTTATGAAACTGGATGAAAACTCCACAAGTTAGCCAAAGTAGGAAAAGATTAAAAATTGAATCCAAAAGTTACTGTCCAACAAACTATTGACTTGCAAACATACTTTCCTAAGTAAATACAGCTAAAGAATGTACTCATTAAATAATATTTAGCTCTTTCTTTATTATAATAATATAGAGATCCTTTTTCAGTGAGAGTTCAGAATTAGGGATCATGTCTATGGCACATGAGTAGATATGCAAGCCAGCACTGATCGTATTACAATTCAAGTACTTGGACCTTATTACAATTCAATTACTTGACTAGCCATACAGTTTAAATAACCTTGCCAAAGTGACAGACATGCTTTAATAAACAAGCCTTAATATAAGCCTTAATAGTAAATCAAAGTTAATAGCTAGACACCTTAAAAAGGGGAAAACAATGAGCCAGTAAATCACTGTAAGAACTGAGAGAGTGAAGAGAACAAATTTCAAGCTACCTAAATTACCAGAACCTCTGTGCAAAGGTTGCCATCTAGTGTTGACAGAATAAATCAACAAAATTGAGTTAATATTAAGAGTCCAGGTTGGCAAAAGGGATCAATCTTGTACATACACATCTGTGTATGTATACATTTAAATAATCTTCAGTTCAAAAAGGGATATCAAGATAGCACGGGGAACTCTACCACATACTAACTGGAGCTACACATCACAATTTTAATAGGACTTTTAATTTCCTGTGTAGCAAAGCCCAAATCCTGTGACTCTTGTATTATAGCATCTTATGCCCTGTAATGTGTTCGTTTTGTTGATACTGAATTACCTTCTCTTATATCAACATTAGAAAAATTTGTTTAGATTATCAAAGGGGAGATACAGTTTGCCTTTGCATAACAGTGCAAAGCTGGTTGGTTCCACAATCTCCAGTCTCTGCTGGACCTGTGCCTCTTGAGAGCTGCAAGGGACTATCAGGTAAACTCACAATCTAGCTGAATGTGGCGGCTTAAATAAACTGACCCATGCCATTTATGCTTCCAAGACATTTGACTGCATTTTTAATTTTAATTTGAAAGTATGAAGATGCAATTAATTAGAAAGTATGAAGATGCAATACTAGCATCTTGTATGAAGAATTATAGTAATATACTGTTTCTTAAAAGTCAGCTAGGAAATACTCACTTTTTCTACTAACGGTATTAACTGTTGGTGCTCTGCTAGAGTCTTTAACAGTTCCATGATGAAAGGCAGGTAGTTATGTTTTCTTCTAATATTTTCAATCTAAAAATAAATTAAAAGCATTAACAGAATTACTATATAGCTAAATGGGGATTTTTCCACATCCTCAGGGTTGCCCTTCCCCTCCACCCCCCAAGAGCTGGAGTTCTCTTTTAAATTTCAGCCAGCTAAAAATAGTCGAAGCAATAAAATTCTGAGCACGTGGTGAGAAAGTACATGCCAGATGAATTAAGGCATAAATTTTCCTTACAGTCTTTTGTCACAACAGCTGAAAACCCCTCAATGATTAAGTAGGTTATATGGTTTAGACACTGTTAACACGTCAACAAGTACTGTTACCTCAACTATTCACTTCCCCCCTCCCCCCCCCCAACTTAAATTGCAGTTTGACCTTACATAGTTGTGGCCTCAGCCTAGACTGAAGACTTAAACATTCTTGTAATGCAAAAGCCTAACTGTTTGTTATACTGAACACTTCGCAGTTTCTACAATGGATCAGTCCTTCAGAAAGGTAGGAGACTGTTTGGTTTCCTAACTGAGCGCAATGACCTCCATAGACCCAAAGTAGGTACCCTAACATAAAACAAAAATGTGGACCTTTAAGCGTTTTCCACAATATTTCAACATACAGTTATGAATTTTAAGGTGTTTTGCCCCCCCAACTTCATTTGTTTGCTTACTCTCACACTTGGTAATGCACATGCTTTGTTTTGTATTATTTTGGGTATAGTTTCTTGAACTGCATCCTGATGCTGTGGAACAGAATGTAGTGACATTGTTTTAGGGACAGATAACTAACACTTTGCAACTTAACTCATGTACTGTAGAAATATATTTGAATTTATCATTAGAATTATTGAAGTCTTGGTCTGTAGCTTCTAGAAACTAGTGAAAAAATCTCTTTCATTTTCAGTGAAAAAACACAAAATCTAATGAAAATATTTCTTTTATTTCTTTATCCCTTGATATATACAACTTCTATTTTAAAACTTATTTTTAATCTAATCACTTTCTGTACCTCCGAAAAAGTAGGTTGAGTGATTAAAAAAACAAAAAATAAAACAACCAACCATTTGGTTACCCTGCTTGTTTCCCCTCAAAACATTCCTTTAACAGTATTAGGGAATTACCAAAAAAAAGTTGCAAGTGATGGTCTCAGAGAAACTTTCCCATACTGCATTTTCATAAACACCACATGTCATAAAGAATGGTATGCTTCCAGGGCACAGACATGAAGTACTTATTTAGGAAAATGCAGAACATGCCTGCTTCCCACACAGGAAAAGACAGCAGGTAAACTATAACAAAGGAACAATTCAAGTCCCCTAAGCGTTTCTTTACTAAAAGCTATGCAAGTACCTATGAGTCAAATTAGAAGATGTATGTGCAAACACAGAATAAATCTATACATGAAGTTCACAGAATCTCCTGATTAGTCTTCATTATCAACTGATGCATAAACATTCTTCGTAACTGATAATAAGAGCTGGAAGAGCTTATATGAATACTTGGTAGAAAAAGTTATGACTAACACATCAAAGTCCTTCTAGTAAAAACAAACAAAAAAATCCTAGTCAGTAAGAGGCCACTGTTACATATAGTAGCGTAATGAGCAACTCCAGCAAGAAAATGCTGATCAGCCTCCTGGGGCACACAGCGCAATTTCTTTGCAGGAGTTCTAGAATTCACTGTGCTTAAAAAAAATATTTTGAAGTGAGAAAAATACAAAGTGGCAAAACCAATGGAGCTACAGATACCATTACAAACTGATGTGTAAGCCTTGTGCTAAAAGGAAGCAAACCGATAATTAACCTGTCATTTGGGAATAGAACATGAATTTACATAGCACTGGGCTTCTAGTACCCATCCAATTCCTTCTCATTAATTGCAACTGCCTCCCATATACATGTAAAAGCTGGCTTTTTCTTTCATTTTTTTCAGTCTCATCAGAAAAGCAAAGGTTACGTACCTTGTATCTTTTTAATTTTTGGTTCTCCTCTTCAATTAACATCTGGTATTTTGCAACTTCTGACTGTATAGAGCTTAACATATTACTACTTTGATCTGTATCCATAGGCTCCTCCTTCCATAAAACAGAAAATGTTAAATGGATGACATTACTGCACTTCACTTCTTAATATTTTTTTCAAATTAAAGTAAGTCTTGTCTTCCTATCACAGTAAGATTCAGTTTTGCTTACAGTTAAGGAACATTCAAGGAATTTCTGCAGTTAGTTCTAAGCAGATTAGATCAGGAACTAGGAAAAGAACAGCTCCATTACCACAGCAAATTAGTCCAGACAGAGTCGTAACGTACAAAGCGCTCGAATTGGTAACATACAAAGTGCTCAAAATAGCTCACTCGGAACTAATCAGAGCTGCATGAGTGCACCCACACAGCACTGTGCTGGACATATGCAATAATCCTTCCCTGTTCTTTGTAGTGAAACTCCATTTGGAGCAAAGGAAGGAAGAGGTGAATAACAAGGCAAAGACACAACTATTATCAGAGAACTACTCCACTAACTTAAAAACCATGGCCTACCTCTGCAAGTTGCTGCTGTAATTCTGCAATCCTCTGCTCATATATCATCTTTCTGTCAGATACAATAGCCATCAAGTTAAACCTTATCTCACCTTCACTGTATCTAAATGAGGAAAAATAACAACAAAAAAACCTTTAAAAATTGGTATTTAACATGACAACTGACAATCTTCCTCCACGGTTTCCTTCATTATAAGGGAATACATTTTATGAGGGGGGAAAAAAACCCTAAACAGATCTACTAAACTCAGTTGTGCTACAGATCCAATACTGCCATGAAATAAAATCAGACCTCAGATAAGCACTATCCAACATGTAACTCTTAATAACATGGTCTCCCAAGATATTCCTGTCTATGGTCACAAGCAATAGGTATTTGAAACTGTCCAAAAAAGAAAACAAAACATGATATAGATGACAGAACTTGCACAAGACTGTTGCACGCACTAGTTTTTACTTTCTCATTACTGTTACTCCTTAAAAAGTATTGGAGACTTCCTCACATACTGTGAAAAGTACATTCAGCAATTAGACTTGCAGATCTTTCAGAGTTTAAATTCTCCAAATGGAATTTGGCAGTAATGCTTCACTTATCAAAAAAAGTCTTCAAGTAAAACATTTTGAAAATTATTTTCTAAAAATGGCAGAAAATCAACTTTGCTTCCAACGCATTTGGGGTTGCAGCTTGGGGTCAGAGCTGAGAAGCAGAAAAACTTCTATACTACATTTTTCTAGCTTAAATTTCTAAAACAAGCCACATCTTAGGAAAACTTGTTTTCTGTAAACACCAGCTGTATGGATATAGTTATTATCTGGTCTTTTTAATGATAAGTACACACCCAAACATATCCATGGTAATGGCACTCAGTTTTCACTCGTAAAGACCCACAGTTGTCTTAACAGAGTTAATCTTGGTCTTCCTTTTTCAGAGTACTAGCAGGATCTCTCTTCACTGCACAGATATCTACTTTGATTAATCATACAGGAACACAGCGTATTTGATACTTATCTATCATCACATTTGGCTCATGTTTGGCAATTTGTTCTGAAGTCACACGCAATATGCACATAAAAACTATGCATAAGGGTCATTCCTCAGAAATTCAGTTTAAAGCCTTTAATTGAAGGAAATTAAGAATAAGGAATTTTTTACACATATATAAGGTGTTATATTTTAAAAGCATCATGGCCATTTACTTTTGTATACGTTTCTCTATGACAGGCCGTACAGCACTTATCCAGTCATCTTGACTGCATGCACCTAGAAAAAACACAAAGAAGGAAATAAAATGAATCATCTTTGCAAAATTTATTGCAAATTCAAGACTTGCATAATTCAGGCTTATGAACCAACTTCAGAGTAGGTAACAAGTAGGTTTTCCTTGGCAACTGCAGTCTCAGATTACTCAGGAGGTGGAAGACTTCTTTTCAATAACAATATTTAAATAATGTACTGGCCAAAGCAATGGACCAAACACAGATTCTAAGGGCATAAACATCTAACATTTATTTTGTTGATAACAAAGAAATGGGGGGGGG
>Ga0065711_1003566_pt1 | contig 27442 bp, 18 predicted proteins | sample Hoacrofraction12_FD_59098 | JGI IMG/M metagenome (GOLD analysis project Ga0065711, IMG submission 59098) | Hoatzin crop microbial communities from Cojedes, Venezuela - Epithelial fraction 12 v2 (version 2) | ecosystem: Host-associated > Birds > Digestive system > Esophagus > Crop | place...
GTCCTCTTCTGAAAGAATCTTGACAACCAAAAGGCAAAGAACATCAAGGACTTTCTGAGGTTGGTGGGATTTATGGATTCATTTTCAACTTGGCAGTGAGAGCTGGCCTCAAATGATTCTCGGCAGCGACACCAAACAGCCACAGCCTCCTGCCCTGCCTGCGCAAAATCTGCTGCCTCCTTTCTCGCAGCAGCCCCTTCCCTTACCTCAGCAGCTGACAAAGCCAAAAAGAAATCCTCCTGCCTTGGAAAGCGCGCAGGGCTCTGCAGCAGAGCGTCCTGAGTCCCAGAGGCTTGTCCCGGGGTGAAGTAACGAAACGGCCTGTGCTTTCCACGGGCTCTGGGCCAGCAGCAGAGCTCCCCTCGAGCCAGCACCGACGCAGCACTGCTGCTGAGCTGCCCTTCGACCAAAAGCTCCGTGAGAAAAAACCTGCTGGTGAGTGGAAGGGCCAAGAGAAAGCCAGTTCTGTTTGGCACTGAAGCCTTGTTGATTTTCTTAGATGCTTTCTCAGCAGAACATGGATTCTATGTGTTTTACTGAAAGATTCTCCAGTAAATAAGACAGAAATGAATGAAAACTAAGTTACTAAACGTCAAGAGAGGGTTTTGAACGACCACCAAATTCCTGTGCATCCTCAAAGGAAAAGGAGAAAAGCTTACGCAGATGCCTCCAGCAAGCTGAGGGCACTACGTAAAGGCAGCGTGCCAATTTCCCAATAGATTCTAAATGCTTGCTTTATTGAAATTTGTAACATACATTCCAGACATAAAAAATAAATGTTGACATGAACGGTTATATCCTGCTGTGTTGCTGTGTGTGTATTTTCTGAATGCTGTCAGCTGGGACTTGCTCTGTTTCGGTGTGTAGAAGGTGTTTTTCTGCGCCGCAGCACACTTGCTCTGTGAGCGTACGTATGTGCACAGCAGTTTCTATGCGTCCAGCAGGAGCTGGGAAAGCTCTGGTACAGGCTCTTAGGTAAGGCAAGGAGCCTGGCCTTGCATAGGCACAATAGGGGCATTAAACCCATGAAATGCCTCGGGTCACTTCAGTGTGTCGTGTGGTGCGTGGCATGTTTCATCACAGCTAATGGCGGCACTCAAGCACTTTTCAAAGCATTTCACAGGGCATTTATTCCACAGTTTTGTTTTAATGGCAATTCTAATCTTTATGTAATAAGCAGTGGATAAATTTATAATCCATTCTAGCGATCCAGTTATATATTATGAATATAATAAGTGGAAAATTCATGACACATGGAAAAAAACTGTCATGTTCTGTGACGATAAATCATACCTCCCAACTCCAAATTAGAATTTCTTGGGGCCAGTCACATGGCTGTAAGAGATTGAACTGATACAGTATATTTCTTTCCTGAAGAGTCTTTAACCACCACCACCGAAAAAAAAGCTGCTGGTGGTTTCTAGAGGGAAACAGGTCAAGCTATTACCACTTTCAAAAATGTGTCATCTTACAATGTACTAAAGGTAAATTACTGCTCCTTAGTCACCTTTTCAAAAGCAAGAGAATTCAGAGTTGTCAGTGAGGGCCATGTTTAATTCCTGCCTACGCCCAACATCACTGATTGCACTTGACAGAAGAACATAAGAGATACTGCAGGGCCAGAGAGTTTGTAAATCCAACCTGAATGCTGGACTTGATGAAGCAGCAGTGCTAAGAGGAATGGGGAAAAAAATGAAAAAAATGTATAAAAACAAACAAAAAAGAAAAGAAAGTGTTATTCAGAGTATAAAGTGTTCTAGATGACTATTTTATAATATGTTAAAGCATTTTTAAAACATGTCATATAGACACACTTAGACTTTGGTATAATGCCAAAACTTTTCACAATCAACCTTAATATTTGAATTATAACCTGAAGAATTCAGGGGAATGATATAGACATTGGCAGCTTTACAGCTTACTGAACATCAAACATGTCCCAACAGAACACAGTGTAGATGTTTGTAATCACAAATCAGCTGTGTAATTGCATTTGGTAATTAAGGGTTAAGTCAACAATAGCTCCCCCCCCCCGCCCCTTGGTATCATCTCTGTTAATTCAAAACAACGAAACAACCCTGAACCCTCAGTCCATCCGCATCAGGGCTTACATGGAAGATGACTTCCCTGATTTGCCTTGCATTGTGCGTGATCCCTGAGAAATGTACCTGTGGCTATCTGCAAGTGCTCGGGAGATTCCCCACCACCTCTGTGAGCGCTTCTGTGGGTTCACAGCATTGGTTTATAAACATGAGGTGTGTCTTTGAAAGCTAGAAGGCAGTAGTACAGACCTGAAGATGCCTTTTAGCCGAGAGCACAGGTCAGGCGAGCAGGCCCAATTACTGCTATGTGCTAGCTGGGCAAGTGATCACAGGGAGTCTGTGGAGAGCCTGTTACTGGGACCCATGGAGCATAGCTGTTCTATGGTAGTTGAACAGCAGGTTAAGATTTTAAAAATATGCCTAGTGTTTCAAGGTGTTAATGAAGATCTATGCCACCCAAAAGAGTCACCAGTGAGTTCAAACACTGACAGCCCAGTTACCCTGAGCCCTCCCCTTCTATCGGGGGGGAGGGTGTGTGTGAATGAGACCCCTCTGCAGTGAGCGGCAGCCTTTGCCTTGACCTGATGCCCCAGGCAACATAGCTGGGTTGATGCTTAGACTTGTGTTCCTGGAACAGCCTTGCCATAAAGCCCTCTAATAACACTTTGTGTTATAGGCTTTGTGCCACAGAGCTTGTGCTTGTTGGGAAAGGCTTGATTTGGTGGCTTCACAAGTTTCTGTGTCTTTGACTCAGCAAAGTCAAGATAGCGCTACCCTTGACATCGGGATACAAAGCCATGCCGTGGTTCACCTCGCCGTAAGGGAAGAGGGAGCACAGCTGGGCAGAAAGTGGCCTTGCAGGGGTGGGCCAGTAGTCACCACAGGAGGCATCAGGGTAAACACGGGCTTTCTGCAAGCAGCCCAGCCCGTCGCTGGAGTCTAGCAGAAAGGGCTGCCTTGGGGGCCGGCCAGGGAAACAGTGCTGCAGCTGACGCTCGCTGTACAGGCGAAGTGGGTCCAGGGGACGAGCTGCAGACTGTGACAAAACATGGCGCTGAGTCTCCAGGGCCCATCTGTGCTGGGCACTGTCAGGGCCGCAGCGGCTCCCCGGCCCCATCCCGCCCAGGCCACCGCACTCCTGCAGCCAGCCGCGCTCTGGGGCCATCCTGCCCTGCACCGGCGGCAGCTCCGGCACGCCGGTGTGGTCCCAGCTGTGGCCATGATGGAGCGAGTGCGGGTTGTGGTGGAGGTCGCCGCAGCGATGAGGACTGTCCGTCACCTCCCTGTCCCAACAGATATATATGGACCGACCACGGCCGTAGGCGTCGTCACCGAAGGCTAGCGCTGACATCTCCTCCAGGAGCAGCTCGTCTCCCACCAGCGGCCGCTGGTCCAGCCCCTGGTCAGAGCCGGGGCCAGTGGCCCAGCAGCTGCGCCGGGACCACCCTGGGCAGCAGGAAGCCCCTGCGCAGCCGCTGCCTTCTGGCAGCGTTTCTGTGCCGGCGCCAGGCGCTGCCGGCTCTCCTCCAGTCCTGTATGGCGAGCGTTTACGCTTCTCCTCCTCCCTCCCCAGGCTTAACGGGACCTTGATTTTGGCCCTGAGCTCATCGGCAACTGAGAGCTGAGCCTGATGTGGTCTCTCTGGGTGGTAAAATTTGCATTTATTGCCATAGGTGCATTTTTTACCTGAAAGAATAGAAAAAAAAAAAAGAAATCAATGGCGAGGGTGTCACTGGCACCCACGCTGATGGACACGCTCGGTGCTTCTCCCCAGCGCTGCGCAGCTGCAGGGCATGGGCAGCACAAGCAGCAACGAGGGGAAGCGCTGCCTTCCAGCCCAGTGCTTTGGACCCCAGATTTGAATACTGCTGACCTAAATAGCAGGGCGAAGCAGCAGCGAAAGGCAGTTTCTGCTATTTTGGCAGCATCTGAAATTCGTTTCTGTTCTGGTTGCTGGTGGGCCGGGAGACCTGCTGCTACAAAGCGCTGTTTTAAAGAAGCGGTGTAGGGATTCACCTCCGAGAAATCGCCGCGTTCCTGGGAAGCTGTTGGGAGGGGAAGGGTTTGGGTGGCCTTCCCCAAGTGCCACAACGTGAGCGCGCTCTGCAGCGTGAGAAGCGTGTGCGGGCTGGGGGTCCGCATGGCCACGGTGCCCGGTTTGGGTGCTGCATGCCGGGGAGGGTGGAGGAGCTGGCAGCAGCTGCTGCCTCTGCTGAGGCTGAAGCCACTCAAGCAGGCGAGGAAGATGCCCAGACCCAAGCAAGGACAGCACGTGGCCATGGTTCCTGCCCTCAGCTGGAGAAAAGCACTGCTGCGAAGCAAGGGCAGGAGGAGGAGGGTGTGGCAGTTCACAGCACGGAGAGAAACCCACCGTAGGGACAAGGCTGCCATTTTGGTTCTGGAAGCACCGGCTTTTTGCTGAGGAAGTTATTAAGAGTGGGTCCGTGCCGGCCTAACGGGTCATCAGGAGGCATAAACCTGAAACAGGAGAAAGTCACAGGGTTAGCAAAAATACCTCGAGCTTTTGGTGCTGAAGTGCCATCACGGCTTGTGGCACAAGCTGAGGGCAGAAAATCCTCGTGATCCTTTTGTGGCCTGGCCGTCGGGGGTCAGGCTGCGTCACTAGACCCAGTGCCCTCCCACCTGCCGAGACAGCAATGCTTCAGCTTCATGTAACTGTGTTTTATTCCTAGGAACTTAGAACGACTGGAAAGGCACAGCGGCCTGGCGTAGCTCTGGCCGGCCAGCAATCCCAGCCGCTGCATCATCCCTTCCTTTGTCTCCGCAGCAGCAGTAGCAGCAAACTCTCCTGTGGTCCCAGCACTGCGATCCTCACCCTCAGCTCCCTCCCACAGCAAACTCGCTTTTCGCTTACTAAATACTTGTATGAGAATGAGGATCAAAAAAGGCAGCAGTAATTCAGAGCTACACCTGAGCATGCATGTGGTGTGATAAACAAGCCCAGCCTTTCTCGCGGATTCAGCAAAGGCTTCCTGCTACAAGGCCTGCAAAATGCTCAGACAAAATTGTTCTTCTATGCCAGTACCTGAATGTGATGCTTCAGGAAGAAACCCAGTTAGCATCTCTGGACTTGTTTGAAAACGAATTTGCACTGCACCCACCTGTGGAACAACTCTGTCGCATGCAGGGAGTCATGGGCAGGAGGGGAGGGAGGCACTCGGGGAATTTGGCTATCTGCATAACGGGACTGAAACCTCCAACTTCAGGCTGTGGTCTTAGAGAGGTTTCCAAAGCTGTGCAAGAAGGTCCTGCTGAAACTATTCAAACAGGCTTCACAGTAACAGCTAGACTTTCTGGGGGAAGGGTTCTGAAAAGGCCTGGCAATCTCTACAAAGTAGGAAGGAAAAAAATCATATAAATATTTGTAACCCATTAGCAACTAGCGAATAAGCCTGGTGGCAGTTGGAGATAATGGACTGGAGCTTCAAGAAGTACAGGATGCTGGTGTTCAGTGACGCATTTCTGTGAACAATGTTACAGGGAAACTGAAACCAAGTGCCAAGCACTCCCATCCAGTTTTGGTGGTGGGGGAGCCAAGCCTCTGCCCTGACCCACCGAGATCACAGCTGTCCGTGCACGCTGGATGTCTCCGAGTGGATTTCCCCAGCCAAACTGGTGGCTACCAAACACCCCTGCTACTAGGAAGCTCAGAGACGGTTAGTACTTACTGACTGAGGAGCGTACGGCTCCGCCTTGCTGGCACGGTGCAAGTGCCTTGACGAAACCCTTCCCCAATGGGGGTGGTTACGAGCAGAGAGACCAGCTTCTCGTTTCTCTTCTTCTAGAAGGTTATGATTACAGAAGCGTAGGAAAAAGCTCTGTTCTGCCTTTTAGGGGAACTAAAAGTACTGCCAGACAGCCAGCCTCCTCTTACAGATTTAATTCGGATTCTTATAGGAAATACAGAAATTAAGAGATACCAAGCCTTGGGTTAACATCCCAGTTTGGATTGGCAAGCAGCAAAGCTGGTCAGGAATGCTGCCTATTTGGAATAGAGAATTTAACTGATGAGTGACATGGGGGTGGGGGGTTTAGGACCAAAGCTGAGGGAGCAGGGACTAAAGAAATGAGATCAGAAAAGTTGCAGTACATTCCCTTCCAAGAAAGGCTCGCGTACTCTGCTACTGGTGGGAGGTGCATTGATGTTGGAGCTGACTTGGCCCATGGTGTTTAAATTCAAGGTTGTTGAACAACAACTGTCTCTTACCTGTTACTGACAAAAGAGTACATGAGTAGTCGCTGCTCAATAAACCATTTCCACTCAGGGTTTTCGTTCTGGAGATCCCGGTAATGGTCATTGGAAACTATGACTCCATCTCTCTCATAAGCAACTTTCACTATATAGCGATCATCGTAGCAAACCACCCTCTTGCCTTTCATCTTCCGGGATGGGGTGTACACAAGGATCGATTGCTTTTCCAGCTCTTCGAGAATGTGCTGGTCTGGTGGGGTGGTTGGCAGAAATAGAAGGGGGAAACATAAAAGTGAAAAAATAATCAATTAATAATGACCAGATCTGTCACATGCTAGAAACCTACAGGAATCTAAAGATGTTCCAGCACTTTAGGCACCTTAAAGCAGTGCAATTTTCAGATGCCCTGATAGCTGGTAGTTATCTGGCAACTTGAAAATTAGGTCTTTTACAAAGGCATCTAATCTTAAACCTTGAGATAACTTTTTAATTTTTAGTCTTATCCATAGAAGGATGGATGGATGGCTTGAATTCTACGCAAGAGATACGCTGAACCCCTGTAGTTCCCTTTTTACCCTACCAGATGCTAGAAGGTTCATAACCAGGCCTGGTATGAGTGTTACTGGGAGATAAAATGTGCCTGATAAAATAAATAAACAAAGAAACAAACTTCTTTTGCTGCCACTGAGGGCACTCTGGCTTCTTGCTATTCCTGCTACATGGAAAGGCGGATCCCTGGCCGCCGCCTCTGCAGCTGCAGATGCCAAGCTGCTGGCACAAATCTGGCAGATCTATTTCCATACAATCTAAATCNTGCCGCCCTCCACAGACTTCAGATGGTGCGTTTCCTTCTCCTGGAAGAGGCACTCATGTAGCTCCAGCATCGGGGTACTAGGCTAACGGATAATAGTCACACGGCAGCGAATGCTTCGGATACTGCTGCCTCTAGATAATGCGTGGAATGATGTTGTCTTCTCCTGGTTGGCCTTAAGAGCTCTGCAGACTCGTTGCGAGCTGACAATCTCACTCCTTCTTTAACTCGGCTAGCAGCAACTTCTACTTCTAAAGCANAAGGCTCAAAGCAGTGTAACAAAGCCTTGTACACAGTTTTAGCTGCTAGCCAGGAGCNTGCGGCAATAAATTAATGACTAATATAAGTGATAGAAACCTGATACACAACTTTCACTGTGCTTGTCTTTACAGGGCAAAAACTGTAGTGGACTCTTCACACTCCCTGTCTCCAAACTGCACCTGATGGTTGTCAGATTACGCCCAGGATGGCGACCTACCTGCAATTGGACTGTCTTGTCGAGGGGGCTCCTTTCTCCAGAGTGGGACAAAAACCTTGATGTATGTGTGCCCCCTTTCTCGAAACCAATCCACTGCCAGCTGGATACCCCAGCACGAGAATACCTCTTTGTTTCCATGACTATAAAAAAGACAGGAGGAAGACAGTGAGGCAAAGCTTTCAAGAAGCTTGGAGTTCTCTTTAACTGAGCCAGTAGTGAAAAGGCAAAAAAAACAGCTTGTGTGTCATTCACCGGTTTCCAAGAAAACAACCTGGCAGGGTGTCTTGGTTGGACAGGTCCAAACACCTCCTCCAGCAGAACCAGAAACTTGTTACCTGAAGCAGTCTGGGTATTTAAAAACAAAGGTATTCTATTCCCCATTTCTACGACCTGCCTGCTACCCCAGCCTGTTGCTTCCATCTGTATCTGGATGGACTTGGGTCCTAAAGTACCAGCAAGATCTTAGGCTGTGTCAGACCCTTCACATGCCTTGTCTGATAATGGTTTGAGGAGTAAGAGTTTCTTCCAGCACAAGCAGAAACCCATGAGGCTCTTTTATGAGAAACAAAATTTTCTTCTGTGGTAACAGTGACATGAGGAATTTTAATGTCTGAAGCGGCTGCAGGTGTGGTTGCAGGTCATTCAGCTGCTGACCTCTTTTTGAAACAGGAGTAAAACTATGGGGGAAGGAAAACTGTAAGAGTCAGGATGGGAAATATGGAGAACCTAACCCTGGACAACAAAAAAGGGACAAGACCTCAGTGGAGGTGACCACAGGCACCTCAGGCCCATCTTCATCTTGCCCTAGTTGGTGGATTTTGTCTTCATTGCACAGAGAGGTTGGAAAGCCCTAGGACAGAGGATGCAGGCAAGGCGGGTTCTGAATAATCATCAATATTCAGAGCCAGACACAGAAAACAACCTCAAGAAAAACAATTAGGGGTGATATCATTCCTAAGTTTTTCCCCTCCCATTGAAAGTTCTTGTCATTCCTGAATCTAAAATTTGGCTACAGTGCTGTGTATGTGTAAAGGAAGGTAATTCGTTAACTGCCTCTGCAAAACAGAAATAAACTCTATGCATAGTCTTAAAAGAAAGAAACACCCTGACAGTATCTACAGAAACCTCATCCTTGTACTTTGAGCTTTCTGGATAATATCACCACAGTCTCACTCAGGCTTCCACCTCTGCAAAACATACTTGCAAATTACTCTCTTGGTTACTACACCTACCTGCAGCGACGGACCAGTCGAGGATAACGCCACAGTCTTAAATGCCTCTCTCTCCACCATTCCCCAGGAATCCAGTCTAGGTTCTGCCTACATCAGCCTCACAATCACAGCTCCATCTTATACCTAATAAAAGTTTCAGTGCTTGAATGGTCACCAGAAATGAAAAATAGTGCAGTTTGGAGGAAGAAACCTGGTTGTTTACTAAGAGCCACCCAGGCAATAGGAAGTCTAAGAAAAAAAAAATACCCACCAATAATAAACGGTCTGAAGTGCTCGACACACCTAATCGCTATTCTAGATCAACTGTTTTGTTTGGTCTTAAAGGATAGGATCAACCCAGGACAGGTATAAAGTTGTGAACTGGACATGCGGGTGACGTTCAGATAACTGCCCGTAGCAGGAAGTCCGGGTACATCTTTGATGCCATGACTCAAAGTCCAACAACAGCCCGCTTCTTTAACCCTGACTACGCGCATATACATAACCTTGTCAGCTTTAGGAAAGCAATTCCAGGTGTATCCCCAGTGCAGAAGGCAGCGCACTCAAGCACAAGTGATCCGGCCCAAAGGACAAGCAGGACGAGCGAGAAGCAGCGCTTGGAACTGTTTCTCAGCGTTATCACTTCGTCCGGTTGCTGCCGTATTGCTCCAGCCAAACCCGGGGAACGCGTGTCTAACGCAGTGCGTGCACAGAGGGTGCGCGCCAGCGCCCACACAGCAGAATGCCACCTCTGCCCTGCAGTGGAGCAGGGGCATTAAAACCTTCCGTTCTCCTGTGTGGTGAATCTGTATTGCCCCAGAACAGATTGGCTCCTGTCAGTCACCTTTCCCACGGGCCCCTGGACCGTAACTAATTGCGTCCCATCGCTCCCCAGCCTGTCAGGGACAGCGTGCATCGTGCTTGGGTCATGGAGCAGCAGGGCCCAGCTCTCAGCAGACAAAGCACCAGTTTGGCCTGGCTCTGACTTTGAAATTGATTCATAATTAGCATGAAGTGGATCCTTTTCAAATTGTGCAATTCCAGCCCCTTTGGGAAGAGGTTTATTCAAAACAACTCTTTTTGAAAACTGCGAATGGTCCTGTCTCCACCCCGCCGTGACACAGCATCAGCCACAGCTTTGGCGGAGGGGAGAGAGCCTAACGCCGGACTCCGCTGGCTTAGGAGAGCGCCTCTGTACCTATCACAGCTTAAAAACTAGGTGTAAGTGCAAGCACTAGATTAGATAGCCTCTTTGGTGTGCAGCAAAAAGGGCTATGGCAGTTCCCTTTTCATACTAACACAACTTGATTTATTTCTTCCCACTAGCCTTACCAAACCGCCCTGCCCACTGCCCACGGATGGGCTGGCAGACGCATGAGTTTCTCACTGCATCTGATGGAAGCACAAAGTGTACTGAGACATCTGGCCAGTGAGACGGGCTGAAGGCAAGGCTATTTTCCATTCAGTTTCTATGGACAGGGTGATCGATGGTTGGAGGCTACCAAATCATGCACTTGCTTTATTACCCCAGGGCATATGCATCCTTTTCAAAACCTTGCACCCTGCAACGGGCCCTCAAGGCCAACTCTGAAATGCTCCAGAAACACCAGTCCCAAGACAGAAATGCAAATACTCAAGATGCTTTTCTCCACACAGGCAACTGCCTTTCCAACTTTTTGACAGCTTCATCCCTAAACTGCTGCTTCTCCAGCACTTTTGCTGTTGTTGGTGTTGATGATGACAATGTTTCCACGGCAAGGAAACCTAACATCCCTTTTCACTGGCTATGCTGCAAACAGCCCTGCTCCGTCCAACAGCAGCAAACCACACAAATTAAAACAAGGATAATGAAAGCACTCACCAAGCCCATCCCCTTAGACAAAGTAGATGTCATTCAGCACCATTTTGGAAAGGCACTCAGAAGAGGAAAGCAGCTCCTTCCAGGCTGTGTGGGTTCAGTGTGAACTAACAAGTGCAATAGTCTTCTCCATCATGCCAAGTGGTCTTTAACTTTAGCAAGACAGAGGCTGGGAATGTCTGAGAGGAGCTGTGAAACCTTTGTCTTTCTGAAACTCAAAAGTACTTCACATTCCACTAATTCCTTTCAGGTGAAAGATGAGGAATCCACAGCAGAACACCAGCCTTCAATAATCTAACAGGCAAATGTGTCTCAGCCTCACATTTTGGAAATTATTCTACAAAAAGATTTAAATTTTACATGCCAGAAGCAGGGTGGCTTCCTGAAAACCAATTTAGGTGGGCATGTAGGGTAGGAAAGCAATACAACAGGCTAGCTCAAGCTGTCTGCTGCACATACCTGTAAGGACATTTGTTTTAAATAATTTCTGTCTAGCAAGCCCCTGTGCATGGGCTGGTGCAGCGGGATCATCTCAGAGTTTTCCCAGAGCGTTCCAAGCTCAAAACATTCACTGTCATCTCATGAGCCACCAACCTGCTCTGGGCTCCCTGCTCAGCAGCGAGGGTGCATCTTCTGCCTTCTTGGAAACAATGCTGTTCTCTGCCTTGTCCACCTCTGCCTGCTCTAAAGAAACCCTGGTAAATTGGTGAGGACAAGGTTGTGCCAGGAGAATGTAACGCTTGGCCAGTCAGGGCTAGTGTTGCCCCTTACACAGTGCATGGGTAGGTGCCCAGCTCAGGCCCTCTGCCCGAATGGGTGCTCATTTCTTTTGCAAAGGGGCAAGAAGGACACCCTAAGGAGGGTCTAGGGTGCTGATGCAAACAGGGACAGGAGATCCTGACACCTGGCTACAGAGCTCACGGCCCAGCCAAGGCGAAGCGGTTTTGCTCTGTTGTGTATCTCTGACTCCCGGTGAGCTGCCCTGACCGAAGAATCCCTCATTTTCAGGGGGGATTTCTCCCTGCATCCAGAAGATGGCATAATTGGCTCAGTCTCCAGCTGCTCTGGCAGCGCTTGTGCCCTTTGCCCTTTGGGGATGTGGTCCCCTCTCAGCTCACACCAAAGCCAACGAAGGAGCAAGCCCCCCTCTGCCCCGTCCCAGCCTGCGAGGACGGGCTCGGCCATGCTGAGCAGGAAGGGGAGTTAGCAGAAAAAAACCATCGATAGCCAGCGCGTCCCGGACTCTCAGCTGCCAGGGCTTCGGGTTGTCCGTGTCGCTCGGGTACACAGAGGCCAACCCACTGCTGTCTTTGGACTGCCCATCCACACGGATGTGCCAGGCTCCCCGCCAGCAAGAGCGCTTCCACAGCGTCAGGACACTGCTTAGGAAATGTAACTGGCCAGGATGGCTTGCTGGGACATTGCCCAGAAACAGAATTAATTAAGGAAGAAACAAGACTATTTAGCACAAAAGTCAACTACTGATTTCCTGATATTTCCAGAAAAATGAAGCCAAACCAAAAACCAACAAAAATATACAAGTCGGGGACATTACTGGGGTTTGCTTGCAACAGTACAACTGTGATGTGGCTAGGAACCACAGCCACCCGTCTTTATTTTCCCTCTCCTTCTTAGGTTAGATGGGCTGTCCTCTCTCTCTGGTCATCAGTTTTTCCTGGAAACGCCTCAGCACGTAGAGTTAGAAATCCTCGGTACTAATTTGAAAAGGCAGGGAAACATCAATGGTGGACTAAAAGGGAGCGAGAGCTGCTGAATCACAGTGCCACAGACAGCAGCGGTTAGCCAGCCGTTGGCTCGCGAAAGGTCAAAATGCAGAGCGGGGCAGCGATGTGCCTAGAGAGAGCAGGTCCCTGGAAGCTCTGCCTCAGCCAGAGAACGAGAGTAAGCAGCGGTTCCTACGCTGTATGTCCAACACATCAATGCACCTCTCACCTGAAGAAAAAACATACTTCGAGCCATCGGCTTTAGAATTCAAAAGCTTCAGAGGAAGAGAGATCTGCTTTAGGAAACAGAGCTTACCTCATCGCAACGTTGCTGCCGTCGATCACAATGGGTCTCAAGTGATCGGAAGAATCACCGTCATCTTCTCCAAGCCACTTTGGCCCTGGTGAAGTGCTGCATGATCCACGGGCAACAAGTTTTAGCGGGGAGGGTTGAGCCTGGCTCTCCAGAGCTTGAGGTTTGCTCCCCATCCGAATCAGCTCTTTCAGCACATCATCCTCCAGAGCCTCTTGGCCCAGGTTCTCCAGCACTTTGCAGATGTCCTGTTTACCATAGCCCAGCTTGCAGAAAAAATCCAGCTTGCTCTGGTGCACTTCCACCCCTGCCGCAGAAACTTTTCCGGAGCGTGGTGGCACTGGTTTGCTAGACGGGGAACTGGCCAGTGCCATCTTAGCAGGCATTTACGTTCCTTTAAACCCAGTGCTCCTGTCTTCCCAGCCTCATCCAACAGGTATCTGCTTTAGGTGGGGGGAAAGATTAGAAACAACAAAACGCAAGCGTTAAGGAAGAACACGCAACCTCAGCTACTCGCCTAGTGCACAGCAAAGAGACAGTCAGATCGGCTGTCTTCTCTCTGAAGAGACTGCTCTTCTCTCAACGTTTCAGCATTTTTCTGGTCCAGTCTTGTTTATAAAAGCCCTGGAGCGTCCCATGCAATGTTTGTCACTCTCCAGGCATTATGTCAGACAGGTGTCATCCTACTCCACGAGCTATGCAAGCCCCCCTCTACACAGACACGCCATATGCGTAAGTTTGCTCTTCAGACGCATCTCACAGGAAATGATATAAAGGACGGTGTAACCGGGGATTTTCAATTTGCTCAGCGTGGTTTGTGAGCCACAGATAAAAATCTGTCAAATGTTGTTGGATGAGCACAGATGCCATAGCAACTCAACAAGTACAGCAAATTCCATCGAGTGATTTTAAGGAAACGTGTTGTTTGCAAAGTAGCTGGGAACTCTGAACTTTTTTTTTATAGTTTTGTCTTTCCTAGTATGTGTCTGTGTATACACAGACATACCTTATGAAATTCTGTCACTCATCTGTTCCGATGATGCCCGACTTACTCTTTTCCTGTTATTTGCTGTTTCAGTGACAGCTTTTATATTCAGAGAAGGAGCTTGTTTTTTGAAAGCTTCTGGGGCAGCGGTTGGAAGCAGGCAATCCAAAAAGTGGTTTCAATTTCACTTAGATTTATTGTCAAGGGAAACTGGTAATCCAGAAATGAGTGTGCAGAAGTAGCAGAAAGCTATGTCAAGCTTCTCCAGAACTGCACTATTTACATTTCTGGTTACCCAGTAAATGCAGGTGATGGGCAGCATACACAGGCATACCCAGAGCTGCTTCGGCCCAACAAGTGTGACAAGAGCAGGACATAGGTGGTGAGTACTCATCTGCCAAGCCAAAACCATCTCTGGTCACTGTTGCCATGCTTGCATCAAAGCTTTTCTCACCACATCTCTGCAGTTACTGGTGCTACCTGGATAAAAGGTGCATCTACCCACGTGTAGGACGTAAGGGAGGCCCTCTTCCCTTCACTAACTGTGGCCAGCAAATGATGCAGAGTTAACTGTCCAAACAACTACCTCCATGATGAGCCCAGAGCTATAACCACGTTGCGCCCACCGGCTCCCCTTCCCAGCGCGCCCTACGTACCACCGGCCTCTCCCTGCCCGGCTGTGGGCCAGCCCAGGAGCTCAGAAGCCAAAACCACCTGGAAGAAAGCACAGAGAGGCTGGAGACAGGGAGATGGGAGAGCAGCCCCAGTGCAGCTCCTTGCCAAGGCACTAAGGACTCCCCGGGCTATGGGGAAGAAATCTGCATTGGGTTCAGTTCATTTAAAACTGATTAGTTCAGCAGGAAAACCTGATAATTAGTGAATAACCCCGCCTCATACAACTTTGACCTTTACTTTTCTACGTAGCCTTACAGCTTTCAGGTATTGTTCTGTGGAAGGAACCTGACACTCTCTTAAAAGTGACAAATAGCATCAGTAAAATAAAAACACCTTAACTATGTCATATACGTAAGGGGAAAGCAGTTAGCTTGTGTATTTTTCTGTCTAAACCAAAATGTTCCTTATTTTAGCCAGTGGGCTTGACTCGTTTTCCTCACAGTGCGCTCCACAAGTGTAGCAGTTTTTACATCTAATTCTTGTTTTTAATTTGTGGACTGAAGTTGAAAAGGTATTTGCCTGCTTTTTCATTACCGAAATGGTTTCTCAGCTTTGAAATAACTACTCTCTGAACTGAAATCCACCAGTGTATCTTTGTATCCGAATACAGCTGAAGCTGTCACAGCTGGGCTAGCGATGTCGCCAACCCTGCTTCCAGGTGTGCGGTCAGTGGCCCCAAATGCTTAACGTGTACTACTGGATTTGGTTTTGTGTTTAGATTATTTTAATAAATTACTGTAAATGAAAAATTTTGGTTGCTCTCTGTCCTCAGGTTGAAAATGCTTTTTAAATATTCAAAAAATATTGGATACCTAACAGCCATCACTACTGTCTTTTAAAACCTGTACTTTTATCTGTTCTGATGCTTTTTTTATACATATGAGCTCAATTTCCCACATCAGCATCACGCTGTGTTGTGTGAATGCTTGTCCTGGATTTTGTCGGAGAGCATGTTCGGTTCAACCCTTCAGAACTTCACCAGACAGCTTGCCAGCGGGGCGGAGGCTGCTCACCGCGCCACTTTGCCAGCCCCAGCCCAGGCAGCCCCGAGCCCGCGGCTGCACGCCTTGCACCCTGTCAGGCAGAGCGGCGTGGGCAAGGCTTGGCCCTTCTGCACACCCGTCGGCTCGGTGAGCTGGGGCAACGCGTGGGAAACACGGAGCTCGGGGCTGCTGCCTGGAGCCGATACGACGCAGTATCAGCCGTCACCAGCAGCACACTCATTCTGTCAAGTTAACCACTGGACTTCTGCTGCAGTTTGGCCAGATAGTAAAAATGAGTAATATTGCGACTGCGGGGTTTTCACCACAGAGAGAACAGGTTTGCAACCCTGAGATAAAAGCCGTGGTCACAGCCAACACTGAGGTCACCCTTCTAAAGAGAGAATTAAAGGATAATAAAAGCAATAGTTTACACGTTAGTAAACAGTCAGCAGTGTGCCCAAGTCCAAGAGGTCAGTGAGAACCAGCACAGAAACATATGACAGGAGGAGAAGTTGTGCATCACAGAGTCCAGCTTTTGCTATCACAAACAGGTTGTGAAATCCCATTTATAAACTTTATGACCTCCGCTTTCAATCTACTTAGATTTCCTCCTGCCACTTCCCCTCCCTCATCTCAGCAGACTCTGTTGGGAAGCTGTTCTTGTTTGCCCTCCACTGAGAGCCCAAGTCTTCTCATTTCCAGGCTAAATTTATCCACAGGTAATGGTGTGCCGGGCCTATGTTCTAGCTTAAAAAGCACCCCTCTCTCTGCAGTGTTGTGCCCCCTCTTACATACACACACACACAGACACAGGGGGAATGGCTTCCATCCTGGTTCCAAAATTCTATTTTGATCTTAACTTTTTAGCTATTCAAAAAAATTACTTCTGTCCAAAAAATTGAGACGCCTCTCAAGGTCTTCTGTCTTTTTTAGATTTTGATGGATTTGGAAGATTAAAAAACAGTAATTTGAAATTTTTGTAAAAACTTTCAAAAAAAGTAGTGGTTGTATCCTAATTCCTCATCCTAAATGACTTCTAAAAATAATTTTTGTCCAGTCCTTCCACCAGGCCTTTGCTCCACTTGCACACAGTCAGAGCTGGACCGGGCGCCCTGCCGCCGGTGTGTGTCTATGTCTCAGCAGCACCTCCAGCAGCCTCTGGCCACAGAACCTCAGGAAGGGCCAGGTTGACTCAGAGGGAGCTGGGGCTCCTCAAATCCCCCCCAAAAGCCCCATCCTGGCCGAGCAGGGGCAGAGGTGATGCGGCCCCAGCCAGACGCGGCACTGGTCAAGGCAGAGCAGGTTTGAGTCTTCTCTAAAGTATCACCAGGGCACAGCAACAGCTCCCTGCCACGACAGTGTTCCCCCTCACACCTTAGGTCTGGGCCGCCTCTGCTTCCCCCTCTGCCCCCGAGAATCACGCTGCAAACCCCCTCAGCCTGCCAGCCCATCTGAGCCCTTCCACCAGTTGTTGCTCTGAAAGAAGACGGGCTGCTCTGCCTTCAGAAAAATAAGAATTTTTACTTTCACAGACTAGAGATGCGCATTAACTTTTAGTAACAAGACCAGCCATTTGCTGTCTTGGCAACTAAGAAAAGATTTGCCTTTTTCTTCCCCGCCTTCCCTGCTGTGTTTGCCAAAACCACCAGAAGGCAACAGCCCAGAGAGCGAGCTGTGCTCACAGGTAGCCTCGCTTGCTCCTCACCTTACTCGGCAGCTGCGATTTCTGCGCCCTGGCAATGCCGTCCCACCATTCGCGAGCCAGAAGCTGGATTCGGAGCAGCACCGGGCTCACAAGGAAGTCATCAGCCCGTCTGCAGAGGCTTTATGGCGAGGCTGATGTCAACTGCGCGCAAACAAGAGCAGTGAGCAGGTTAGAGCTCATTCTATAGGAAGGTTTTACTTCCTCATTTGGCTGGCCGAGCTCTTATTTAACTCTACAGGTTGATAAACTTTCACTTCATTTTTCAAAAGGAAAAAAAAAAAAAAAAAAAAAAAAGAGGTTCCCAACACATCTCTGTTCTGAGTCACAGGCAAAGATTAGTCAAACCCACCCTGGCAGGGATCCACAACACCGGGCGGTAAGAAAATGCATATGAATTCTGGGGCAAGTGAAAAGCTTTCCAGGAGGGATGCTTTGCCAAGATATTTCAGCCTCATTCCCCTTGTGTCTGGCAAATTTCTGATCTTCACGGACACATGGAAAAAATATTTTTTAAAAAAATCAACATTTTGCTTAGCTCCTGATACGGCAAATCTTCATTCAAACACCTCCACACCTGAGGGAACCTGCTCGGGGAGACTATAGTGAAATATCAAAAACCAAATCAAGCCCCCAGCCTGCTGGTGCCTCGACTGAAAGACTGCTTCAGTGACACCCAGCCTGCCCACCGCAAAGACCGGCAGGCTCTTCCCAGCAGGCACTTCCCAGCAGACACCTGAGGTTTTCCTCTGCTCGTTCCTTGCCTTGCTGCAAACAGACATGCCCCAAAGCCGCTCGCAGGTGAAGGGGAGGGTTGGTGACTCAAGGAGGGGTTAACCTCTGGGACCCCCCGGACACTGCAGGGAGCTCCACTGGCGCGGTGCCCTCTGCCCACAGGGCCGGGGAGGGTGGGGGTACCCCGCTGTGGAAGGAGAGCACCTCTGCCACTGTCGCGAGGTGACACAACACAGCGGGGCTGCCCCTTCCCGGCCAGAAACTCCCCCCTGCTCGCGTACTTTGTGGGAGGAAGCAGGGTGGCCAAGCCCTTTGTCATGGCATCCCACTTAATCCCAAGAGTGGTTGCTGGTAAGCAAGCCGTGCCACCGCTTCCCAGCTGGTTCCAGGCAATGGTCATGCCCTCGTACGGCACCCAGGCTCCCAGGAACACTTTGGGACCCAGGCTGCTCTGCTGCTGGGCAAAACAGTGCCCGGGCAGCCCCGGGATGGACGGGCAGCATACCAACCCATCTCTCCTGCCTCTGGTCCACAAGGACCTGGCTGGGCAGGTCAGTGGCTACGGAAAGAGGAGAGTGTTCCCAAGGTTACGGCTAAACAGATGTGTTAGTTTGCTGCTGCCCAGAGCAGCTGTAAGAGCAGAACAGCCAGAGCCTTTGACTCCACATCCCTGGAGAAGAAGGATCTTCTTTGCTCCATCTGAACTTGCAGAATGCCCCATACCTCATCACAAGACCACCACGGAGCAGTACGACTGGAAAGAGAAAGTGGCTGCATTATTTACAATCCAGGAAGGCAGAGCAAAGCATACACCATTGCACGGTATCGTTTTAACTCCTACTTCTCAGTAAGACTTTTTTTTACTACATAAATAAGAACAAGCCAGAGCTTATAAAAAGAAACGATAAGAAAATCAGGTAAGACGATTTTGCACTTGTCTTTCATTTGTAGTGATATGACTAAACCCATTTACTGTAAAAAGCCATGAGCAAAAGATTTCAACATCTTTCAAATCAGGGACAGCCAGGAAGACCCTTACCAATTCCTGAGATCTGTTAAGAACCTTTTCCTAGATGAACACTAGTTGAGAGACACAAGACCATGAGACACAGGATCATATTTAATTTTTCATACGGTCTCAAACCCTTTTGCTCACCAGCACAGATAAACATTTGGGCGCCCAAGGCTGTGGTTTCACAGACATTTCCTTTCTCTGCTGTGCTCCCTTGCGCTGACAAGCACGTTGAGTTTTCCCAGTGCAAAGATTTATTGCTGCTCAGTGGCACTGTTACGCTCAAGAGGGAAAGAGCTGCAGTGGGAGAAGTTTTCAGAAGGGAAGGTCCCCCCACTTATGGATGTTCCTAGGCTGAGCTGAAGACTGAGGGTTTGCCAGTTTGTGAAACAACCAGACCTTCGCCAGAAAGAATCGTTACCAACGGCAAAGCAGGACAGCCTTGCCGTGGCAGCTCCTGGGGGCTACAGAGAGGACCAAGCGTGACTTTCAGGGAGGCTGCCTGTGAAAAACCACTTTCCCGATGACGTCAGACTTTCATATGGAAAAAACATTCTCTTGAAACTAGTAGTGTGGAACACCACAGGTGTTTTGGTCTACACACCCCAGTGAGCTATTTGCTTTGCTAAAGGAAACAGTCATTTATTGCATCAGCACCAGAGAAAAGCGTTATTACCGCCTTCCTCATCTGAAAAAGTTCACCTGCTGGGAAAATCAAACAAGCGCAGGTGGCCGCAGTCTCACAGCAAAAATTCTTTAGACCCTAACCAGCAGAAGACAGTCAGGAGAAAGCAAGCATGTAATCAAATGCAGGTCTATCACCAGGAATATTTTAAATAGTTCCTGGAATTAACACATTCGCCATCCTGCCTCAAGTTGATCTCCTGTTCACCAAGAACAAGAAGTCACCACTACACAGTACGAGATACATTCCCAATTTTAAATATTATTTTTTACACACTATTAGGCAGAGTCTAGATGTTTTCTGCCAGTGAAATTCTCTCCCTGTTGGAAACACTGGAAATTCTGACTTGGGGACAGGTGCTCACCCCTAAAATTAACATCACTAACTTAACAGGTCCTGCTAGAGTGCCGGGTCGGTTACTGACAGACAATCCCATATTCAGGCTGGTGAAGAGCCGGTACCTTCAGAAGAGGTATTTTTATACGCTTGCCAAAATGACCACCTTTCCTCCTTCCCCAAAACTACGCCACAGCAGAGAGCACCCCATCTGACCACAGCAGAGGGAGAACAGAGAGGAGCTGATTTCAATCGCACAGCCGCCGGTAACTTCTTATACTTCTTGGAAAATTACAGTCCCATCTTAAGGGCTGAAGTAGCAGTATCCCAACTCAATTTTGCCTAAAACATCTTTTTTTGCTCTGCCTTTTATATAAAAAGATTACTCAAGTGTTTTACACTGGGCTTATAATAAAAAGTACCTTTTACAATCAGAAAGTCCCAAACAAGTTTCAAGTTCAAAAGTTTACTGCTGTTCAGCTTAAGACTTCAGAAAGCTCTTGGAACTGTCTGTCAGCTTCAACGATCTACCGCATGCTTGCAAGACCTCAGCCTTAGTATGGTGTACTGCTGCCTTTTAACACAGCGACCGCCTTTAACCAAGATGCTACTGACTTGCTGACTGAGAAAAAGCACGTTCTGCCAGTAACCAGACCAAGAGTTTTACACAAAAATACTACCCTGTAGCAAGTATTTACATAATTCTTAGTGTAATTTAATATTTTTCAAAGTGCTTATACTATCCTTATGTATGCAACAGGTGACTGATAGGATTGACATTATCCATGCTCTAGGAAGCTTACAAGCAAAACCTGTAATCCTGCTGTCAATAACATGCAAGATTCATATGAAAAAATCAGGCTATAGGAGGGTGAGATGAATGAAGGTAAGCGCAGCAAACGATTCAGAAATGCTGCTAAACTCCTTGAAAATTTTGAATGCAACTTCTTAAATGTGCAATTAAAAATGCTTGTGCAAATAACTAGTGGGGGAGGGTGGGTGTGCTTTGTTTTGGGGTTTTGTGTCTGGGTGAGGTGTGGGGGGAGGGCTGACAAGTGGAAGGAAGCAGGTACAGCTTTACTTACAGAGAGCAGAGATTCTTGGCAGCCTGGAACCAGGGACACATGGCACCGTCTTCCACCCCTGCACGGGACTACGCAGAACAAGGCTTTCAGCACATATCCCAAAGAAGAGCAAACACACCAAGGCACTGTGCCAAAATGGGATTTTGATGAAGAACGCTGACACGCTGCCAGCTCCCTAACGCACCCAGCGCACAGCCAGGGTTTATGCTGAGGGAGTTTCATAAACACAACAATGATCTTTGAGAAAAGAGAAACAGGAAGCCATCAGCAAGCAGGCCGACAACCACCAGGCAGAGCACACACCAGGATGAACGAACGCTTATCACAAATGTTTTTGGGTAACTGCTTACCACGTCACCCATGCTGGAACACCAACCACGTGTACACAACCCTTCTGCTACTTCTACTGACCTGTGTGACGTCCACGCGACTGAAGGGAGAGCTCTGTTGCAAAACCCTGTCCTCTCTCACTTGCCTTTAGTGCTTCAAGACCAGACCCTGTTCATAACATGGTTCTGCTCCAAAACCAAGTCTAGAGAGAGCTACAGAGAACTAAAGGAACCGCAATGCACGACTACAAAATACGCCTCTTAACTTCCTCTTATCCATGGACTACAACAACACACAGAGTCTACACTGTGTTTTTCAGTTGCTACAGGGAAGGGAATCCAACATAAAACCATAAGGAGCTGATTTTTAAGCCATTAACCTCTGAACAGAGAACCTAAAATATTAAAGAGTTCCCCTTCAAACAGGCCTCGGCTAAGTCAAAGTGAGGGAGCTGATGCTGCTGCTGCAACATTTTCAATGTTATTCTCAACATCATAGAGGAAGGTGGGGTTTTTTGTTCTGTTTGGTTTTTTAACTACCACAAGCACCAAAGGTCAACACTGAAACTGAGGTTGGAGATAGCACTGACGAAAAGGAAACGAGGATAGGGAAGTAAGTGTAAACGCTCATTAGAATAGAACAAGCCAACTCTTCAGCTCCCAGATAATAAAAAGTCCCGTCTGCTCCAACACCTCCGGCAGGACAGGAACACAGGAAATGTTTGTGGTTTCAGCTGACCGTACAGCTCGTTCGTGTCATTTCCAGAAGAACCACATGTACACAACCATAACTTCCGATGACCGTAGCAGTAAATCCCACCCAACTCAGAGTGCTCAGCACTTCACGTGTGTGCCAGGTGAATGGTGATCCCTCCAGTGCTAGCAGAGTAGCCCAGAAATTCAGTCTTATTTAGCAGTACCTGAAATTAAGTGCTTACCTCCAAATACGGAACTTTTATGCTGTCACCTAATTATGGAACAGCCACTTTTGAAATTTTTAGCTTAAAAATATAAACAGGTAATTTTATCCATCTGAAGATACTGGATAGATTTTTAAAAGCACTGAGGCATACTGAAAATCAAGAGACTTGAAACCTTTTGGATATATTTATTTTTTGACCCTCTATTCTGACGCAAATTGACCTACACAAATTGACTATTTACTTCCATGCACTACTCTCCTAAACGTTCTGTTCTTAAGCATTTACCTGTTGTGAGAAAAAAAGCCATTTCTGCTGCCGAGAAGTGAGCACATTTGCCAGAAAGAGGATGTTTGATTTTAAACAGTAAGTTCTGTAGGTCCCACAGGTGGTTGGGGGCTAGCTGAAGCCTGGGAACGTCTGCTGAAACTCTTCATGTTGGTGAGTCACTTTTATCATCCCTCCCAGAAGAGGACCTCTGGTGTTGAGCAGGAATCCAGCTTTTTCTGAGTGGAAGCTTTTTTCCCCCCTCTTTCTGTGACTGCCATTTCCTAAAAGCAGCAAGAACTTCAGTCCTTTAGTATCTCCATATCCTGCTCAAATTTGGCCAATGCTTTTCGCATACTGAAAATGTGCCGTGGAAAAGAACAACTGAGGACAGTATGGCAGCGCAAACCTTGTTTCTTTAACAAAGCAGGCTAAAAGCAGGAAGAGCTAGAGAAAACCTATTGCTGCAGCAGCAGGACCCCAAATGCATCATATCCTGGCCTAGTACAGTTCTTTGGAAGTCATCTTACGCCCAGACTGAAGGCAGAAACTTTCTTGACGGGCACAGAGAGTAGTCCTCAGCCCAGGCCCCCAGCAGACTCCCAAGAATCATAGAATGCTTTGGGTTGGAAGGGACCTCTAGAGGTCATCTAGCCCACCCCCCCTGCAGTGAGCAGGCTTCCTCTTTATTCCTCCTCTGGACAGCGGGCCCTGCACTCTTGCTCGGACTCTGCAAGCACTGGACAGGTCCCTGTGACTCCCCGGTGGCTTAGAAACGTTTCGTCAGGAGACAGTTACGGAAACACTGGATTTCTAATCTGTGCTTTGAAGCGCACAAAAGTCAGAAAGGAGAGATTCAGCAAAAGGCAGCTTCTTCGCCAAATACACTTAATGTTTGACCAACCGCAGACAGGGCAGGTGCCCCTGGAAAGCGCATTCCTGTATACAACACCCTCACCATCCCCGCTCAGCCTGGGTCTGGATATTCTAGGCATCTGGCCTTAGTCAGAATCCTCTGCCATGGGGTAAACAGCTGCTTTTGTTCCTTTAGTACCAGCCTTCCCTTAGAAGCATCTTAACAAGAAGTCCACTTTCTGCATTCAGTCCACTCAAATGCACCAGCCAGGCACAGCCACTGCCCTCCACGGCACAGTAATTCACAGTGACTCTTCTTGGCTGCCTTGAATTTTAGCCTTTGTCCTGCAGATCACATTCCAGCGAGAGGTATCAAGCTCTAAAATCTTATTACATATTACAATCAGCCACTAGAGCAAGTATTACAGAAAAACCACAATCACCAAAGAGTTAAATTTATTCATCAATGCAGACTGCCTCCGAGACATCACACATTCCATGGAAGGGAAGAAAAGCAAATACTGTTCCCAATGTCTCCCCTTCCCTCCTAACAATGTGAGGTCTCTCCTCCTCCAGAGAGAAAGAGGACATACATGTTCTTAAAACGTATGCATACTGGCTAACACTGTTTAAATGGCGATGTCTTGTTTATCAGAGCAAACTAGACATTTAAGAGCCTGCCAAACTTCACTAGGACCCAGGCTCTGATAACATCACCTGCACTCCTCTGTAGATGGAGAGTTCTTAACTGACCTCCTTCTGCCACAAAACCTGAAAATTAATCCCATCTAGGCTTTGGCAAATACAATGCAAGTTACAAGTTCTGGTTTTTCGCTAATTCTGCTAGGGACTATTTTCTTCTTACCTGTCTAACATAACCTGCCTGAACCACCAGCTAGATCCCCTGACGCTACAGAGGCCAGATGGGCCAAGTATCAAGTCAATCTCAGTTTTGAGAGGCATCCTCCAGCAATGCTGCAACGCCAGGTTACCTCTGTAAGTAAGTAAGCAAGTAAGTGCTCTTGATTTAGTGTGGTGCAGCAGTCCTGTCACCCTTGCAAGCGGCACAGCAGTACTTCAGCGCCTTTAACCACTGCTGCACAGTGGTTCCAGCAAATAGAGCTCACAGGACTAAGCCAGACAGAAGCACTTGATTTTGAAGGAAGGAAACAGAGTTTTGAGTATTCATATACAAATGGTATCCTCTCACTTTCTGGAAGGAGCGTGCACAGCCCATTTCTGTCTCCCAAGGTCTTCTATCACAGTCAATACCACAGCATTTGAATGTGCTGAAAGATAAATACAGCCTCCTTGTAGGCAGCAGGTACTTCCTGCAGATCTCTTCACATGTTAGTGCATGCTTATGTTTCCAAAAGGCTTTAGACAACATTCCTTATCGGACACTCAAACCATTTCACTAATGTGAAATACTTTATTGAAACAACCTTTCTGGAATCACGGCTTACTCCGACAGTCATACACTGGGCATTCATAGAATGAGAAGGCCAAGCTGCCAACAAAAGGCGACTGCTTTTATCCAGCGACTACACGTCTGTTTGAGAGAGTGTTGGAAATGCTGGAAGAAAACGTATTTTAGTTCCCCTCTCTCTTTCACTCGTCCTTCATTTGTACTTGGACCTCTCTTTGTCCTTTGATTTCTTAGGACTTCTGCTTCTGTCTGCTTTTTTATCCCAGTCTCTTACTCGGAAGTCATCTTTGTATTTGTCTCTCTGTTTGCTGTGAGTGTAGTCTCTCTCTCGAGATCGGCTGCGACTCCGATGCCTGTCTTTCTTCTCATCCCTTATCTTCTCTCTACAGCGATCCCCTTCACGTTTTCGATCAGGACCCTGTTAAAAGGAATTGGACACACATGCAGTTACAGACAAAAGGGGAAAATATACAAAGACATGAAGGGAACTAGAAGAGTGTCAATCATGCTTGGTTCCTCAGCTAAGGCTGGTATTACCTGAAATAGATTCACACCCATGCTGATTTGAAAAAGATAACACATAAAAAAACCCCCACTGTAACTATACGAAGAAGGTAAGTCTACAGCTTTTGTCATCATTTATGGAAAAAACCATGGCTGCCAGGCATGCTGCTGCTTGTATTTCCTAACCAGATTTTGCTAAAACTCCTTATGTCAGGGATTCAACTCAGACTGGTATTATCAAACTCTTCATAGCATCACACAAACTTCTAAGCTAGACTTGGATTTTGACTTCTTATCTAAGCAGGTTTGATCACAGGTTTTGGTTCAAGCCCCACAGGCATTCCAGTGCTATGAAGACGCAGAACACTTTTTAAGACCTGCCTGCAATAACCCTTAATAGCCTAAATTCTAGGCTTTGGAAAAATGAACAACACTGTTACAAAGACCAAAACTACACCACACACACACGCATGCAAACCACCACCTCCTTGAAGCTAGAAGTCCACAAAGAAAGGCAACATGGAGAGCCTGATCCTTTTAAATGTACACTCTAACAATAACGAAGTAATGAAGAATTAGTTGTATTTTGCAGGCTGATGGGTGTGACCCATATAGAACACACATGAGGATACACTCATATACAAATATAGTAAACTCTAAGGGGTACAAGTCTATTTAATTTTAAATGGCCTAAATTGGAGAGACCAACAGTGTGGAATACAAGTGGTAATGGTGCTTCAGCACACACAAAAAAACTCTTTAAATAAAAATGCTGCAAGTTCAGGCAGCCAAAAACGAGGAAATTTTGAATTTCCCTGGCTTTTCGCATTATTGTCACCAAGAATGTTGACTGAGTGGCTCAGTGCACAGAAGGGATTTGCTCTGGAGAGAAACGAGGTTTATGTAACAAAGCAGGAACTGCAGTCAGCAGAACACCTGCTTCACTTGTTGCCCTAGGCAGACAGTATGAAACCACTGACACAGTGTCTTAGGAAATGAAGGAAAGATGGCTTAATTACTCAGATTGTGAAATGTCACACTAACAAGACTGTGGCACAGCACATGCTAGAAAGACTACGTGGAGACACCAACACCTGTACAGGCCACAGCATCACAGGAATTTTAAACGTAAAAAGATAAAGATCGCTTAGAAAGTTGCTATTTCATGTCAAGGAAATCTAAATATTTTCTTATTACACAACACTGAGTTTTGACATGTGAGCTAGTATTTTCAAGCATTGCTAAAAACTATTTTGATCTTATTATTCAAGTAAGATATACAGTGAAACGCAATACAAGAGGAGCTTCAGAATCTTCAGCTTTCAGAAACAGAAAGTACACAACTTGCTGTTAAGAAGGTAGTTGGCACTTTTGTTTTGAAGGTACGACCACTGCAAAGCTTGGTATCACTATATGTTCTAGTAGAGATACCATTTTATGGGATTTTAATAACACCACTATCAAACACAGATCATCATGAACTACGAAAAATGTCTGCACTAAACTACACAGTATTTCTTTCTTCATTTCAGATACGATTTTCATTTTTCTAAATATGTACTCGTGACAGTAGCATTCACAAGTGTATGGCTAAAACCTATACTGCATGTACAAACAAGCAAACTTTATTTATTTAAAAGAATAGTGAAAAAAAAACTCTACTCAAAGCAGAGCTTTTATCCTGAAAGGCAGTGATCAGGATGGTTCCCAGAGCAAACACCACCTTTAGAATTATGCAGACAGTGCTGAAATACTAGAGTTAAAATAAGCAACATAAAACCCCTGGACCAAAACACGCATCAATCATCACAGATTTGATCTTTATCTACGTAACAAAAAAGTTCTGCTACTGCTGGGTACAGTAATCTCACTGGTGGCCAAATGCTTATTCCAGTTCTTTACTGTCAAACTCCATTTCAGTACAGATTTTAAGATGTGAATCCATCAAAAAGGAGTGGTGATTCCACCTATTTGTAAGAGGCTTGTCCCTTCATCTTCAGAATGACACACAGCCATATTACTCTCGTACCCAAAAGCCTCAGTCTCCATCCATTGAGGTGGATTGAGAACTGGCTGAATGGCAGAACTCAGAGGGTTGTCATCAGCAGCGCTGAGTCCAGTTGGAGGCCTGTAACTAGTGGTGTCCCCCAGGGGTCAACATTGGGCCCAGTCTTGTTTAACTTCTTCATCAATGACCTGGATGAAGAGTTACAATGTACCCTCAGCAAGTTTGCTGATGACACCAAACTGGGAGGAGTGGTGGATACACCAGAAGGCTGTGCTGCCATTC
>Ga0065711_1032392_pt1 | contig 27441 bp, 22 predicted proteins | sample Hoacrofraction12_FD_59098 | JGI IMG/M metagenome (GOLD analysis project Ga0065711, IMG submission 59098) | Hoatzin crop microbial communities from Cojedes, Venezuela - Epithelial fraction 12 v2 (version 2) | ecosystem: Host-associated > Birds > Digestive system > Esophagus > Crop | place...
CTCTGTGCGAGCAAGTGCCATGGGCAGATGAGGCTGAGCATCAGTTTTGCAGGCTAGCTCTTTCTGGCTGCGAGCTATCTGCAGACGTTCGCATTTTGGGAGCAGGGCTGCCGGAGGCTCCCGGCAAGGACCCCTAGAGCTACGTTTGAAGTTTGAGGTGGCAAGACAAGCAGCAGCCCCAGTCTCTGTGCCTCTGTGCAAGCAGTGCCATGGGCAGATGAGGCTGAGCAACAGCTTTGCAGGCTAGCTCTTTCTGGCTGCGAGCTATCTGCAGACGTTCTCAATTTCGGAGCAGGGCTGCGAAAGGAATCATGCCGGGACCCCCCCCCATTCCCAGGCACAGAGCTGTCTATATTAATATTTCTGAGTTCTTTGGAGCATTTAGTCTCTCAAATCCCTAGCAGAAGGAGGGCTGTTGTTTATCAGTGTGTGCCACTCCCTTGTGGCAGTTCATGCTGTCGAAGAAAAATCGCCATTTATATGCTAGGGAACAGTTAAATATTTTAAACATATTGCCTGCACACAATATCATAACTGGAAAAGAAGATAAAGATTCTAGAAAAGGTGTGGGCCTGGAAACAGGCTACTGATGGTACGATGCAGGAGGAAAAGAAATCCAATATAAGACAGGGACTCACAGTTGAGAAGAAACTGTTGTAATTGCAGGATAATTGCAAAACATTGTTAGAAGTGATGTTTCTTTCCAGCAGGCTTACAGAATGAAATGCAATGAAGAACAAACAGAAATTAAAGCAAAGACTCATTTCCCCAAAGCTCCCTCCCAACCCGCAGAGCATCTCTGTGTTCTCTTTTCTGCGAAGAATGATGCCATAGGATGTCAGCACCCGCCTGTTAGATTTCCTCAGGTCTCTCTTCTCCTGCAGCCTTCCTTCACCACAGTGGGGAAAAGAAAAGAAAGAAGAAAAAAGGGTGGGTAAAATTTCAAATGTCTGCCCAGAACCCAAGTCTTATGCTTCTTTCCATCACATGCGCAGCACATATATTTGTCACACATTTTTATATGTAACAGCCACTACCTTCTCTATAGCAAATTGACTGTGCTCATTAGAGTTTCTTGGTTCTCCATAGCACCATGCTACCTAGCTTGATGTCAGAGACCCCCAGCTCTGGTGGGTGCTTTGGTGCTAGACCACAGAACATACATTAAAAACAAAATGTTAAAATACTAAACACAGAAAGCAAATAGATCTCCTTGGCTCCGGAAGACCCTAGCAATACCTTTTAAAGTTTAACAGGCCGATCAATCCTCCCCAGGAACCTGCTCCTTGCAATTAGAAGAGTGGCAAGAGGGTCGGGAGGATTGTCAATACAGAGCTGCAAAGGATTCGACACCTGCTTCCAATCTTGCCCATGCCATTAAACTGCTGTGGGACAAGAGACGGTGTGCCCAGCTCAGGCCCCTTTGCCTCAGAAAGGTGCTGGCACAGCCAGGTCTTGCAGTGGAATTGAAGACATTTATTAATTGATTGTTAATTGTGGTATTATTCCTGTGAACTCTGCCTTCATAAAGCAAAAACATATACAGCCCAAAACATTTACAGATATTCTTTTCCATGGGAAAATGCAGCATGAAATGCATATTTCCTACTGTCCATATGAAAGCAGTAATAACCATCAGATGTATTTTTTCAACTGAGAAGGGCATTAACTTTTCCATATATTTTTAATAGTGAGGATTTAATTACTTTCTCTTCCTTTTTTGATTGAACAGAACATACAACCAGAAGCTATGGGAGGGATAAGGAAGAATCGTGGAAACCATATTTTAATAGTGAGGGCACCTTCAGTTTGCTTCAGTTGTTTTTACCAGGGACCTCATCAGGCCTACTTCTCACTCCAGCAGTATGGCAGCACATCATTTATACGCTGACAAGGACACAGAGCTACGCTTAGTAATAAGACTAAGCATTTCAAAGCTCTGCGATACAGCAGCCGGCACTGTAAAGCTGCTGTACTCGGTCTCAAGCTACACACAATCCCATCACAAGCATAAATAATGCATCTTGCTGTATACTGTACTGGTATCTCATGATGATCTACGCCAAACGAAGTGATGCGCATTTATGCTTAAAAACTACTTTTGAGGGAGAAATGGCAAATACTTCTTGTAATTGGGGATGAGGCTTGGACTTCTGTCTTCCTACCAAATTATTCATTTTTATCTAGGGTTGTGTGAGGCTGTTTATGCCTGCAATGAACTCTGCAGCAACAATAACCATTGTACACTCCTACCATAGAACTATCATTTAGCATATAATGCCATAAAAAGCTCCAACAGGTGTCAGAGCTCCAGAAACCAGCTTTCTCACTTCGCCTTGTTTTTCAGTGGTATTGCTACAGTTGACATCAGGCACCAGAGAGCCAAGGGCAATAAACCCCTTGTGACATGAATCTGTTGTTCCCAGAATACAGATCACACAGAACTGAGCTCTGTTCCAACCGGTCTAAATTGCCTGCTGTTTTCCTAAACAATGCCAAAAATTTTTCACATGATTACTCTTCTGTTCTTTATGTTGGCGCTGTGTTGCCTTCTGATGAATTAAGACTGTGCACTTTCTAAGTCTATTACAGTTGCAGACTGCTCCTATAATATCTACTTGAGAAATCCAAGTCTACTGGATATTTTCATTTTTTGGTGTAATATGGGCCATAGTAGACAAATTCTTTTCCTTGGTATTCTGTCTTCCTCTTTTTTTTTCCTGTTTTGGTAAATTCTACTTTTAATTAAAGTCATTTTTAAAGCAAGTTTTCTAACAGAAACTGAATGGAAAATGTGGGGAAAAATCAGTCACAAAGGTCTTACCTGTTACTTAAGCCTCCTGGTTTGTTTCCGTAGGATCATTTATACTTTCAACTTGACTATTCATTTCAGCTGAAAACAAAACAAGACAGACATCAGATTCTATTCATGATACTTGTTAAGTTTATCACGCCAACTAGTAACCGCTTCTAGCCCAAAGCAGACATCCATTGCAACAAACATTCTACACCGTATATCTATAAAAAGGTCTCTTAGGGCACTGATCCTAACCTGCTGTTCCACAGAAACCCTGGCGAGAAGTCCTGCCAGGATGTAGTCTTCAGCATCACTAGAAATGCAACCCCTCGATCCAGATTTTCCGTTTGGTCCATGCCCATCCACTCTAACTGTGACAGCCAACTGAGGTGCCCAGCTCAAGAGCTCCATGACCCTCCTCTGTTTGTGTAGGCCACCGGCAGAGATATCGATATCTCCAAAGGGTGACTGAGAGTTTCACTGGGCTAAGTGCTCCCGACCCTGTGATTTGAACATCTGCAGGTTTCTAACAAACTCCGTGGCAGGACACGGGGCTGAGATGCAGGCTGAATGCAGGATCCATCTCCAGTTACAGAGACGCTGCCAGTGCCTCTGTGTGTCCTTGAACTGCAAATTGGTGGAGCATGTGAGATGATTCAGGGGCAACATCACTATACTGCTACACAGACTAGTTTGCTCATGCACTATCCATTTACAATACCAATCTTATTTTTTCCATTTAAAATTAGTAGAAAATTAGAAAAAATTTAAATAGAAGGCTTAAGCTCATTTCATCATGACCTTCCTCAAAAATATCATCTAAACTATGGCACGTGTGATGGGGCCTAACAAGGCTAAATATCAAATATTACTTCAACACATGCATTTTTAAGCTCTAGTATTTATTATTTGTTCTGCAATGAATTTGAAGCCATTTATATTAAGACCTTTTTCTTTCTTTAACCTTGCTTTGTGTTGTGGTATCAACTGCACATTGTGAGTTATTTGACGTGGGTGACGGGGGGAAAAAACCTCAAACCTGAATGGGACATTTGGAAACTAGGGGAAGATGGATGAGGGGAGGGGAAAAAAACAGAAATCAGTAACTATGCTACTTCCAGCCAAGCAGTATGATCTCTTTCTGACTCAATATCATCAATACACCTGTTAGGGTTTTGATGAATTATTTGTAAATTATTCATCAACCATATGCAGAACAGATACCATAATGGCTTCCTGAATGTATGCAATGAATAATAAGAAAAGTTCTCCTGATTACGGAGCTCTTGTGCACAACACATTTACTGATGTTGTGTTCTTTACCTGTATTTGCGTAGCAAAGACAGGATGCTTAATAAAAAATTATTAAGGGAAGGCTGCTGCGCACTGACAACAGCAGCCTTTCTCAGCCTTATTATGCTGGTCAGCTTCCCTGGCTGGATTTTCTGAAAACACCATAAGGTTTCAGTCATGTTTTAAAGAGATGTCCTGCACAACTAAAGCTTGATTTGAAACATGAGGTTAGGCTCCGTCAGCAGCCCAGGTGACTATGCCTCTTTCCCTTTCCTTTTTTTATGGCTACAGGCAATTGACCCCATTATGCTGATGGAATGACACATAGAGGAGGGCAAACTGCAAACCACCCGGGAATGCTTTAATCTTAAAGCATGGGGAAGTTCCGGCAGAGGCCTGGGACCTGGAACCCCCGCCAGTAGTGCTGCAAGAGGAATAAGAGTCCCACTGTTTTGCAGTGGAAATGACAGCCAGGCATCCTGCATCACCAGCGCTAAAAGCACACGCTGCACAAGGGAGGTGGCTCATAAGTGCTAAGGCTGTAGCAGGTTTTTCTATTGGCGTTTTCTTACGTGCTTGTGACTAGGCTTGACTCTTTGCATTAACACTGGTAGGGAGAGGAAGGTCTAACTGAAGGATAAGCTTCTGCAGACCACTGGGTGAAACCCAACAACAGATGTCACTATGAGGCCACCTACACAATCCTCTATATTTAGCTGGAAAATAACATAGCAGCAAAGCACCCACTGCAAGAGCAGATGGAAGAGCTGCCACCAGGTATGGCAGGGATGTGACTCACAGCCCTCACTGCCTCCTCGCACAAATTAGAGTCAGAACAGTGCCATTAGCCCTGGATGTGCTACCTCCAATCTCATCACAAGCCAAAACTGGCCTTCGCCCCACTAAACAATGTTTTTAGAGGTGTTAAACTGCTAACTTAAGTTGGCAGTCGTTTGCACCTACCGTAATGCACTACAACAGCCAGCAGTTCAGGCAAAGCACTTCACATTCGAGGAGGCTGCACATCTCCTAAATCCAGTTTTACTTGCTCCCCTTTCTGCAGCTTCCTGCGGAGCTTTTGTGCCAGAAATGGACATTTCTATGCAATTAAAACTGACATTCCTCTGCAGTCTTCCTGTCGGTTTTCCCTTAAATTTTTATCTGCCAAGGAGCACCCGTGTGCACATCCTCTCTCAATCTGTGAGCTGCTCAGAAGCTCTCAAATTATGACAAGGGAAGGATTTTCACCCAAAAGCAAGCAAGTTCCCTGCAAAAGGAGAAGAAGTAACCCAGCTTGTAGTTCACATCCATCAAAGCCCTGCAGTTGCTGCTGATCGGGTGGATGTGCCTTGGCAGCAAGGCATCCTGCCTCTCCCCTGCAAGCAATATACCTGCTTAAAGGTCACATAGCCAGGAGGCACAGTGTAGCATCTAAGTAGAGAAGACAGGCAAATGGGAGACTGAAGTTACCTAGGAAAGAGCGGGTGCCACAGGGTATTTCCCCACCCCAGGATATTATGCTGTAGATCTGGATGTCAAATGAAACCAAAATATTACCAGTTTGATTTAAACAGGATCTCAGTCATACTCTTACTTGCAAGCATAACCTATTTCTTCAGCGACTTCCTAAACAATGTTTTCCCCTCACATCTACGTAACTTGGTTATAAACACATTCAGCTATACTCCAGACTGTCTAGAAAGAAAACCACCTGTTTTGAATTCAAGCCGCTGTGCAGTGATGAAACACATGCACCTGTTTACTTGGTAGTTACTTGTTTCTTGGACATTACATCAACACCATAAAAAGCGTGAAGATGTTAGCTGTTGAGATATTCCTTTTAAATTGCTTTGGTGAACCATGTGAAGGTCATGTTGTTGATTGCGCATTCATCAGCCTGTGAAAGCATTTAAAAGAAATTTCACACTTGACACTTCCTCCATCTTTTTCTTGTCTCCTATTGTGTCAGCAAGGGAGGATGCAGCTTTCCACTGGCTTGAAATAAAAAAGGCCAACAGGTAACTCCATTATGAAAGGAGTGAAGAGTTTGATCCGCCCAATACCAGCTGGAAACTAACATCTAGGTCAGTAATCTTTAAAGCTTTGGTGGTGTTAAAAAAAAAGAAAGCAAAAAGAAAGAATAAAAAAAGGCTGCTGGCAGGGAATCATAGTCTAGGAAACCAATCATCAAAGGTGAGTTTTGTCATCATTAAAAAATACTAATCAGCAAATCTGTCCTGCGTACAGGAAAATTAATATCCAGGGTTCTTTGATCTGGTGGCCGATGGAGATAGCCAGCAGCAACCTGTATCTCTGTATACATATTCCTATTCAGGCTTATGCATGCACCCTCTGACAGGTTTCCTGACAGAGAATCACACTCAGCTTTCAAATAATAGTAATCTCTGAAATATATCACTGTTACAGCCCTGCCCATTAGATGAACCAATATTGAGACCTAAGCTGTCTAAACTCTCCGCATTGCTAAAGCACTTTTCACTGTGACATGGTACAGGAAATTAAAACACAAGAGCTGGGCTGCCAAGGGGTTCCTGATGACATATGCTTGTGCTTTCAGCTGTGAAGCGATGAGCTCTCCTGGGGTGGAAGGAAGGGGACCAGAGGGAAAAAATAGGCAATTTACATAAAAATTACAGTAAAAGGGAAATTTTTGCTTTTTTAAAATCTCAACCAGTACCCAGTACATTTAAAAATTTTAGGCCTTTTTGCAGTGAAACTTAACCCTTCAGATAAAACAGAGCATGAGGAGTTTGATCCCTCCTCTGTTCTGATTTTTTTTAAACATGTAATGTGAGTCCACAAGAAAACCCCCCCGTAATATGATCCCAACAGCAATTTAAGCTGTAGAGAAATCAAGACTTCCCTGAATAGCAGAGCACTTTACGGCAGCCCTTAGCAAACACCCTTTTCCTGTGCTTGCGTATAAATTAGAAAATTCACAGAACAGGATGTTACAAGATGAGTTATATATAGAAGACCTTACAAGATAAGCAAGACTTGAAACAAAGAAACCTATCACGCTTGTCATTTCAGAAGCTGTCAGCTGATCCAGCTGTTCTGCGCTACGGCAAACGTTACAAGAGCTATATGATCACTTTTCTTTCTAGCAGGAAATCCCTTACTATATTCTTTCAGTAAATTTGGATTTGTTTTCACTGAGTAGCCTAGATCATTCCAGGGATCCAAACTTCAAATATTTTAATGTGACTACAATTTTTGGTTGGTTTGTTCAGGGGATGAGGAGAGAATGCTGGTTTGGTTTTATTCTGCGCACTAACTAGTAATAGCATAGTCTCTACTATTTTTAAAAAAAGAAAATCCATTATGCACGCTTTCTTTTCTTACTCTTCCAAAAGCCTCCCTACAGGCCAGTATCTAAATCAGCCACCAATTCAAATGCTGCAGGATGACGTAACACCAGAGAAAGGAAATTAGGCCTAGATTCTTTGTGTAACTGATACCAAAAAGAATATAATTGTTTTTCTTTGAGATGTAAAAATTATGTCTTGAATTTATACTACATCACTGCTGAAGAGGTTAAAGAAGGAATCAAAAATCAGTCTTTTCAACAGAGAGGGGTGCACTTCACGATAATCAAACAGGGACTGGAACCCCAATTTCAAATGCACAGCACTGCCTTTTGGAGCAGTAAAGAGGGCCTTTTGGGTAAAACCCAAGAAAGCTCCTTATGTAGCTTTGTTAAGCTGTAACAACCCTTCTAAAGGAAGAATAAATGGTTTGCCTCACCAAAACCTAAGCATCGGGACCCTGATTCCATCCAATATTTCTTTACACACAGGAAGAACCTAGATAGCCAAATGTTTTTTGGCTGTTTACAAATATGTTAGGCACTGCAGAGCTGGCACAACAACCAGTACTCAGCCCTGGGCAGGACTTTGCCAGGCAGCTGGGGTCATCTGCTCACTGAGGTCAATAACAATAAAAATTCATTTCCAAGTCAGGAGATTCAGGTTGACAATGTCCATAAACCTGTCAGGTTTATGCTGCTGGGTCAGTTTTATGAACAGTAAATACTCTAGAGAGAGAACTTACATCTGCTACCAGACTGAGCTATACAGGGACTCTGAAAGAGGAGGAGAAAGGGAAATCAGCTCTGAGCTAGGAGGAGGCGAAAATATGAGTTCAGAATGGTTATACAGCCAATGCTTGCCCCATGATGGAATCGGGCACTAGCACAGAAATTTTCAAAATATTATCTTCTGACTCATGTGTGAGACCACACACATCTTGGCCAATTCGATATCCAGACCAAATTACATTGGGCCTAAAAGATTGTTTAGTTAAAAGGCAAGCGGATTGAAAACAACAATCAAACACCTAAAGCCAGGCAACTAGAAAAGCAGGGCTGTGGCACTGAAAGTTACTTCCACTAGGCTTCCAAGACAGTGGAGATTGTGTAAGCTCTCAAGAAGAATCAGTTGAAGAGATTATAAATATAAGTCCTACTTTTGGGGGAAGTGTACAAACCCCAGAAAGGCATGCTACGTATCCACTTCAGGACAGTTAAAATATTAGAACAACATACCATCCTTATTTGAAATGTCTGCTGCTTCATATTCAAGGTCAACTTTCATAGGTGCCACAGAAGTTTCTTCTTTTCCTTGTGTCACTGTAAGACAAGCTAAAGGAGAAAAATGAACACTTTTAGTACCTGATTAATGTATAATTCTCAGACTCCATATGCCTGCTTTTTTTTCTCTTTCTTCTGGCATGCTCTTAGCTTTATAGATGCTGCTGCTGTATAGTGGCAGCCATTAGAGAAAAGGGCAGAGGATATACAGGGAGTAAAATGGTTTGAAAATAATTGCTTGAATATTTGTAGCGATCTGCACTCTTTTCTAACTGGGATTGTTAAAACTACATCATGGTGTGTGCTTCTGCCTCCCTGCCATTCTTTTCTCATAATTTTTGAAGAATCCCTTCTGCTCATAAAATGCAATATATCATGGGGACCTAATCACACTTACAAAGTTTCTCAAGCTAGCAGAACAAAAATAGATACAGTGAGAGTTCAAATATACGAGATAGTCAGACGCAAACTAGAATTTGAATTTAGGAACATGCATTTTATCACTATAACTCAACATTTTAATCTCTTCTGCCTCAGGCTTTTTTTGAAGCTTAGATTCAACCTCCTAACAATATTTGAAATGGAAAAAGAAAAGTGGTTTTTCTGTTTCATAGACAGTCCTCCTAATATTCTCCCTTTTAGAGTGCTGAGAAGCCAATTTTTAGTTAATTTCCAGCACGCTACTTGTCTGCTTTTGTGGCTGCTATAAAGCCTCTTGTACGTATGCTGTGGTTGAACTACAGGATGTCAAGATATTGGTTGCTAAGCAATACAGACATTTGGGTGGTTATTATGAGATAGCAATGTGTAGCAAGGACCAAGACATCTCAAAAACGGGTTACTCTTAAGCTGAAATCATTTACCTCTTCATCAACACAGATTAAATGTTCACAGTCCCACAAACACCAACTCCCCCTTCCCATGGAAGTCTAAAGTGGGTGTTTTTTTAATGCATTTTAGTGCACTACAGTTATTTTGTCCTCAAACATGAATCTACCACTGAAGTTTTCGGCTAGTTTTCCTTCTAGTCACATCTGCAAGCCAATACATTGCATGGACATTTTTGTCTCCTCTATGCTCGCTATGTCGGCAATGCTATTCTCACACGGAACTTACAGTACACTATCTATGGTCCTACCAAGCATTGAAATGTTGAAAAAAGGACCAGCAAATACAGAAACCAAAAAAAATAGCAACCAGAAAGCTCAATTAGCCATTTTAGTGAGTATGGGGGAAAGTGTGATGGATGACTTTACAACAATGGAGTCATCACCCATCATTTTGATAGGTCTCATTTCTACTACAGAAATCCTTCAGTGGATTGTCGTATCACCAGCTCTACCTCTTCTGCACTGGTGTAAATTATCTCCCTGTACAAACAATCAAAATGCCTGTAAACATCTGTGATAGTGAACTCTGCATGTCAGTGAATGCCTGAGATGGCCCCTTTGCAGGTGTGCCAAATCCCTGGCACTTCTCTGGGGAATTCAGAAACGTGAGTGTGGTTTTCTCCTGAGGTTTCTCATGCACCAACATGTGCTTTCCCAACACTCAGCCATGGCTCTTTTTTTGCTCACACAAAGGTCACCCCTTCATGGAAGCGCATGCATATGCCAGGAGCTTGTCAAGTACAAGGCTGAGAAGGTATGTTCAAAACCCCTGCCTGACTTCGTCCAGCAAAATCAATATGAAATTTGGGTGACTATGAAAACACTAATTAATCAAAGGAAATACACTGAAATTTGGGTTGTGCTACATTTTGATTAGCTGGAAGAAGCATCTCTGTGCTATATCTCTCAGGACCTGGGGGTGTTGGTCCACAGCTGGCTGAATATGAGTTGGCACTGTGCCCAGGTGGCCAAGAAGGTCAACAGCATCCTGGCTTGTGTCAGGAACAGTGTGGCCAGCAGGAGCAGGGAAGTGATCGTGCCCCTGTACTCGGCACTGCTGAGGCCACACCCTGAATACTGTTTTGGGGTGTTCACTACAAGAAGAACACTGAGGTGCTGGAGCATGTCCAAACAAGGGCAATGAGGCTGGTGAGGGTCTAGAGAACAGGTCTTACGAGGAGTGGCTGGGGGAACTGGGGCTGTTTAGTCTGGGCAAGAGGAAGCTAAGGGGGGACCTTATTGCTCTCTACAGCTACCTGAAAGGAGGTTGTAGTGAGGCAGGTGTTGGTCTCTTCTCCCAAGTAACTAGAGATAGGATGAGAGGCAATGGCCTCAAGTTGCATATGGCGAGGTTTAGATTGGATATTAGGAAAAATTTCTTTACTGAAAGAGTGGTCAGGCATTGGAACAGGCTGCCCAGGGAAGCAGTTGAGGCACCATCCCTGGAGGTATTCAAAAAACATAAAGATGCAGAGCTTAGTTACAGGGTTTAGTGGTGGAATTGGCAGTGTTAGATTAATGGTTGGACTCGATGATCTTGACAGTCGCCTCAACCCTCCCACCATGAGCACTGCCTGCAGCCACCAAGACACTCAGATGCTGTGTGTAGAGGTTCAGCATCCCTGCTATATATTAATGCACTCAGACTGGCAGCTGATGCCTATGAGTTCGACTTTACCTCCTCTAAAACACCATCTAATTAACCAAATAAAACAGATACAATATGACAGGTTATGTCTTGTCTCCCAGTTTCTCTACCAGCCAGAGATAACTACTTGCTCTGCTGTTGCCAGCTCCTAAAGGTGCCCGTGTGAAGTTCCCAGGCCCTATCCCAAGATTTCCCAATAACCAGCCAGCACACCTGGCTTCACCATGCTGCTGAAAAATTTCTCACATTTAATTTCAGAAATCTCTCACGCAGCTGACAGGCGCAAAGGTTTATTGGCACGGTGCTTAGGTGAAGCGAGAGCCTAATTAAAGACAGGACATTTTGGGCATACACATGGATGTGCTCATGCGTGCCCATGTGCTAATTAGGGCTGCCACTGCAGAGACGAAAGCAGAAGGTGTCAAGGGCCCTCAATACCAAAAGTTACATGTTCACCTCTTGGGGCAGACAGCCCTAGAGAGAGGCTGGAAAGAGTGACAACAGCAGCAGCAAATTTGTAAAATTACTTTTTGAGAGGTTTAGGGCCATAAACATTGTCAGAAGAGCACTAATGTGTATTCTGAATTTTTACCTTCTTTCCAAGTCTGAATAGTTGATTCCGCATCCCTTCTAGGATTTTTTTTTTAACACCATAGGTTGATTGTTAGATACTGTCAGCAAGAAAATGATAGTGGGAAACAACATTCAGGGACAAACAAGGCAGAAGATATTTTAAACCATAACCTTGAGAGGAGGCTTGCACGTTGTATCATCCAATTTTTGGGAAGAGTTTCAAACTCAGTTGTAATAGAACAAGTGCTTCCCTTGGAAAGAAGGGTTACGTTTTTTTGTTTAATAGCATCCCTTTCATCAAGTAGTGCATGACTGGAATTACGTTAATGTTTAACCTAAGCTTAAAGACAGAATATCTTGGCCATCTACACTGTTTAATCAAAGACAAATTCTCCTTCTTGAAGAACCAAAGAAAAGTTGGCAGAAGAAAGTAGCCTTAATTTGTCCTTAGGTGACATGTGACCATATATAGATAAAAGGAGTTCGGGTACTTCATCCAGGAGGACCACCAAGGACAACCAGAGACCCTCAAAAAGGAGCAAAACATGCACAGAGAGGTCTGAAAAGGAGTCAAGAAGAATGACGCCACATAGCTGCACAATGCAGGTAGATTAGAATGAATGTATTAGATAGATAGAATATGCATTAATTCAATGTATAAAAGTAACAAAGAAGCTGGCATTGGTTGTGCTTGCTTTGTGGAAAGTCCACAGAGCACCCAGGCCTGAATAAAACAATATCTCTCCTGTGTGTTAAGATTGGTTTACTGCACACTGGGTAAAGAATCTGCTTTTCAGGCAACATGGTTAATATAAATCTTGATTTCTTCCCTTGCCATTGTTGTGTGTGTGTGATTCATCAGTGGACCATTCACTATACTGCCATGCACATGGAAAGGATATTCCAAAAAGCTTCTTTCCCACCATGCAGTAAAATCGAGTGCCAAACAGAAATTAGCCTATTTCACAGAAACAGCAGAACTCGATCAATACCAGAACTGCCTTGACAACCAATTTATTCTAGAGGCCTCCCTTCACCCCCCTGATATTACTTTAGGTTAGAGCACAAACAAGCGAGGTATTTTTTGGGTCTCCAAGCAGGAGTCGAGAGTTACAGAAAGCGAGGGAGCCTAGGAGACACCACTTTTAATTTCAATTACCATTTGCAATTGCACTCCTGACCGAGCTCATTACCTCAACCCTTCGCAGGCTGGTTACACAACTGGCCTAGCACGAAGTGACAACAGGCTTCTGGTGCAAGCAAGGATGCTCCCAGCCTTTGAAACACATAAGACAAGTATATATCAGGAACATAGAAATCTCTGTATTGTTCTTTCATCTTTTTTTCTCCTTTACAGTCGCAATCTGGCAATAGTTCCACGTGGTTACAGCTATTTCTCTGGAGAAACTTGGTTCCAGATTCACGTGCCATTCACAAGATTAACATGAAGATGTAGTTATTGGTACATTAGCATCAGTTTTAAAAGTGCCTCAGTGCAGAGGTCAGATATCTACTCTCCACACCCCTGGTAAATCCTAATAAGTAAAAAGTGTAACCTTCCTCCTCCTCCCTTTCCACGAGGTTTACATCTATTTCAAGTGATAAAAGTAGGCAACTGTGCAGGCTTAGAAGCGATAACACAGAGCAATCCGTAAAACTCATTTCTTTTACCTGATCATCAGCAGGGCTTTGCTGTGTACTGAAGAGTGCCTTCATAATCAGGAGAGAGACAGGCTCCTCTCTTGGTAATTCGCAGCAAAATCCCAATGTAGTCTCCCTGGAATGTGGAAGGCACCTGAACTGGACTTCTGCTCTGAGCTGCCCACTTAAGGGAGTTTCTCTTTGCTGACTACCGAGGGAGCCTGGCAGACCAGGCACTTTCGTCAGAGCCTGGCTTTCAAGACCAGCCTTGGCAGAGTCCTCACACAGGGCCTGGGTAAGAGAGTGTGAGATGGGCCTTGATTCAGGAATCTGGATTTCTGCTATTAGTTCCTAGCTTGTTATACGGTTGTAGACTAGCTTTAAGACAAAGAGAAAACCAGATTTCATGCATAAATGAGTTCTGTCAGTGCAATCCGGCAACACCAAGATAACTTAAATCTTAAAAATTCCCCAGTTTTAGAAGTCTTGCAAGTAAGTGGGAAATCCTGGCTCTATTTGAGGAAGAAAAGGGTTATCAATAATACAACAGTCCAGGCAACTACATCTATTTTTACAGGCAAAATGGCAAGGTCATTACTCCCATAACATGTCTGCCCAGTGATTTTGGGTGACACCACAGGAATTCCAATAAAATACTATCTTGCCCATGGACAATTTGCAACCAGGGGAAATTCATTAGTCGTAAACTATTTGTAGAGCAGTTGCTTCTACTTGTCTTACATACATTGATAAAATCACCTCTGTCAATTATGCAGTATGAAAACCACAACAACATTATTCTGAGAGATCCAGATTTCCCTGATTCATACCCACAGAATAAAATTTATTATTTTGAGTTTAGCTGTAAATATCTTTCCCCTAATTGGGAGACTCTGAGAGATGAAGGCTTGTTAAAATCCAAATTTCTCTGTTAAAATTTGAAGGCACTGGTTTTCATCTGTAGCAACAAAAACAACAGACAAAGCTCTTCTGACCTACAGCTGCATTGTCTTATCTGTCAAAACCAGTTCAATTTTTCTTGCTCTGCAAATAGCCAGAGCTTTTTTCCTTCTTCCCAGTCATTTCATTGTAGCTCTTTACTAATGTGACTGTCAAGCCTTTGTGTACTTTTTTTTAACCACTGTATTTTAGTAGCATTATAAATGCTGCTTCACTTAGGAACAGCAGCTGTCTGTCATACAAGGGCTCAGTTTGACTTCTGTTCGACACCTCCATCTGGGATGACTGACCCTTTTAACCACACCAGATTCTGTTACGTGAAAGATTTATGCTGTCTTCTTGTGTGGCTCTACATGCAAAATCACCCAACCTGCTGCTCTTGGGGCTCTAAAACAAATACAGCATTCGCAGTCCATCTGTACTTTTTTTACATTCAAGTCAGCGAGCAGTTTTCCCCCCTTCTGCGATGCACAGGTCGAGCATAACAGCGCCGAGCCTGCAGGAATGGCACTGCCGCAAAGGTGCCTCTCACTATTCAGCGTGGCTTCATTAACAACAAATGTCTCCATCTGTTAAATCAGGAATATAGGAATATTCTACCTCAATCAACATCCCCCCCGAGCAATTAGGCACCAGAGAGATGAAAACTTGTGGATGCAGATTTCAGAGGAGAGTGTGCTGACCACGACACTAGCTTTGCCAGGCTTTTGAAGACGCTGGGCATCATTTCTTAATGCCACGCTTGGGCTGTCGGGATTCACGTTGCAGCCACTTCATCGTTAAATGGAGTATTTACCCTCCCTTTTGGCATTTGGCTTTGTCTCCCCGAGTAACCCAGCGCAATGAAGCTCCCTGTCCCTCCAGTGTAGCGTGCATCATCTCATCTCTCTGTTTTTGTGCATGCAACTGTACCTAAAGGCATCGCACTGCTTCCAGCCACTGTTATTTCCAGCTCAAACTGAACTGCATTTTTTCTTGCAATTTGAAAGTGTCTAAGATCTGCTTATCCCTATTCCCTTCCAACCCTTTATTAAACATACTGTTAGTAAATTTCACTATGCCTCCTTTTTCCTAAAGGTGGAAATGGGAGGGTAATGAGGATTGTCTCTCAGCAGTATGGTCCATAGGACCCATACAATTTGGGTGTCACCAAAATCAGTAATGTTCATCAGGAGCTCTTTGTATGTTTTGTCTCTCTGTAACAACAGGATAAACCTGCACACAGCAGGCTCTTGAAGAATATAAGGGCATATTTTTTCAAGTAAAGCCCTTTATGAAGTTTTTTATTCTGAAAAAGCCTTAGCTGCATAAGAGGCCACATTACCGTTTTCCAGACACTCTTTCTGTGAAACCTCTCATCAGAGAAGAAACCTGCAGCATGGAATATCTGAAATGGAGCACCCAGAAGCTTTCATCACATTCCTCAATCACTAGCTGCCAACACAACCAAAATGTTGCCTCACTGTATTCAAACTAGTAGATCACCTGTTCCAAATGACTTCCAAAGCCCTTGTACTCCATTTTCCTGCCTACAAATAGGGCAAATAGCATGCTCAGCAGTATTATGAAAAAGTGAAATGTTTCTGAACAAATAGAAATGTCATGATTGTTTATCTTTCTTTCTTGTTCCATCATTTTCCCTGCCATCTTCAACATTTATGAAACTTGTGATTTGGTTCAGTTCCTGATCCTAAAAAGCTGCACAGGTGTGAGGAATTACAGCACTGGAGGACCCTTTTGTGTAAGCTGCAGGAAATCTCCAGGTCTCGTGAGGCTCAGCTTTCATCAGGGGGAATGATGTTGGGCATTCAGAAATGTTTTTCTAATTCCTCATCCATGGAAGCAAGCCTGCTGAATGACCGCCAGCTGCCAGCATGATAGCTGCATCTCCACTCCCATCACAATGTTATTTTCTCTGCACACTCACCATGCTCATTACCATGTACCTAGCCTGCCTTCCTCTGCTCTTCTACAGCAAGTTTAATTCCTCTTTGCACTACTAATCCAGGGTGAGGACTCGGCCCTTAATTTTGAAGAACCTATCTGGGTCCCCAATGGCTTTAATAGGCCTTTCTTTCTCCTCCAATGCGAACAACTTAGTAGCCCATGCTGCCGCTGGATATTCCATCAGCACATCCCATTCCCCCATTCTATTTCAATCTTGCATTCACTGTATTTCCTGAGCATTTCAAATGATGTTGAGGCAACCACAGCAAAGCAATAGACTGAAAGTGTTTTCAGAACACCACACTATATCTTTCAGAAAAGGGAAAGAAACTTTCCATTCTCCTCCAAAGGAGCCACTCCAAACAGAAGAGATCATGCCAGTCCTCAGCCGCTGCATGAGAACTAGGTGGATGCTGGGAGTGAAGAGAAAGAATATTTATAAAAGAAATTATAATGAAAGGGCGGGGAGGGAGAGGGTAAGAACCTGAAAGGACACAAACAGCAAATTGCCCAATAACCGGAAGTTAGAAACATTCTTTTCAGACAACCACCCTCATCTTTTATGAAGTTTCCACTCCCTGGCGACAGCAGAGAGGACAATGGGATGAGAAAACACGCCATCTGCACAGGACAAAAGGAGGCTTTGCCTGAGTTTCTGATAATGTACAGGCAGGGCTGCTCACCCTTATGGCTGCAATAATTTATTTCTGGGGTCACTGCTTCTGAAGGAGAATGTTGCTGAGTCAAAGAACAGCCTTGAAAAATATTCTGTTCAATTCCTTTTCAAGGAGACTATTACCAAGTATATGAAGAATGAGCTTCAAAGTAGCAAGGAAGAGCAGCAGAAGAGTAAATAAGGAGAGTGTATGGATCTACCTGAAAGGCAGTAACAACATACAGAGTGGGAGAAAGACTCTTCCCCATTACTTAACCGGACCCTAATCTACATTTTGCAGCATACTCACAACAAGGAGAGGCACATGAAGTTCAACAAAGTTCAGCTAACAGATGTAAACTTGCAGGTACACTGTAATTTTCAAACATTTTGTGATATAAAGATACAATATCCACCATGAAAAATAAAAATTAATTAAAAAAACCCAAACACCAAAAAAACAAACCTCAGTGAAAACGTGGATAACCTGAGGTAGAGTATACAATATACCCAGCTGAAATGCCTTGCTCTTTGGAAAGAGTAATTTCATTCCTAAAGGCTCATCATGTCCTGGCCAAGCACTCTGTTTCAATTTTTAGAAACCTGTTAGCTTCCTAGAACCAAGCTGAACATAATATGAAACTCCTTTGCTTGAAAAGAAGTGGCAATTGGCAGCACTCAATGACAAAGACCTTGCAAGTGATGCTTATCATATCTTTTTCCCTTACCGAGACACATGTTCAACAATGATTATTTTTCAAAAACAATTAAAGAAGTGTACCCTTTTTTCTTTTTTAAACTAAGCTCTGCTCCAACTCCTTCAAAGCCAAACTTTTACAGTCAGCTTTAACTGTATGGTGAAACACAAATCTGCTATAAACGACTAATTTTGCTACTGAGCTCCTCACCTATTCCAGTTCTCTGGGATGTTGTTTCGGACCTAGATGGTGACTCATCAAAATGTAACAGATGTTTAAACGACACACAGGCAGGCACACTTGTGTGTATGTATTTACGTTCAAAGGGCAGTAAGCAATTTTTCATAAATAAATAGCGGGGTGTTGTTTTCCTTCTGTTAAGGAGGGAATAGTCGAGTGATAGATGGTGATGCTGGATGTATTACCCTATGCGACACTCCCCATTCTGCTCGGGAAGTGCCTTGCACCCTGTGGAGAGAAGCCATGGCTGAAATCTGCCTTCTGGAGATTCCTGCAGCTTTTGCTGTCAGATTATGTCCTTAGTACTGACTGCTGCCCCCATTTCTCTGGTGAAAGCCTCTACAGCAGTGAGTGAACAAACACCAGCCAGCCTCAAAGGAATGGGAGGGAAAGCAAAGATATTGCGAGTGCTATATTACCTCCTAAGCATGGATGCCATTTTTAATTTCTGCTGATAACTGGATGAATATAAAAGCAAAATTTTACAACAATGACATGGAGTAAGATGTCTCCCCAGGAAACAACGGAAATACATCAGACCAAGGGGTGGTCTAACCTCCAGCTGGCCTACTCCAGCGGGCAATAACCACATGCTCCTCTGAACAGAAAGCATATATAAACAAGCCATGAGAGGACCAAAATCCCTGAATCACAGCGCTGCCAGAGGGAATCGCATGCCGACTACTCCCAAACTGAGACTAGCCTAAAAGAACAACCTAGCTGCTACTGCAGGCATTTCAGCTCTGTGGTGACAATCACACTGTCCACGCATTTCATTGTCATGTGTTAAAAGTCAGCTTTTACCACTGATATTTTGGGGAACGAGGGAGGTGCAGAGCCAGGCAGTGAAGGTGTAGCTGAGGTTTAACACTTGAAATACCCACTTGTCCTGCTGACACTCACCTCCTCCCAGGAGTATTTCCAAAACACTGAAAAGTACAACAGAAAAGATGACTCCTGTGGATTATGTTTTGAAAAAATCAATCCACAAGCCTGTGTGTTCTCATCTGCACCTTAGGAGCATATTGCCACATCATCATTGGCTTGGCTGGTATTTCCTTGCGAGGCTAAAGATGAGATTTAGATTACCAAATCAGTGAGGTTTATTTGCTCTATTTCTTGGAGCAAATTCTAAGGCCAAATTCAAAATTCAGTGTGGGGTAGAAAAATTTTGCCCACAACAGAGTTTCCAGAAAAGCAATTTTGCAGGCCAGGAAAAAGAAAGTGTCAGTACTGGCAGTCATACACTTGTTTCTCTTCCTTGTGGAGAGCCATTATGCACTGTTTTCTAAAATTATAAATGTTCTTTCTGGCTCACAATGGGAAACAACACTAATATGCATCACAGGGTGTGAGATAAAATGTGTGGTGCTATTGTTGCCTCTGATTTGTCTTCCATTTATATCAGCTCTCAATAAGAATTACACAAAGATAGAGCTGCAGATTTTTCTTATCAACTTTTTCACATTTCATTCTTTGGTTCATAAATTCTAGGGTCTAACTAGGATGTTACATCAGCAACAGGAATTTACATTTAGATAAAATAATGCAAAGAACACTAACAACCATAATGAACCATAATCCTCCTCTCTCCAAACAGCTCCAGAGTACTTCCCAACTGACCTTAGCTTTGTAAAACAGGGATCCGGATTATTTGCTTTAGGCTTAACATTTTTTTCTCTTTCTCCCATAACCTAATGTTCCTTTTCAGTTGTGGTGGGTTTTTTTTTGTTTCCTCCCTCCCCTACTGTCTTTTTCTTGGTTTTGGCGAGTCTCGCTCCTTGTGCTGCCCTGACTTCATCTGTAGCTATGGAGATAGCTCCAGTTTGCTCTCTGGGAGAAAGCCTGGGAAAAGACCTTGAGAACAGTGGGTGACTGCGATAACTACAAGGGGAAGGCCACTTTGTTTCATGCGAGTTACCTAAAAAAATAGGTAGCTGACACCCCAAAGAACATCTTCTGATTGCAAGAGACTTAAGCAAGACTGTTATTCTTCTCCAGGACCCTATATCACGACTCACTAGTCGTGGGCCAGCAAATAAGCCAGCAACATGCATTAGAGCCACAGTAAATCGTTCTAGAGAAGTCCTGTCAGGTTCATCTACCAGCATTGACACACAGGCCCAGTGATTTACCAGATTTGCAGCTCAGCCTAGGTGGAGAAGGAGCAAGTTAGACCAAGTTAGGCTTATGACTAGACCATTACTGCTACATTGGGTAAAAACTGGAGCAACTCATTTGGAAAGCTTAAGCACATTTTTTCCTCAATTATCTTACCTAAACTCCAAATTATTGACTATTCCTGAAAGTCCTGGTTTATCTCTAAATAGAAACCAGAGGCCAAAAATACAAACCACATAATACACAGTCTGAACAAAAGTCTTTAAGAAAAAAAAAAGGGGAGGGGGGAAGGAAACTTTTAGTTTTGTCTCAATATGTTTCTTATCACAGAACGTGTTTTCAAAAAGACCAGGATTTTTCTCTTTAGCACTGGAGATTGTATCCCGTCTCTCCATCAAACGCTCTTTTAATACTGAGGTTGTTCTAGATGCCAGCAGACGCAGGTCAGCATTTTAAAAATAGGTGACTAATATCAGGAGCAATTTAAAACTCAGTTTAGATCCTGATTTTCAAAAGGTCCAAGAACCCAGCAGCTCCAGCTGGCTTCGAAAGATCTTCCTTCACACGGTGTTTCAGATGTGCTCAGCATCTTTGAAAATCAGGCAACCTATTCAGGATCCTAAACACCGACTGACAATTCAATGCCAATTCTCACTGCACTACAGATGACACCACCTCTCTAACCTGTGCTTAGAAAGCTCAGTGACATTATAACTAACAACATGGCTTTTGCCTTCTTTTTCAATTTACAGAACTGGTAATAAAACCAGTGTCTATCATGAAAACTGGCAGACTCTTGAGTCTAACAAGATAACTATAATTTTCCTTGAAGCTATTGAGCAAGCCTACAACATCTCCCAAAAACCTCTTAATAATTGATGGCTAACAAGGGTTCCTTACAATGAGATGTCCTGAAGGTCAGCCAGAAAACAGCAGCCGGTGCTGTGGGATAGTCAGAAATGCCATGTGCCATATAAAAGTACTGAAATGCAGGCTGGCACACTATAGGTCTTAGCACTTCCCATAATGCCACTCCCCTGCCATGGGGTGCCAGAAAACGTAAAGGCTTATACTTGGGATCTTAGCACGAAAGTCAAGACCTCTACCAATTAAGCCAGAATAAAGTAATTATATTAGAAGTTAATAGCGGCAGACTTGTCCTGGTAAAGAAGGATGACATGCACACATTAAACGCATTTCCTCAAGCTAAACTCCTTTAGATTGTTGGATTTGGACCATGTTTTATGATTTTTTCATAATGAAGAGCTCATGACTTGCAGATGTCCAAAGCCTTTTCATAATACAGCTTTCAACTATTGCGAGCTTAAAAAAAAAAAAAAAAGGAGAAATTGATATCGTGGTTCCACTCTTGGGTCAACCAGAAGCAGTATCTCCTTCCCGTGAGTACCCACAACTGGAGGACAATGCACAGCTTTTGCCAGCTCATAGCAGGACGGTCAGAATTAGAGGCTACAGATGTGCACTATTTCTCATGGTCCGCGTCTGAAAGAATTTGTATGCCGGTGTAAGGATTGCCACTACCCACAGTCTCCACAGATGCCTCAGCGTCTGTTACTTCCACAGGAACTACTGAAGCTTTCAAAAGAATGGTAATCCCCTGGTGCAAGGGACTTCAGCCTTGACAAACATTTTCTCATAGTCATAGATAAAACTGAAGGATTCAGCCATAAAGGATTAGGAGTGGTGTCACCTAGAATTAAGTCACTGGCCTTGAACCATGTTTATGTTCAGCCCTGTCAATAGCAAATTTCACAATCTTAAAAACAAGGTTTATTGAATTTCTTTAAATATATATGTATCTTGATTTCCTGAGTAGGTTTAGAGGTCTAGACAACTCATGTTATATTCTTTTATAGTTTCCATTTTTTACTACACTTCAGTGCACTAAAAACCATCAATCTGACATTCTGAGGAGACTCAAACAACTTCTTTTCACAACTGTGCACAGGATGTTTCTTCTGTATACAATGAAAGCAACAAAATAAAACACCTTGCATAGCTCTCTTCACACAGAATCTATTCTAAATACTGCAGACCCTAAAAGGAAGGTCCTGTTGCCTAGAAAATATGTGGTCTTTGCCTATAAAGTGTATAGTTCACAGCAAATCTAGACAAATACCTTGCCTACTTAGTTAGCTTGTTATTCCAATGTAAGCACCTAAAAGAAGTCCCTACATGAGATGTGCTTTAAGTTAAAAGTCAGTGGCCTTTCAGTTATCAGGTGTAGAGATTATTTGGGGTGGCAGGGGAGAAATATACCTTGTGCCTTAATTTGTTGTTTCAGTTCACACTGTATCCATGACAATGCCAAGCACTGATTGAAAACTGTGTGAGGGTCCTAAGCACACAGTACTGCTGATCCTCAGCCTGGTAAAACCTGCCATGATTTGGGAGTATTGTGCAAAACTGACTTGGATTTAAGCACCATGCAGTACAAGTTCAAGACCTGCATTTACAAATGGTAGTCACAGGTTTTAGGTTTGTTAAAGGAATATGGTCTTGCAAAAATGCAACAGCTGAGTAAAATGAAACCTTACCTAAGCCTCAAACGTACCTCAAAGATGACGAAGAAGGAGGAGAGGGTAAGTCTCCATGTCATGCCACATCGTGTGGCACCTTGCCACAGAAGTTTTAGCTGCTTTGCCTCCTTCCATCAAAGCTTCCAAAAGTACCTGTCTCAGGCCGGAGACTGGCTGGGCAGTTGGCAGCAGCCCTGACACTGCACCAAAGCCACCACAGCTACTGCATCCCACAGGTGGTCCTGCTGCATGGGGAACCGACTGGAAAGGCACATGTGGAGTTGATCAAAATATTTCCAACAAAACCTTTTCCTGAATCAAATTACTTTTTTTTTTTTCTTTTAAAAGAACAGATAGTTTTACGGGAAATGTCATGTTTTCAGGAAGTCATACAAATGTAGCCTGAGAAGACCAAGATTTCCAGAGAAATGTTGCTGGCTCCTGCCAAAACTATGAACTGAAGCTATCTGATTTCTGTTAAAAAAAATTTTAAAAAAGTAAAAAACCTCTTAAGTTTAAAAGGAAATGAGTATTTTTTTGATTTTGTAAAAAATTTTCATGGAGGGAGGAACAAGAGGGAAGTGCTTCTGACTGGCTAGCAGGAAGCACCTATGATTGTGTGTATTAGTCATTCATGCAACAAGTACTTCTGGCAGAGTTAAGCGAGCTATTCTTAAAACCAGCAGGAGCTGGAAGGAAGCCTGCTGGTCACAGATGATACATATATAAGACAGCAGTACAACTGTGTCAGAAATCCATGAAACGGGTGCTCCAAGTAGGCTGAAACGTATGCAAAGCCACGGAATGTAGGCTGCGCATGCCTTGGGTAGAGACAACTGTGATACAGAACCTTGCGTGATATTGCCAGTTCAAATTTAGGTACCGTGTTGCATGATACACAGCAGTAATGATTAATGATGATTGTAACAATACTCATGTTTAAAAAGGACCTGCTTATCCTTCTGCATGTTGTCTGTCAGCAAAATTCTTCACTTAAGTTTCATTTCCTTAATAGATATCTCATAACCCATGAGATGACTTAATAGTGTACCAGTTATGGTACAGTAGAAAGTATAATGAAAATTATACTTTAAAAATATACCCAAATTAAAGCTCGCTAAGTTCAGTTTACCAACTCTTCTCTCTCATGAAGCGTTTGCTATAGCAAGCTTAAAAGTTCAGATTATTTTTATTTCTGCCTGTCCTCAGGTTTACTAACTCTGAATTAATGCATCTCCTTCCACAGCTCAAACATGAAAGAACTCCGCAAATAGCTGAAAGAAGCGATAAGGACTCCAGGTGACAAAGATCACATACTGTACACAGAATTACTTTCCCCAGAGTGAGCCCATGTAGCAGTGTTTTGTGACATTCATCATTAAAATTCAGTCCCTGGAGTGCTGCCATTGTAGTCATGTGCAGCCAGCTCTCCACTGACAGAGCGGAGCTTATAACCAAAGGGCGTTCCTCCTGAGGGCAGCGCAAAAGTGATTTGAATATCAGGCCTCAGGAAAGGTGGTTTTCTACCCTTAGCTGGTTTTATTTCAAACAGTGTTTCAAGGGCTGCTAGTGGGCCAGTCAGTTTAAGTGTGTGACAGTTCATAGCAACAAAACTGTGAATTCTCCGGAAACTAGAAACTGGTGAAATGTGGAAAAAGAGTTGCCTTCTTGCCAAATGAAAATTCCTGGTGATATCTAGTGCTAGATGAAAGACAAAGTATTTTGTAGAAAACACTGAACTTGCACAAACCTTGTCACAAAGGCTTTGGGGGCTGCCAGGTGGCCGGCTGTCTTGTATCCTTGACCACCCCGGTTAAGCACAGCCAAGACTGGACCAGCATCCTGTCCCTTCCTCTAGCTTCCCTACGGACACATCCTCGCAACTCTGATTTATTCCTGACGTGGGGACGCACATCACCAGCAGTAGGGCTTCTCAGTGAGTAACTGGGGAGCCCCTGCTCCTCTGGGCAATGCCTCCTCAGCAACTTCCAGCACCAATGCAGCGAGAAGACAAGTGAGACAATAATTGTGAAGTGTGCCCAGCAATTTGTACCTGCTGCAGTTGCTGTCAAAGGGTTGGAGCTCACTTCATTTCCAAAGCCTGCAGCAGGTCTGACTACTTCAAGCTATCAGACAGGATAGGGATACAGTAAAGCACTGACCAGCTTCAAGTGGTGCAATTTCATTCTGCGTATGTGTCCTTTGGGTCCAGGAGTTTTTGACCTAAGACTCTTCCACCTCCTAGTCAATTAAGACAAGGTGCAAAATACCATAGAAATGGCATTTCCTAGCAATTGTAATGAACAAAGTATATAACCAGCTGCTTTAAAAGCAGACTTTGAAATGCCACTGGCTTGCTTCGTTCTGAGCACATTCCCAGGGAGAATGGCATGTCGCATAATTCATTTGTTATCCTTACACAGAGGAGCTCAACTAAGCACCAGCCATCATAAAAATACTAACATTCCTTTTTGTGGAAAACAAATAGAAAAATGCAGCATCTCTCTTAAACAAAAGCCAGTTAGCACTTCAAAGATTAACACATGGTCTCTAAGTAGCAGTGTCAATACACTAGGGAGCTGCACTCCTCTTTGTTTAACAGCAGCCTGAGTTACTCAAATGGAGGTAGCAATGTTATGGGCCTTCCCTGTGACACAAAACTACACTGTGCATTCATTTGGACAGACTCTTTGCATTTTATTTCCCTCGATGGCTTAAAAAATACAAAGACAATCTAGCCTTATGTAAAGTGCTGCTCTCCTCTGGGCATCATGCACCCAGGAACATCTACTTTATATACACCATGAAGGGGAATGTCAGGGAGAAAACTGCAGTAATTGAGGTCACATTCTCCATGTTTGCGAAGAAACCCCCTCCCACATTTTTTTCGTCATGCACAGACACCTTCGGGTATTTACAGCTAGCCATTTTAATTCTATATAAATATTTATATCCATAGTGGCTAAATTAGTAGGCATTAATATTACATTCTAATGATACAAACACCTGATGGCTGGGTGCTCTCATTTACCTGTAAATGTGAAACACAAGCCACTGAATAAAATTACGTGGCAAATGTCCACAGGTACTTCTGAGGTATCCAAAATACACCCCTGCCCCAAAAAAAGGGGGACCTAAACAGATTAAAACAGGTTAAAAGCAACAGTACTCTGGTGCTGACCTAAGGGCAACACCCCTCCTCCGAATACCACTGGCTGCCAGACGCTGCCAAACACTTCCAAGAACCAAGAGGCATTCCTCAATATTCTGACACACAAGAATGGGAAAGCAAAGATGGACTGAAGGATGGATGGGAGGACAGACAGAAGAAAGGGAGAAAAGAAAGAACAAATGACTGCTCCCTGACACTACATTCATTACATTCTCCTGCAGCTCTGCCTTGCCTCTAAGGATTTGCTTTCCAAGCTCTTTACTGAAATTGTTCAGGTTCTTAACTGATCTCCTGGGGGATGAATCGGGGGGAGGGGCTGAAAACCCTTCAGCTAATTAAGCATGGCAGAGACACGCTTGATGAGATGGCAAAAACATGAAGCTTTTGAAAGGGTGAAAAATCTCCGACCATCTGGTAGTGGTGTTGCAGAGAGAAGAAAGCAGAAGGACAAAGGGGCAACTCTCTGCAGCGAAGAGGCACAGGACTCCTTTAATTGCCAGGTCACTGAGACCATTACCGCTCCAAATGCCTGTGAAAGCCCAAAAAACAAGCTTAGGAGGCGCAGCAAAAACAACAGCTCTTACTAAGAAAAGCATCTTCAAGAAAGCGATTCGTGCAGCTTTCCCCAAGATACGTCCGCTAATTAGAAATGATAGCTGATAGATGGGGGCAGCGAGGCCCCTGGATCAGAACGAGACTTCTTCTGGTGACCTCTCTATCGCTCTCCTCCGATTGCTGTTCTCCAAGGCCCCGCAGATGGTGCTCTCTTTAAATTAATACCATACCACCAGCCAGAAGGAAGCTTCTGTTGCACTTGGCAATACAAGTGAACAGCCTGCATTTAGGTTTCACAGTGAATGTCCCAGGTGTTTCATGAGTATGGCAAGCAGCTGATGTGCTCCAGCCTCTTCAGGCCTGGTTAAGGCTTATCTCTGTTTCCCATCTCTAAGACAGGCTAGAGAAAATCACAGCATTGAGAGAGCAAACTGCGCACACTGGAGCAAAATCTGAGCTATCTGTGCTTTAAATCGCTTTGTCAGCCATGAGCTGCGAACATGCCAGTGCGATCCAAATGAAGAGCGCTCCCCTTGCCTTTTCCTCTCAGATGAGCTGGATATGGCTACAGCTGACTACAGGTGCAGACTAGCAAATAGCAAGCTGATTTCCACATCAGAAGCTGTGACCAAAGCCCTGCCAAAACACAGCGCTACCCTAACTCTCGCTTAAGAATGCAAATATGTGCAGCTGATTTCCTTCCCTCCCACACGCAGATTCTTCTTCAGATATTTCAGCTCTGTGCTGTAATCCAGTCAGATTTGCAAGCTGTCCAAGAACAGGCTATATCCATCCTTGGATGGGAGACCTCCCTGGAAGAAACTCCCTGGTCTGGTGCGGCCTTCTGATTACTACCCCCTCTTGGTAATGCAGGTTGGCGGGGACGAGATAGCAGAAAGAAGTCCCAAGGCCATCAAAAGCGACTTCAGGGCACTGGGGCGATTGGTTGAGGGATCAGGGGCGCAGGTGGTGTTTTCCTCCATCCCATTAGTGGCAGGGAACAGCACTGAAAGGGGCAGGAAAACTCACCTGGTTAACAGGTGGCTCAGGGACTGGTGCCATCAGTCAAATTTTGGCTTCTTTGATCATGGGGAGGTGT